>Ga0208243_1000245_pt1 | contig 37471 bp, 34 predicted proteins | sample Subbio2Aug_QV12A_FD_184826 | JGI IMG/M metagenome (GOLD analysis project Ga0208243, IMG submission 184826) | Serpentinite rock and fluid subsurface biosphere microbial communities from McLaughlin Reserve, California, USA - CR12Aug_QV12A (SPAdes) | ecosystem: Environmental > Terrestrial > Deep... | reverse complement strand
GGTCTTCGGCCGCACGGATCACCGCCGTGATCCCCTATTTCGGCTACGCCCGCCAGGACCGCCGCGCCAAGGCCAGGACGCCGATCAGCGCCAAGCTGGTGGCGAACCTGATCGAGACGGCAGGGGTCGACCGGGTCCTGACCCTCGACCTTCACGCGGCGCAGATCCAGGGCTTCTTCGACATCCCCGTCGACAACCTCTACGCCTCGCCCGTCTTCGCGCTGGACATCGAACACCACTTCAAGGGCCAGATGGACGACCTGATGATCATCTCGCCCGACGTCGGCGGCGTGGCCCGGGCGCGCGAACTGGCCAAACGGATCAACGCCCCCCTCGCCATCGTCGACAAGAGGCGTGAGAAGGCGGGCGAGGTGGCCGAGATGACCGTCATCGGCGACGTGAAGGGCCGCAAGTGCATCATCGTCGACGACATCTGCGACACGGCCGGCACGCTCTGCAAGGCCGCCGAGACCCTGATGGCCGCCGGCGCGGTCGAGGTTCACAGCTACATCACCCACGGCGTGCTTTCCGGCCCGGCGGTGGAGCGTGTGCAGAACTCGGTCATGAAATCATTGGTCATCACAGACTCCATCGAGGCGACCGAGAAGGTGAAGAACGCCAAGAACATCCGCATCGTCCCCACCGCGCCGATGTTCGCGCAGGCGATCCTGAACATCTGGGGCGGGATGTCCGTGTCGTCGCTGTTCGAGACCGATACGCTGGTTCCGATCTATGAGGGCCTCTACCAGCGCAGCTGAGATACTTTTGTACGGATTCCGCCCACCTTCGGCCGCAATGTCCGTTCATCGCATAGATTGTATCGGGTTCTGGATGTAATCATGAGCAGCAGCACTGTGCATGGCCGAATGACACTCGCCCAGCTCGCCTGGCGTCACGCGTTACTTGCAGGGTTGGTTCTATGCTATGCGGCCACCGCGTTTTGGTTTTCGTTGTCGCATCCGGTTTCTGTCCATGAAGAGAAGATAAGCACCCTGCTTTCCGCCTTCGCCCTGGATATCCCGGCGATGATCTTCTTCGTTTTATTTGCCCGCCTCATTCATCTGACTTACGTCGAGAAGGATCCACACCGCTTCCAGACGTTGAAGCGCGACGTCAGCAACTTCGTGTCAGATCGCAACCGAATGCTTGGCGGTTTTCTCGCCACAATACTGATGGCGAGCGTCTTGATCACCTTCGCTCAAATGAAGAACCTTATTCCTGTTCTCAATCCATTTAGCTGGGACGAATTTTTCATGGCTTTGGACAAAGCCATCCACTTCGGGGAACATCCATATATCTATGCCCATGCCGTTCTGGGGTGGCATTATGCGATCTCGTTCTTCACCGGCATCTACAACCTCTGGCTTTTCCTGATGTACTTTGTCTTGCTTTCTGCCTGTTTCATGCGACCGGAAAGCTTGATCCGGATGCAGTTCCTGGTGGCCTTCCTTCTCACCTGGGCTATTGGAGGAAACCTTTTTGCGACGATCTTCTCGTCGGTTGGTCCCGTCTACTATGCCAAGCTTGGTCTGGGCGACGCTTTTGCCGGACTGAGCGACGCGTTGCGACAGCATGCGTCCACCGGGGCTTTGACTGTTGTAGATACACAGGCGCTTTTGTGGTCCTTCCACACTGCCGAGCAACCTTTGAACACGATCTCCGCATTCCCGAGCATGCACGTCGCTTCTTCGGTGCTGATGGCTCTATTCGCCGCCCGGCTGTCGCGGCTGGCCGGGATCATCATGGGCACCTTTGCCTTCGGGATCATGATCGGATCGGTTCTGTTGGCCTGGCACTATGCCGTGGATGGCTATGCTGGTGCAGTCATCGCGCTTGGCGCATGGGTTTTCTCCGGCTGGCTGGTTCGTAGCATCTACGGAAATCTGTCCGGCCGCCTGGTCGCCAACGTCGCCTAAGCCACGTCCCAGTCGTCCTCGTCATTCAAGCGACCGATGGCCGTCCAGTCGGCCCTGATGCGGGCGATCCGCGTGTCGGCCCAGGTGCGGAAGACGATCTCGAACCCGGTCGAGGTGACGTTCTCGGCTGTGATGTCCGCGCGGCTGTTGGTCTGGTGGGCAATGTCCCACATCGACACGCCGACCAGCACCGCGGGAGGTTCGGCAAAGCTTTCCGTGAATTCCTGCAGGTGCCGCACTTCGCGCGGGCCCGTCCCTGTCCACATCGCGCCATCATGCGCGTAGTCCGAAAACAGGATCTTCGAGCCCTGTTCGACGCCGATCGGACCGGTGAACCGTTTCATCAGCTTCCCGAACTGTCTACCCCACGGGAATCATGCATGAAAGTCGACTGCTAGTCATCGAAAAGAAAAGGCCCCGGACACCGGGGCCTTCGTCGATCTATCAAGCCGTCCCGACGATCAGATCCCGGCCTGGGCCCGCATCGCATAGAGGTCGGCCACGGCCTTGTCGGCCGCGTCCTTGTCCGAGTTGACGGCCGCCGCCTCGCAGGCGTCAGCCACGAGCGCATCAAGCTGCGCCGGGGTCATCTCGTCGAGGGCCACCGCCTGCTCGGCGAGGACCGAGACGCCGGTCGCGCTGATCTCGGCGAAGCCGCCGGTCACGACATAGGCCTTCATGCCCTCGACACCCGTCACCTTCAGAAGGCCCGGCCGCAGCGAGGTGATGGTGGCCGCGTGGCCCTCCATCGCCGTCAGATCGCCCATCGCACCGGGGATCTGGACCTCGGTCGCCGGGTACGACGCAAGGCGCCGTTCCGGGCTGACGAGGTCGAATTGAACCGTGCTGGCCATCTCGCCCCCTTACGCCGCTGCCGCAGCGAGCTTGGCGGCCTTGGCTTTCACTTCCTCGATGTCGCCGACCATGTAGAAGGCGGCTTCCGGCAGGTGGTCGTATTCGCCGTTCACCACCGCCTTGAACGAAGCGATGGTCTTCTCCAGCGGCACCTGCACGCCCGGCGAGCCGGTGAACACCTGCGCCACGTCGAAGGGCTGGGACAGGAAGCGCTGGATCTTCCGGGCGCGGGCCACGGTCAGCTTGTCCTCTTCCGACAGTTCGTCCATGCCAAGGATGGCGATGATGTCCTGCAGCGACTTGTAGCGCTGCAGCATACCCTGCACCGCACGGGCCACGTCATAGTGCTCTTGGCCGACGACCAGCGGGTCAAGGATACGGCTGGTCGAGTCCAGCGGGTCCACCGCCGGATAGATGCCAAGTTCCGAGATGGCGCGCGACAGAACGGTCGTGGCGTCAAGGTGCGCGAACGAGGTCGCAGGCGCCGGGTCGGTCAGGTCGTCGGCCGGAACGTAGATGGCCTGGACCGAGGTGATCGAGCCCGCCTTGGTCGAGGTGATGCGTTCCTGCAGAGCGCCCATGTCGGTCGCCAGCGTCGGCTGGTAGCCCACGGCCGAAGGGATACGGCCGAGAAGTGCGGACACTTCCGAACCCGCCTGGGTGAAGCGGAAGATGTTGTCCACGAAGAACAGAACGTCAGTACCCGACTGGTCGCGGAACTGTTCCGCGATGGTCAGACCGGTCAGCGCCACGCGGGCACGGGCCCCCGGGGGCTCGTTCATCTGGCCGTACACCAGCGCCACTTTCGACTTGGTCAGGTCGTCGATGTTGATGACGCCGGATTCGATGAATTCGTGGTAGAGGTCGTTCCCCTCGCGGGTCCGTTCACCCACGCCGGCGAACACCGAGTAGCCCGAGTGCACCTTGGCGATGTTGTTGATCAGTTCCTGGATCAGAACCGTCTTGCCCACGCCGGCGCCGCCGAAGAGGCCGATCTTCCCGCCCTTCGAGTAGGGGGCCAGAAGGTCGATGACCTTGATGCCCGTCACAAGGATCAAAGCGTCCGTGGCCTGTTCGCTGAACGACGGAGCAGGCTGGTGGATGGCGCGCTTCTCGGTGTGGGCCACCGGGCCCTTCTCGTCGATCGGGTCGCCGATGACGTTCACGATGCGGCCAAGCGTGCCGTCGCCCACCGGAACCGAGATCGGCGAGCCGAGGTCCGTAACGGGCGCGCCGCGCACAAGACCTTCGGTCGCGTCCATCGCGATGCAGCGGACGGTGTTCTCGCCCAGGTGCTGGGCAACTTCCAGGACCAGGCGCTTGCCGTTGTTGGTGGTTTCCAGCGCGTTCAGGATCGCGGGAAGCGCGCCATCGAACTGCACGTCGACGACGGCGCCGATGACCTGCGTCACCTTGCCGGCGCCTGCGGATGCTTTCGGGGCTTTTGCCATTGTCTTCTACTCCGGGTTCGTCAGAGCGCCTCGGCGCCCGAAATGATTTCGATGAGTTCCTTGGTGATCGCGGCCTGACGGCTCCGGTTGTACTGGATCGTCAGCTTGTTGATCATGTCGCCGGCGTTGCGGGTCGCGTTGTCCATGGCGGACATCCGCGCGCCCTGCTCCGAGGCGCCGTTTTCCAGGAGAGCGGTGAAGATCTGCGTCGCGACGCCGCGCGGCAACAGGTCGGCCAGGATCGCCTCTTCCGAGGGTTCGTAGTCGTAAAGCGCCGTGGTGGCAGCACCTTCGAACTTGGCCGGGATGACCTGCTGCTCGGTCGGGATCTGGCTGATCACCGACTGGAAGCGGTTGTAGAAGATCGTCACGACATCGGCCTCGCCAGCCTCGAAGGCCGCCATGACTTCCCGCGCGATCGACTGCGCATTGGCATAGCCCACGCGCTTCACTTCGCTCAGGTCGACATGGCCGACGAAGGCACTGGCCCAGTCGCGCTTCAACTGCTCGCGACCCTTCTTGCCGACGGTGAGGATCTTCACAGTCTTGCCCGCAGCCACCAGCTCAGCCGCCCGTACCCGGGCCAGCTTGACGATGGACGAGTTGAAGCCGCCGCACAGGCCGCGCTCCGAGGTCATCACGACCAGAAGGTGCACCTGGTCCTTGCCGTTTCCGGCCAGAAGCTTCGGTGCGCCTTCCCCGGTGCCGACGCCGGCCGCGAGGGCCGACATCACCGCAGTCATCCGCTCGGCGAAGGGCCGGGCGGCTTCGGCGGCTTCCTGGGCGCGGCGCAGTTTTGCGGCCGCGACCATCTGCATCGCCTTCGTGATCTTCCGCGTGTTCTTCACGCTTCCGATCCGGTTTTTCAGGTCCTTCAGGCTTGGCATCTGCCTACTCCCTCAGGGCGCTTCAAGCGAAGGTCTTGGCGAAGGCGTCAAGTTCCGCGCGGATGGCCTTTTCCAGATCGCCCGCAACCTTGCGGTCGTTCTTGGTAATGTCTTCCAGCAGAGCCTTGCCGTTCGTGCGCAGGTGCTTCAGAAGCCCCGCCTCGAACCGGCCCACGTCCTTTACCGCGACCTTGTCGAGATAGCCGTTGGTGCCTGCATAGATCACGCAGACGATCTCGGCGTTGGTCAGCGGCGAGTACTGCGGCTGCTTCATCAGTTCCGTCAGGCGCGCGCCGCGGTTCAGCAGCTGCTGGGTCGAGGCGTCGAGGTCCGAACCGAACTGCGCGAAGGCCGCCATTTCGCGGTACTGCGCGAGTTCCAGCTTCACCTTGCCGGCGACCGACTTCATGGCCGAGGTCTGGGCCGACGAACCCACGCGAGACACCGACAGACCGGTGTTCACGGCCGGGCGGATGCCCTGGTAGAAGAGTTCGGTTTCAAGGAAGATCTGGCCGTCGGTGATCGAGATCACGTTCGTCGGGATATAGGCCGACACGTCGCCCGCCTGGGTTTCGATGATCGGCAGCGCGGTCAGCGAACCAGCGCCGAAGTCGCTGTTCAGCTTGGCCGAACGCTCCAGAAGGCGCGAGTGCAGGTAGAACACGTCGCCCGGATAGGCTTCACGCCCCGGCGGACGACGCAGGAGGAGCGACATCTGACGGTAGGCGACGGCCTGCTTCGAGAGATCATCATAGATGATCAGGGCGTGGCGGCCGTTGTCGCGGAAGAATTCCGCCATCGCGGTCGCCGAGTAGGGTGCCAGGAACTGCATCGGCGCCGGGTCCGAGGCGGTCGCGGCCACGACGATGGTGTAGGCCATCGCGCCGGTTTCCTCGAGCTTCTTCACCAACTGGGCGACGGTCGAGCGCTTCTGGCCCACGGCGACGTAGACGCAGTAGAGCTTCTTCGATTCGTCCGAACCGGCAGCGTCGTTGTAGACCTTCTGGTTCAGGATGGTGTCCAGCGCCACGGCGGTCTTGCCGGTCTGGCGGTCACCGATGATCAGTTCGCGCTGGCCACGGCCAACCGGGATCATCGCGTCCACGGCCTTGAGGCCGGTCGCCATCGGCTCGTGCACCGACTTCCTCGGAATGATGCCCGGGGCCTTCACGTCGGCCACGCGGCGCTCGGAGCCCATGATCGGGCCCTTGCCGTCGATCGGGTTGCCCAGCGCGTCGACGACGCGGCCCAAGAGGCCGTTGCCAGCCGGCACGTCCACGATGGCCTTGGTGCGCTTGACGGTGTCGCCTTCCTTGATGTCCTGGTCGGACCCGAAGATAACGATACCGACGTTGTCGACTTCGAGGTTCAGCGCCATCCCGCGGATACCGCCGGGGAATTCCACCATCTCGCCGGCCTGGACGTTGTCCAGACCGTGGACGCGGGCAATCCCGTCGCCGACCGACAGCACGCGGCCGACTTCGGCCACTTCCGCATCCTTGCCGAAGTTCTTGATCTGCTCCTTGAGGATCGCAGAGATTTCAGCAGCCTGGATTCCCATCACCCAACCTCTTTCATTGCATTTTGCAGGGCTGCGAGCTTTGCCTTGACCGAGGTGTCGATCATGGTCGAGCCCAGCTTGACGACAAGACCGCCGATGAGGGATTCATCGACGGTCGTTTTCAGTTTCACGGTCTTGCCGACGCGGGCTTTCAGCGTCTCGGCAAGTTTCTTGGATTGAGCGGCCGACAGGGCGCGGGCGGCGGTGACCTCGGCGGTCACTTCGCCCTTCTCCTCGGCGATCAGGTCGGCCAGCTGGGTCACGAACTGCGGCAGCACAAAGAGGCGGCGCTTGTCCGACATCAGGGCCAGCGTGTTCGACATCAGGGTGCTCAGGCCCAGCTTGGCGGCGATGGCGGCGATCACGCGGCCCTGGTCGTCGCGGCTGATGACCGGAGAAGCGATAACGTCCCGCAGCTCCTCACTTGCAGCCAGAGTTTCCGACAGTGCCGTCGCGTCCGCTTCCAGAGCCTTCAGCGCGCCGCCTTCCTTGGCCAGATCGAACAAGGCCGACGCGTAGCGCGCGGCGATGCCCAGAGAGATCGAAGCTGGTTCTGACACGTCAACCCTTCCGCTGTCTTTTGCCCCGGGCTCATCCGAACCGGGCATCCCCTTGGCGCATACCTCAACCACCGTCTGGGCGGCACCATTCGTCGGGGGGGTCATTAGCAGAGGTGTTCTCACCCCGCAACCGGGTTGAACACGCTTTCTTGAGCCTCCGGATGGCCAGATTGTCGCTGTTGGCGCAAACGTCTGTGAAGGGTTGGTCCATCGGTCATGCCGCCGCGACGGGCGCGCCGAATCCGGTCAGACCCTTTGCGGTGCCGCCCCTTTCCCAAACGTCGTGCGGTGGGGATTCGCGGCTCACGAGGGGTCACATGGCCGTCAGGAGCGATCCACGCCGGTTGACCCTTCCGGGCGCCGCGGAAAGGGTGCCCGGCAAAGAGAAAGCAGAAAGGCAGGCAGCATGACCCTCTCTCGACGCAGACTTATCGGCGCGGCGCTTGGCGCACCCTTCCTGGCCAGCGCGGCCTTCGCCAACACCCCGGCGGTGCGCAACAACATCTCCAGCTTTACCATGCAGGACTGGCGCGACCATTTCCCCAACCTCGGAAAGGCCACCATCGTCGCCGACACCACCTCGCGCGCCCTGCATTTCTGGAGCGGCGACGGGACCGACTACCGCATCTTCCCGACTTCCGTGCCCATCTCGGACGAGCTGACCAAGCGCGGCTACACCGAGATCGTGCGCAAGAAGATCGGCCCAAGCTGGACGCCCACGCCGTCGCAGATGGAGCGTTATCCGGACTGGAAACCCATCGGCCCGGGACCGGAGAACCCCCTCGGCACCCACGCGATGTACCTCTCCTGGCCCGCTTACATCATCCACGGGACCCACGACACCCGGAAGATCGGACGGCGGTCCTCGGACGGCTGCATCGGCCTCTTCAACGAGAACATCGCCACGCTTTTCGACCTTTGCCCCGTCGGCACCCAGGTCCGCATCATCTGAAGGCGGGGTGGGCGCCTCGCCCACCTACTCCCGGTTCAGCGCCGGTTCCGCCGCGCCCTGGCCCACCCCTTCCAGCACCCGCAGAGGCTTCTTCACCGCCGCGCGCAGGCCGCCTTGCGTCGGCGCATAGACCTGCTTGGACGCCTCGACCATCAGCACGCCCCCCGCCAGCCACGGCATCCGCCGACCGAAGGATTCCCAGAAATCCGCCGACCGCAGCCAGAACCGGGTCGCCGAGGGCGGCGCGAACAGGACCGAGCAACTCCGTTCCGGCGTGAAGCCGTGCCGCTTGAGCTGCGCTTCCAGCTGCGCCACCGAATAGGGCCGCCCAAAGCCGAAGGGCGTCACATCGCGCCGCGACCAGAGACCCGACCGGTTCGGCACGATGAAGAGGGCCCGCCCCCCTGGCCCCAGCACCCGCGCGGATTCGTCCAGCACGGCCGAGGGGTTCTCGGACGTCTCCAGCCCGTGCATCAGCACCAAGCGGTCCACCAGCCCTGTCGGTAGCGGCCAGGCCGTGTCCTCGCACAGGACGCTCACGTTCTCCATCCCCGCAGGCCAGGGCATCACTCCCTGCGGACCGGGCATCAGCCCCACGACCCGTCGCGCCTCGGCCAGATAGGGGCGCAGCAAGGGCACCGCGAAGCCGAACCCTGCCACCGTCTCGCCGGCCTTCGGCGCCCAAAGCCGCACGACCTGATCCCGGATCGCCCGCTGCGCCACGCGACCCAGCTGCGTCCGGTAATAGAAATTCCTCAGGTCCAGCACGTCGAGATGCATTGCGGCGGGTGCCTCCTCGGGGCAATCCTGTCCATCATACCCGCGAGAAGGTCAAAGACCATGCCGCTTGAGCTAGTCACCATCCCCTGCCTTGCCGACAATTACGCTTACCTCGTTCACGACGCCGGGACAGGCCAGACCGCGGTCATCGACGTGCCCGAGGCAGGCCCGATCCTCGCCGCGCTGTCGGCGCACCAGTGGCGGCTGACCGACATCCTCATCACGCACCATCATGACGACCACATCCAGGGCGTCGAGACCTTGCGCGCCCAGACCGGGGCGATGGTGCTTGGCGCCCGCTCCGACGCCCACCGCCTGCCGCGCCTCGACCTCGCGCTGGACGAACACACCAGCTTCTCCATCGGCACCGAATTCGCCCGGGTGATCGAGGTCCCCGGCCACACCATCGGCCACATCGCCTTCCACTTCCCGCAGAGCCGCCTGCTTTTTTCCGCCGACAGCCTGATGGCCGGGGGCTGCGGCCGGCTCTTCGAGGGCACGGCCCGCCAGATGAACGCGAGCCTCCAGAAGCTGGCCCAGCTGCCACCCGAAACCCTTGTCTGCTCTGGCCACGAATACACCGCGTCGAACCTTCGCTTCGCGCTGACCCTTGAACCGGACAATCCGCAGCTTATCTCACGCGCTGCCGAGGTCGCATCGCTTCGCGCCCAAGGCCGTCCCACCGTCCCCGCGACGCTCGCGCTGGAGCTGGCGACGAACCCCTACCTGCGGGCCCATCTGCCCGCCCTGAAGACAGCTGTCGGCCTCCCAGATGCCGACGATGTCACCGTATTCGCCGAAATCCGGGCCAGAAAAGACAAGTTCTGAGCGTCCCGTATCACAATCGGCGTGATAGCCCGGGGGAAACCCCAAAATCTGGAAGATTGCGCTTGAAGTGCGGTGAATAAAACCGAACTTTAAGCTTATGAGGCCACGGTCAGTGTGGGCGCTCGTGCCCCGCTGACCTGCAGGACAGGAGCACTGAAGTGCCATCGTTTTCGACCACGCTTGAACAGGCAATCCACAGCGCCCTGGCCCTGGCCAATTCGCGCCGCCATGAACTCGCCACGCTGGAACATCTCCTGCTGGCCCTGATCGACGAACCGGACGCGGCCCGCGTGATGAAGGCCTGCGCCGTCGACCTTGACGAACTTCGCAAGACCCTGACCGACTTCATCGACGACGACCTGTCGACACTGGTCACGGATGTGGAGGGCAGCGAGGCCGTCCCCACTGCCGCCTTCCAGCGCGTCATCCAGCGCGCGGCGATCCACGTCCAGTCGTCTGGCCGGACCGAAGTCACCGGTGCCAACGTTCTCGTCGCGATCTTCGCCGAACGCGAATCCAACGCCGCCTACTTCCTGCAGGAACAGGACATGACCCGCTACGATGCGGTCAACTTCATCGCGCATGGCGTGGCGAAGGACCCGTCCTACGGCGAAGCGCGTCCCGTCCAGGGCGCCGAGGAACAGCATGAGACGCCCAAGGCCGAGGCTGGCGAAGCCAAGGAATCTGCGCTATCCAAATACTGCGTCGACCTGAACGTGAAGGCCCGCAAGGGCGACGTCGACCCGCTCATCGGCCGCGAGGCCGAGGTGGAGCGTGCAATCCAGGTCCTGTGCCGCCGTCGCAAGAACAACCCGCTCCTGGTCGGCGACCCCGGCGTGGGCAAGACCGCCATCGCGGAAGGCCTCGCACGCAAGATCGTCAACGGCGAAACGCCCGACGTCCTGTCCAAGGCAACAATCTTCTCGCTCGACATGGGCGCGCTCTTGGCTGGCACCCGCTATCGCGGCGACTTCGAGGAACGGCTGAAGCAGGTCGTGAAAGAGCTTGAGGATCACCCCGATGCGATCCTCTTCATCGACGAGATCCACACCGTCATCGGCGCTGGCGCAACCTCGGGCGGGGCGATGGATGCCTCGAACCTCCTAAAACCCGCGCTGCAGGGCGGCAAGCTCCGCTGCATGGGCTCGACCACCTACAAGGAGTTCCGTCAGCACTTCGAAAAGGACCGGGCGCTTTCCCGGCGCTTCCAGAAGATCGACGTGAACGAACCGTCGGTGCCGGATGCGATCAAGATCCTCATGGGCCTGAAGCCCAGCTTCGAGGAACATCACGACCTCAAGTACACCAATGACGCCATCAAGTCGGCGGTGGAACTGGCCGCGCGCTACATCCATGACCGGAAGCTTCCCGACAGCGCGATCGACGTGATCGACGAAGCCGGGGCCGCGCAGCACCTCGTAGCGGAATCGAAGCGCCGCAAGACGCTCGGGATCAAGGAGATCGAGGCTGTGGTGGCCAAGATCGCCCGCATCCCGCCCAAGACCGTGTCGAAGGACGATGCCGAAACCCTGCGCGACCTGGAAAAGACGCTGAAACGCGTGGTCTTCGGCCAGGACAAGGCGGTCGAGGCGCTCTGCTCGGCGATCAAGCTGGCCCGTGCCGGCCTCCGCGAACCGGAAAAGCCCATCGGCAACTACCTGTTCGCGGGCCCTACGGGCGTCGGCAAGACCGAGGTGGCGAAGCAGCTGGCGTCCTCCCTTGGCGTCGAACTGATCCGCTTCGACATGTCGGAATACATGGAGAAACATGCCGTCTCCCGCCTGATCGGCGCGCCTCCGGGCTATGTCGGCTTCGACCAGGGCGGCATGTTGACCGATGCGATCGACCAGCACCCGCATTCCGTCCTGCTGCTGGACGAAATGGAAAAGGCCCACCCGGATGTCTACAACATCCTCCTCCAGGTGATGGACCACGGGAAACTGACCGACCACAACGGCCGGACGGTGGATTTCCGCAACGTGATCCTGATCATGACCTCGAACGCGGGCGCGCGTGAGCAGTCCCAGGCCGCCATCGGCTTTGGCCGCGAACGCCGCACGGGTGAGGATACCGCCGCCATCGAGCGGACCTTCACCCCGGAATTCCGCAACCGCCTGGACGCGGTGATCAACTTCGCCCCGCTCGGCAAGGACATCATCATGCAGGTGGTCGAGAAGTTCGTGCTGCAGCTTGAAGCCCAGCTCATGGATCGCAACGTCCATATTGACCTCACCCCGGAGGCCGCCGCCTGGCTTGGCGAGAAGGGCTACGACGACAAGATGGGGGCGCGCCCGCTTGGCCGCGTCATCCAGGAGCACATCAAGAAGCCGCTCGCCGAGGAGCTTCTCTTCGGCCGGCTCGTCAAGGGCGGCACGGTCCACGTCAAGGTCAAGGACGACACCATCGTTCTCGAGATCGAGGAACCGCAAAAGCCCCGCCTCACCGGCCAGAAGCCCCCGCTGCTGACCGCCGAATAAGGCAGACAAGGACCCCGGAACCCCCGCCCTCACCGGCGGGGGTTTTCCTTTGCGGTCAGGCCAACCGGCACCAGCCTTTCATCTTTGCCCAAATATCCCCGCCGGAGGCCCCGGCCGGCCCTGTGACCCACGGCCACAGGAAAAGCGCCCGCGACGAGAAGACGAAGTCGCACGAGGAGCTTCTTCAAAAGTCAACAAATTCTGAACGCCCGCGACCAAGCCATTGATAAGTCTACGCTTCCAGCGTCTGTCCACTGTGGACAGGCTAGCGCTCGGTCAGCTTGAGCTCGATCCGCCGGTTCAGCGCCCGGGCCGCCTCGTCGTCCCCCACCGCCACCGGACGATATTCCCCGAACCCCGTCGCCGCCATCCGCTCGGGCGGGAAACCCAGCTCGTCCTGCATGTAGCGGACCACCGACAGGGCCCGCGCCTGGCTCAGTTCCCAGTTGTCCGCGAAGACCGCCCCCTGATTGATCGGCACGTTGTCCGTGTGGCCGTCCACCCGGATGATCCAGTCGATCCCTTCCGGGATTTCCCCTCGGATCTCGTCCAGAATACGGACCACGCCGGCAATCTGCAGCCGCCCCTCCAGGGCCAGATCGGCGGATCCCGGATTGAAGAGCACCTCCGAAGAAAACACGAAGCGATCGCCCACCACCCGCACGCCTTCCCGACCTTCCAGCAGGTTCGAGAGCTGCCCGAAGAATTCGGACCGGAACCGCGCAAGGTCGCGGTTCTCCTCGGCCAACCGCGCCGCTTCCGCCGCTTCCAGCTCCGCCCGCCTCCGCTGCTCGGCCGCGACCTGGGCCAGGGCCGCGTTCAGGTCCTTACCCAGGCTCTCCAGCTGAACCTTCGCCGCCTCGTCCCGCACCTGCGAGTCGTCCAGCAGCGCCTGCAGACTGCCAAGCTGGCTACGCAGCGCCGCGACCTGCTGGTTCAGAAGCTCTACCTCCCGCGCCGCTGCCAGGACCTTCTCCTGCTCGGCCAGCAGCGCCGTCTCCGCCGCAGCCAGTGCCGCGTCCTTCTCGGTCGCGCCCTTCGCCGCCTCGGTCCGTGCGGCGGCAAGAAGGGTCAGCGTCTCCTCCGCCTTCTTCCGCTCCTCTTCCAGCGCCAGCGTCATCGCAGTGAGTTCGGTATCCGCGTTGGCCAGCCGGTCGCGCAGGGCCTGCAGCGCCGCCGCGTCGGCCAGACGAGTGGCTTCAGCCTCGCTCACCGCCACCTCCGCGGCCTTGAGTGCCGCCGCGTCGGCAGCCGCCTTCGCCCTCTCCTCGGCCAGCAGCGCCTCCAGCGCATCCCGACGTGCGGCCGCGAGCCGCGCCGCCTCGGCATTCGCGTCCACCTCGTCCCGCGCCTTGGCCAGCGCCAGCGCCATCGCCTCGGCCTCGCTCACCAGCTTTGCCTGCGCCGCCTCCAGTTCCGCGACCGAGGCGGTCAGCCGCTCGGCATCCCCCCGCGCTCGGTCGCGCTCGACCAGCAGCGCCGCCACCTGGGCCTCGAAATCGGTGATCCGCGACCGCGCTGCGGCAAGTTCGCCCTCCCGGGCGGTCAGGTCGGCGGTCAGCGCAGCGATGACCCCTGCCTGCCGGTCGCCTTCGGCCTGCGCCGCGGCCAGACCGGCCTGCAGTTCCGCGACCCGCGTCTCAAGGTCCGTGGCCTTCGCCTGTTCCAGCCCCAGCGCATCGGCAAGCTGCGCCACCTGCGCGGTCAGCGCATCAAGCTCGGTATCCTGCGTGGTAATCGTGTCGCGCAGGACGGACTGCATCACGGTGAAGATGGTCAGCACGAACATCAGCACCATGAGAAGCGTCGTCACCGCGTCGACGAACCCCGGCCAGATTATCGAACTGTCGCGGCGGCGGGTGCGGGCGACCATCTCAGGCCCGCCCGGCGGTGCGGCCCAGCTGGCGGATCGCGGCGGTCAGCTGGGCGATGTCGGTCTTGAGGTCGCTCAACGTTTCCTGCCGGCCCGCAGACATTTCCTCGAGGATGCGCAGAAGCTGCACATCGATCGACCGGAGCCGCATACGGCTTTCCGGGTCCGTCCCCGATCCGCCTTCCCCGGCTTGCAGCGCCTCAAGCAGCTTCTCCTGCCCTTCTGCAATCCTCCGCAACAGGGCGGATTGCCCGCGCTCCGCGTCGATCCGGTCGGTCAGCGCCGTCATCGCGGTAACCAGTTCGTTGATCTTCATCTCGGAATGAAAGCGGTTCGACTCGGTCTGCATCTGCAGCGCCTGCAGCTCTTCCATCTGCTGCGCCATGTGGTCGACCAGAAGACCCAGGGCATTCTGGTCCGAGCCGTCGCCATCCCCGGCATAACCCAGCCGGGTGATGGAGGAGAGCCATTCCTCCAGCTCACGGATGAAGCGGTTCTGGCCGTGGCCGGCGAAAAGCTCCAGAAGACCCAGGACCAGTGATCCGGCAAGACCCAGCAGCGAGGACGAGAAGGCCGTGCCCATCCCGCCAAGCTGGCTCTCAAGCCCGCCCATCAGCTTCCCGAACACATCGAGCCCGCTTTCGCCCTCTTCCGGCGCCAGGGAGCGGATCGTCTCGACCACGGCGGGGACGGTGGTCGCAAGGCCCCAGAATGTGCCAAGGAGGCCAAGGAAGACCAGGAGGTTGATCAGGTAACGCGTGATATCCCGCGCTTCGTCGATCCGCTGGACAACCGACTCCTGGATGGACCGCGAGGAGGAAGCCGAAATCGACAGCCTTGCGGTCCGCGTCCGCAGCAGCGCCGCGAGCGGGGCCAGCAAGCGGGGCGGGGCCATGTCCTCGGTCCCCGGCGTGCCGCGGACGAAGTTCTCGATCCAGTAGACGGACTGAGCCAGGATCCAGACCTGCCAGAAGCAGGACAGCACCCCCACCAGGAAGACGAACGCGATGACCCCGTTCAGCACCGGGTTGGTGCGGACGATGTCGATGACCGTGCCGTGAATCAGCCAGGCGCCTCCGCCGACCAAGAGGCAGACCAGGAGCATCGTGGTGATTGCCCGGATCGGCTGCGAGAAGGTCGTCGAAACCTCAGCCCGACCGGTATCTGTCTGGGACATCTTGCCCTCTGGTTCCCCTGCCCTCGGCCTGAGTCTAGCAGGCTGGCGGCCACAGCCAAGCAAAAGGTCAGGTCAGGGCGCGGACGCGCTCGGCCAGCCAGTCGAGGTCGGGGTCGCGGATGCCCAACTCGGCCAGATGGGCGGCGGTGGACCAGAGGTAATCGCAGTTCCGTCCCCGCCCGCCGGTCGCATGCGCGATGATCTGCGCCTGTTCCTCATGGGGCAGGTGGCAGTACTGCACATGGTCGGGGTCGATGACATAGGCCAGGACTTCCAGCGGTCCCGTCTCGGTGGTGACGGGCAGCGTCACCTCAAGATAGGCCGAGGAGACAAGCTCCCGCTCCCGCAGCGCAAAGAGGGTGGCCGCCTCGTGGCCCGGCTCGACCCGGAAGGCGACGCCGGTGCAACTCGCACCCTCCTGCCGGTCCAGCGCCAGGACCAGGCCCGGGCTCTCGATCGTGCCACGATGGTGGATCGACCGCATGCAGAAGCTGCGGTGCCAGCCGTCCAGCCTTGCAATCCGGCGTTCCGCGACTGGAAAGCCGGGGTCCCAGATCAGCGATCCGTAGCCGAAGACCCAGAGCGGTGCCTGCATGACTGGTCCTGTTGCCTTTGGCCCTGTAAACACCGGGCAACAGGCAATGAAAAGGGCCGCCGGATGCGCAAGCTACTCTTCCTCATGATCGCGGTGACGGCGCTTTGGTCCGGCTACTGGTTCGTCGGATCGAATGCCGTGCGCGAGGGCGTGGTCACCTGGTTCGCCGATGCATCGCGGCAGGGAATCACGGCCGAGAACGCGGGCGTCACCGTCGCGGGTTTCCCCAATCGCTTTGACCTGACCATCGACGAGCCCCGACTGGCCGACCCGGTTTCCGGCGCAGGATGGCAGGCGCCCTTTGTCCAGGTCTTCGCGATGACCTGGAAGCCCTGGCACGTCATTGCCGCCCTGCCGCCAGACCAGGTACTGACACTTCCGGATCAGGTCGTGACCATCGGCTCGTCCGGCCTGATGGCCAGCGCCCGCGCCAAGCCCTCGACCGACCTTCCCTTGGCCGAGGTGCGGACGGCGGGGACCTCGCTCAACCTCGCCTCGGACGCAGGTTGGACCCTTGGCCTCGGCGAATTCACCGTCGGCCTGCGCGCCGATGAGGCGATCGGGCCGGCTGGCTATGAGTTCGGCTTCGACCTTGCGCCGCTGACCCCGGATCCCGGTTTTCTTGCCGCAGTGAAGACGGTCGCTATCCCCGATCTGCCGGCGTCGGACCTGCCCGAGGTGGTCGAGACGCTGTGGGGCAGCGTCTACCTCACCTTCTCGGCACCGCTGGACCGTCACGCCGGGGAAACGCCGCCGTATTTGCAGCGGGTGGAGATCAACCAGTTCAACCTCGCCTGGGGTGCGCTTGCCGCCAGTGCGTCGGGCGTGGTCGAGGCCGATGGCAACGGCTATGCGGCCGGGCGGGTCACCATCGACATCACCAACTGGGACCGACTTCCCGCGCTTCTGGTGGCGGCGGGCGTGGTGCAGCCGGAGATGGCCCCGACCATCGTGCGCGGAATGCAGGCCCTTGCCGCGCAATCGCCCGACATGAAGGTCCTGTCCCTGTCTCTGGTGCTGGAGGACGGCCGGATGAGCTTTGGCCCCTTCCCACTGGGCCCGGCCCCGCTGATGGTCCCGCCCAGCGGCTGAGACGTTCCTAACGGCAGTAGCGCCCGCCCTTCCGGGCCGAGGTGTCGAAGTGGAAATGGTCCTCGTGATAGCCGTCCGACCCGGGCCCGAGCGTCGTCATGAAATAGTTGCACCCGGCCTTGTAGATCCGGCGCAGCAGCCGGTTATAGTCGCGCGCCACCGTCAGGACCTTGCCGTTCGACAGGATGAAGGCCGAGATATCCACGGCGCGGCCCTTGCCGTGCTCGCTGACCTTGGCCCCCCGGACGTTGTTCCGGCTCCGGCAGATGTAATGCGCGGCGATCTGCAGTTCGACCAGCCTGCCGTCGAAGGCCGGCTGGGCAACCTCGTCCACCCAGGAATTCAGCGCCTTGGCAATCGAGCAGTCGACCGTCGCCGGCTGGCTGAGCCTGACGCCCGAGACCGAGGTCACCATTACCGGATCTTCGACCCCGCAGCCGCGGACCTTGGACGTGATCCGCGCGATCTCCTCGCCCTTGATCGCGGGCACGCCACAGACCGCGCCCTTCATCGACGCCTTCTCACGCCGCTTGCGCCGCTCTTCCTTTTTCGAGGGTGGAGGGATCGCGGCCAGGTCAACCTCGTCCTGCGGCTCCTGCGCCGACAGATCCAGGCCCGGCGCGTTCGAGGTGGCCTTCAGCGCCGCGATGCGTTCGGCCAGGGCACGGGGACGGGGCGCGGGGCGCAAGGAACTGGCCAGCGCCCCTTCGGGTGCCGCCGTGGCTTCGACGGGCGCGGCAGCTATGGCGGCCTCGGCGGCGGCTGCGGGCGGCGCGGCGGGGTCAGGAGCAACGACAGCAAGGCGCGGATTGGCTGGCGGGCGGGGGGATTGGCTGACCTCCTGGGCCGAAGCCACCTGAGCCAGCAGAAGCGTAAGTGCCAGAACGACGCCCCGCACCGGCCCTAGCCCTCTTTCGCGGTCGGCGCCGCCCGGCCGAAATCCGGCGCGGCAGTATCCTGCCCGGCCTCGATGATCCCGCGGCGGATCGCGCGGGTGCGGGTGAAATAGGCGTGCAGATGATCGCCGTCGCCCATCCGGATCGCCCGCTGAAGGACGAACAGCTCTTCGGCGAAGCGGCCAAGGATGTCCAGGACCGCGTCCTTGTTGGTCAGGAACACGTCGCGCCACATCACCGGGTCCGACGCCGCGATGCGGGTGAAGTCACGGAAGCCCGATGCGGAATACTTGATCACTTCGGACTGCGACACGCGTCGCATGTGGTCGGCCACGCCCACCATCGTATAGGCGATGGCATGGGGCACGTGGCTGACGACGGCCAGCACCAGGTCATGATGCTCGACATCCATCTCGTCGACATTCGCGCCCATCGCTTCAAGAAGCCCGCGCAGCCGAGCAATCGCCGCCGGGTCGGTGTCCGGAAGCGGGGTCAACAGCCACCAGCGGTTCTGGAACAGCGTGGCAAAGCCGGAGCGCGGCCCGGAATACTCGGTCCCCGCCAGCGGATGGCCGGGGATGAACTGCACGCCCGACGGCATGTGCGGGGCAACGGCATCGACCACGGCGCGCTTGACCGACCCTACGTCGGTGACCGTTGCACCGGGTTTCAGATGCGGCCCGATCTCGGACGCAATCGCCTCCATCGCGCCGACCGGCACGGCAAGAACCACCAGGTCGGCATCCTTCACCGCCTCGGCGGCACTGTCGGTGACCCGGTCACAGAACAGCTCTTTCGCCACAGCCCGCGTCTCGGGGGACTTGGCATAGCCCACGATCTCGCCCGCCAGCCCGCCGGCTCGCATGGCATGGGCCATGGACGAGGCGATTAGGCCCAGACCGATCAGGGCGACGCGCTGGTAGATCATCGCACACCCTTGAACTGCGCCACCGCGTGGGCGACCTGTCGGCAAGAGGACTCGTCCCCGATGGTGATCCGCAGGCAATGCGGCAGCTTGTAACCCGCCACCCGGCGCACGATCAGGCCCTGCTTCTGCAAGAAGGCATCGCAGGCTTCCGCCTCTTCCTGGCTGGCAAAGCGGGCGAGGATGAAATTCGCCATCGAGGTGTCGGACGGCACCCCGATCTCAGCCAGCGCATTGGCAAGCCAGGACCGCATCCGCGTGTTCTCGGCCCGACACTTGGCCACGAAATCCTGGTCGCGCACGGCGGCCTCGGCGGTCTCCAGCTGCGTCGTGGACAGGTTGAACGGGCCCCGGATGCGGTTCAGCACATCGATCACATGCTTCGGCCCGTAGCCCCAGCCGATCCGCAACCCACCCAGGCCATAGACCTTCGAGAAGGTCCGGGTCATCACCACGTTGTCGCGCGCATCGACCAGCGACGCACCACCATCGTAGCCCTCGACATATTCCGCATAGGCGCCATCAAGGACGAGAAGCGCCTGCGGCGGCAGGTTTTCGGCCAGCCGCGCGATTTCGGCCGCCGAGATCATCGTGCCGGTGGGATTGTTCGGATTGGCGATGAACACCAGCTTTGTCCGCCGGTTGCAGGCGGCCAGGATCGCGTCCACATCCGCCGTCCGTTCCCGCTCGGCCACCTCGACCGGGGTCGCGCCCACGGCCAGGGACGAAATGCGGTACATCAGGAACCCGTGCTCGGTGAACACCACCTCGTCCCGCGGCCCGGCATAGGCCTGGCAGAGGAATGTGATGATCTCGTCCGACCCCGCCCCGCAGATGATGCGGCTGGCATCCAGCCCGTGCACCTCGGCAATCGCCGCGCGCAGGTCTGCGTGGTCGGTGACCGGATAGCGGTGCAGGCTGTGCACCGTCCGCGCGAAGGCCTCCTTCGCCTTGTCCGACGGGCCGAACGGGTTCTCGTTCGACGACAGCTTCACGACATTGGCCACGCCCGCCACATGCGCCTTGCCGCCCTCGTAGAGGGCGATTTCAAGGATGCCTGGCTGCGGCTTGATCTGGTCGTTCATCTGGACCCCCCGGTTGAGGACGCTTTACCCGCCAAAGCCGTACAAGGCCAGAGGGTTCCACCCCAAGCGGCGGTTCGCCTCACACGGCAAGGAAGTTGGTGAATTGCCAGGGATCCTCGGTGTCGCGGTCCTCGGCAAAGCTGTTGACCCGGTTCTGGATCGGGGTCCAGTCGGTGTAGTGGCACTCGATCCGGCCCAGGTAGGGGCGCTGGACCTCAAGGCAGCGGACATGGTCCATCTCGTCCGCTTCGACGAAGCCCGCGTTCGGGTTCTCCGCTGCCCAGACCATCGCCGCCAGCACGGCCGAGGTCACCTGCATCCCCGTCGCGTTCTGATAGGGCGCCAGCCGCCGCGCCTCCTCGCAGGACAGCCGCGAGCCGTACCACATCGCGCCCTTTGCGTGCCCGTAGAGAAGGACGCCGAGGTCATCGCCGCCCGCGGTGATCTCCTCGACCGTCAGGATATGCTGTTCGGGTTGGCGCTTTCCGGCCCCGTTCATCTCGTGAAGGGACAGTATCGCATCGTTGCAGGGGTGGTAGGCGTAATGGCAGGTCGGGCGGTAAACCGCCTTCTGCCCCGCCCAGACCGTGTAATAGTCCGGAATCGACAGCGCCTCGTTGTGGGTAATGACATAGCCAAACTGAGGGCCTACATCCGGGCACCAGCTTCTCACCCGCGTGTCGGCGCCGGGCCGGTCGATCCAGATGGCATAGCCCGGCCCGTGGTCGAACGCGTGGCCGTTGGGCGGCAGCTTCTTCTCATGCGTGCCCCAGCCCAGCTCTGCCGGCTGATAGCCCTCGGAAAGAAGCCCATCCACCGACCATGTGTTCACGAACACCCCGACAGGTTTCGCCCTGGCGCTGACCTGCGTATCCCGCTCAGCCACATGGATGCCCTTGATCCCAAGCCCCTGCATCAGCGCCGCCCAGTCCTCACGGGTTTTCGGATCGGTATTGACGCCGGTGTCGGACGCCAGACGCAGCAACGCCTCTTTCAGAAGCCAGCTTACCATCCCCGGGTTCGCGCCGCAGCAGCTGACCGCCGTCGGCCCTCCGACATAGGACTTCCCCAGTTCCCGCACGCGTTCGCGCAGCGGATAGTTCGTCCTTTCGGCATTGGGCAGCGTCGAGCCGAAATAGAATCCCGGCCAGGGTTCCACCACCGTGTCGATGTACTGGACCCCCATCTCCTGGGCGAGCTTCATCAGTTCGATCGAATCCACGTCCACCGACAGGTTGACGATCATCCCGCGCCCCTGAGGGAACAGCGCACGCAGCACATCCGCGAAGTTCTCCGCCGTCAGCGCGACCTGCAGATGCCGGATGCCATGATCCCGAAGGATATGCGCATAGTCGTCCAGCGGCTCGATCACCGTGAAATGCTCCCGGTCGAACGCCACGTGCCGCTCAATCAGCGGCAGCACGCCACGGCCGATCGAGCCGAAGCCGATCATCACCAGTGCGCCCTCGATCCGGGTGTGAACGATTTGGGTCATCGCAGCCTCCTTACTTGTAGGACCTGGCCTGCAGCCAATCCATCAGCGCCATCAAGACGCCCGAGACCACGAAGGTCAGATGGATCACCACCAGCCAGAACATCTCGGTTTCACCGAAGGTCGTCGCCTTATCCAGGTCGCTGATCTCCATGAACCGCTTGAGCAGATGGATCCCCGAGATTGCCACGATCGACGCGATGAGCTTCATCTTCAGCCCGCCAAAGTCGACCTTGCCCATCCAGCCCGGCTTGTCCGCACCCGCGTCGAAGTCGAACTTGGAGACAAAGCTTTCGTAGCCCGAGAACATGACGATCAAGAGCAGGTTCGCCGCAAGCGTCAGGTCGATCAGTGTCAGCGCCACCAGGATCATCTTCTCTGCCGACAGCTCCAGCACCTGCGGCAGGTAGTAGACCAGCTCCTTGACGAAGATCACCGTCAGCATCGCCAGCGTCACCGCCAGGCCCAGATACATCGGCGCCATCAGCCAGCGGCTGGCGAAAAGGCCCTTCTCAAACGTCGTCTCGACAGAGTTCTTATCGGTCATCGCATGGCTCCCGGAAACCAAAAGGGCCCGCCAGGTATGGCGGGCCCCTTCCTGCCGACAAGGGGCAGTCTTAGTTCTTCGCGTAGTACTCGACGACCAGGTTGGGTTCCATCTGGACCGGATAGGGCACGTCGCCCAGGCCCGGAGTGCGGACGAACTTTGCGGTCAGCTTGTTGTTGTCGACTTCCAGGTAGTCCGGAACGTCACGCTCGGTCAGGGCGATGGCTTCGGCAATGGCCGCCATCTGCTTCGACTTCTGGCGCACTTCGATCACATCGCCTTCCGACACGCGATAGGATGCGATGTTCACGCGCTTGCCGTTCACCAGGACGTGGCCGTGGTTGACGAACTGGCGCGCTGCGAAGATGGTCGCGACGAACTTGGCGCGGTAGACCACCGCGTCCAGACGACGCTCCAGAAGGCCGATCAGCATCTCGCCAGTGTCGCCGCGCACACGCTCGGCTTCGCCATAGATCTTGCGGAACTGCTTTTCGGTCAGGTCGCCGTAGTAGCCCTTGAGCTTCTGCTTGGCGCGGAGCTGCGTCCCGAAGTCCGACAGCTTGTTCTTCCGGCGCTGGCCGTGCTGGCCCGGACCGTACTCGCGCTTGTTGATCGGGGACTTCGGACGGCCCCAGATGTTCTCGCCCATGCGGCGGTCGATCTTGTACTTGGCAGAGGTGCGTTTGGTCACCGCTGATCTCCTTCTATGTTGTCGAAGGGCGTTGTCCTCTGACCTTGCGGCCCGACAGGCATCCCCTTGCGGGGGCCACCAACACCAATGAAAAGCCCCGGAATCGCTTCCGGGACTGGCGGGCTTATACAGGGGGAACCGGGGGAGTCAACAGGGTGAGGCCAAGGTCACGAAGCGGAACAGGTGGGTGGCGCTGTCGCCACTTCCTGGTCTTGCCGCGTGAAAGCGCATGTATCTATATGGCACCAACACCGATCGACCCGGAAGAGTTCCGATCACTCAGGGAAGGCGTGGCTTAATGTGGCGCTTCAGAGATTTTCTCAGCAATGCGTTCAAGCGTTTTGCTCTTCACGTCACGCCGAACGACGGACCAATCCTGAAGAGCATGGGCCTTTGCATGGTGCGGAACGAGCAAGACATCATCGAGCCGTTCTTGCGCCACAACGCGCGTCTTCTTGATCTAATGATCGTTCTCGACAACTGCTCGGCTGATGATACGCGTTCCATCGCCGTCGCGACCGCACGCGACCTCGGCAATGTGATTGTGGCCGATCAGCCGGACCGCACATACAACCAGTCAGCCATCATGAGCCGGATGATGCGCTTTGCGCAGTCCTCCGGTTTTGCGGGTCACGTTTTCCTGTTGGATGCTGACGAGTTTCTCTCGGCACCAGATCGAGATGCCCTTTCCAAGCAGCTTCGTCGCATCCCGGTTGGTGCGTGTGGCCTTATGCCTTGGAAAACCTTCGTTCCCGATCCGTTTCTATCGGAAACCATCCTTCCGGATCCGCTGCTGCGTATGACACGGTCCCGCAAGATAGAGTCACCCCAGTATTACAAGGCAGTGTTGCGACTGGACGGCGCTCTTGATCCCCGGCTCATTGTGGCACAGGGCAACCACATTGTTCTGGGCAGGAAAGGCAAGCCGCTTCCTTCCGTGGTGCTGGAAGACTTGCCATTGCTGCATTTTCCGCTGCGCTCCGCAGACCAGCTGTTGACCAAAGGGTTCCTGGGCTGGCTTGCGAACGAGGCGCGCAGCAATCGGGTTCGGAATGAAGGGTATCAATGGAAACGCCTGCATGACATTGCGGTCTCTGGCGAAAGCGTGGACGCCGCCCGCGTCACCCAGGAGGCAATGGATTATGCTCAGGCCGAAACGGGCCACTCATTCCATCAGCACACCGTCGAAGCCGCTCACGGGATCGAGGTGGCCAGAAAGCATTCGGACGGCCAGTTCAAGTCTGCCCGCGACTTGATACATTCGGCCGTGTCAGGCCTAAAATCATTCCCCCTGCCATCACCACCCGGCGCGACCGCTGGCTCCACGACAGTCGAGAACGCATTCGACGCATCTTGGCATTGGGAAAACCTGTTTCTCGACGAGCCCTTCATTCGCGCCGCTATGGATTTGCTGGCGCCGACGTCTGTCCTCGATCTTGGCTGCGGCAGCGGGCTCTATCCGCTGATGTATCGTCACTGCGGAGTGCAGGATGTTTTGGGCGTAGACGGGATGGAGCCGGAAGCGACGGTGCTGGACGTCGAAACCTATGTGAAAGCCGATCTTCATCAACCCTTTGATGCCGGACGCAAGTTCGACCTCGTGGTCTGCCTTGAAGTGGTTGAGCACTTGCATGCTGACGCAACGGGCGTGATCCTGGATACGATTGCGCGCCATGCAACTGACGACGGTACCATCCTGTTCTCCATGGCAGAACCGGGTCAGCCAGGAAACGGCCACATCAACTGCCGTACAATGTCCGAAGTGCTTGACCTTTGGGCGTCGCGCGGTTGGTTTCCGGATGTTCTACAGACACTGGGCCTGCGGGCAGTCGCGTCGATGTCCTGGTTCCGCCGAAATACGCTGATCCTGCGTCGAGAAGCTGACGATGGAAGATCGACCCTGTTGCGGCGCATTGGTCAGATGCCATTCATCTGGTACGGTCAAAAACCCGGCCACCGCACGGTTGCCTTCGACGAACCATTTCCGGAATTGACCACTGCGTACGGGATCCGCCGCTATCCCTCAACAAAACCCTAACGCCCACAGCTAACCCATTGGAATCCCTTTCGGCCCCCACCCTGTCCTGCGTGGACAGACCTCACCCGTTCACATCCACAACCACCCGCCCCTGCACGCCCCCCTTCAGGATAGCCGCCCCAAGCTCCGGCAGGTCCGCCAGTACCGCCGGCCGAACCATCGCCTCCAGCTTCCCCATCGGCAGGTCCGACACCACCCGCCCCCAGGCTTTCACCCGCCGCTCATAGGGGACCGTCACGGAATCGATCCCCAGCAGGTTCACCCCCCGCAAGAGGAACGGGATGACCGAGGCCGGCAGCGCCGCTCCTCCCGCCAGCCCCACCGCCGCGACCGAGGCCCCGTATTTCATCTGCCCCAGCACCCGCGCCAGCATCGCTCCGCCCACGGCATCGACGCAGCCCGCCCAGGTCTCGGTTTCCAGCGGCCGCTTCACGGTTTCCGCCAGCTCCGCCCGCGGCACGATCCGGCTGGCCCCGAGGTTCCGCAGATACCCCTCCGTCTCCGCCCGCCCCGTGACCGCCGCGACCTGGTAGCCGAGCTTCGCCAAGATCGCGACCGCCACCGACCCCACGCCCCCCGCGGCGCCGGTCACCAGCACCTCGCCCTTGGCAGGCGTCAGCCCATGCTCCTCCAGCGCCATCACTGCCAGCATCGCCGTGAACCCCGCCGTCCCCACCGCCATCGCCTGCCGCGTTGTCAGACCGCCGGGCAGCGGCACCAGCCAGTCAGCCTTGACCCGCGCCTTCTGGGCATAGCCACCCCAATGCACCTCGCCGACCCGCCAGCCGGTCAGCACCACCTTGTCGCCGGGCTTGTACCGGGCATCGTCCGACGCCTCGACCGTCCCCGAAAAGTCGATCCCTCCGACATGCGGCCAGACCCGCACGATCCCGCCCCCATTCGGAGACAGGGCCAGCCCGTCCTTGTAGTTCAGCGTCGAATACTCGACCGCCACCGTCACATCCCCCGCCGGAAGCGCGCTGTCCTCCAGCTCGCGGACATGAGCCACGGCAGCATCGCCTTCCTTCTCCAGAACCAGTGCGCGGAACATCGTCGGTCTCCCATTTGCTTTCCCCAAGTCGTCCCCGAGGAAGCCGGATTGTCAACCCGACGCCGCTGCCGCACTCTCCGCCGAAAGGAGACCCCAATGACCCAGGAACACATCGGTTTCATCGGCACCGGCCTGATGGGCCACGGCATGGCGAAGAACATCGTCGAGAAGGGCTACCCCCTGACCGTCACCGCCCACCGCAACCGCGCGCCAGTGGACGACCTGCTGACGAGGGGAGCCACCGAGGCCACGATCGAAGATCTCGCCGCCCGGTCGACGATCATCTTCCTGACCCTCCCCGGCTCGCCCCAGGTGGCCGAGGCCGTCGCGAAGATGACACCCCACCTGAAACCCGGCGCGGTGATCGTCGACTGCTCCACCTCCGACCCGACGGTCACCGAACGCCTCGCCACCGACCTTGCGGCCAAGGGCGTCCACTTCGCCGATGCCCCCCTCTCCCGCACGCCGAAAGAGGCTTGGGCGGGGACGCTCGACTGCATGGTGGGGGCAGAGCCGGAGGTCTTCCAACGCATCCAGCCCGTCATCGCCACCTGGGCCGGGAAGATCGTCCACATCGGCCGGGTCGGCGACGGGCACCGGATGAAGCTGCTGAACAACTTCCTCTCCCTCGGCTACGCCGCGATCTATGCCGAGGCGCTGGCCGTGGCCGCCAAGGTCGGCATCTCCACCACCACCTTCGACAGCGTCATCCGTGGCGGCCGTATGGACTGCGGCTTCTACCAGACCTTCATGGGCTACGCGCTGGAGGGCAACCGCGAGGCTCACCGCTTCACCCTGTCGAACGCCTACAAGGACCTGCGCTATCTGGAGAGCATGGCCAACGCCGCCACCGTCACCACCACGATGGCGAGCGCGGCGAAGAACAGCTTTGCCGGGGCGGTGGCGCAGGGCGGCGCGGGGCCGGAGGACTATGTGCCGCACCTGACGGATTTCGTCGCGCGGGCTAATGGGGTCAGGAAGACTTGATCCCTTTCACCTGGCTGCAAATATCCTCGGGGGGTTCGGGGGGCGAAGCGCCCCCGACGGCCGAGTGTCTTTGCGTCCTTCACGCAAAGACACGAGACAAAAGGCGTGCGCGGAACGCGCTCAATTCAATAGGCGCCCCTCACCCGCACTTCGAATGCCCGCAGGACCCGCAGGTCAGACACCCCTCCACCATCCGCAGGTCATAGCTTCCGCAGGCCGGACAAGCCTTCCCGCGCGGAGCCTCTCCGACCACCATCAGCTCCGCCTTGGGGTCGGATTTCAGCCCCAGCCCCTCGCCTTCGATGAAGCCGATGTCGATCAGGTGGCGCTCGATCACCCCGCCGATGGCGGCGAGGATCGAGGGGATGTAGCGCCCCTCCATCCACGCCCCGCCGCGGGGGTCGAAGACGGCTTTCAGTTCCTCGACCACAAAGGAAATATCGCCGCCGCGCCGGAACACCGCCGAGATCATCCGGGTCAGCGCCACGGTCCAGGCGAAATGCTCCATGTTCTTGGAGTTGATGAACACCTCGAACGGGCGGCGGTGGCCGGCGATGACGATGTCGTTGATGGTGATGTAAAGCGCGTGCTCGGACCCCGGCCATTTGACCTTGTAGGTCTGGCCTTCCAGCGCGGCGGGCCGGTCCAGCGGGTCGGACAGATACACCACCTCGCCCCCCGTCACCGGCTGTGACGCCACGGGCGCGGTCTGCTTTTCGCTGACGGTCAGGACAGAACCCGTAACATCATTCGGGCGGTAGGTCGTGCAGCCTTTGCAACCCTGATCCCAGGCGGCCATGTAGACCTCTTTGAAGGCGTCAAAGCTGATGTCCTCGGGGCAGTTGATGGTCTTGGAAATCGACGAATCCACCCATTTCTGCGCCGCAGCCTGCATCCGGACATGGTCCAGCGGCGGCAGGGTCTGGGCGTTGACGAAATGGTCGGGCAGGGGCGCATCGCCATGCTTCTCGCGCCAGAGGCGGACGGCGTAGTCGACAACCTCCTCCTCGGTGCGGGAGCCGTCCTTCTGCAGGACTTTCCGGGTGTAGGCATAGGCGAAGACGGGCTCGATCCCGGAGCTGACGTTGCCAGCATAAAGCGAGATCGTACCCGTGGGCGCGACCGAGGTCAGGAGCGCGTTGCGGATGCCGTGCTTCGCGATGGCCTCGCGGACGTCCTTGTCCATCTGGGCCATGTTGCCGCTGGCGAGGAACCCCTCAGCCTCGAACAAGGGGAAAGCCCCTTTCTCCTTCGCCAGATCGACCGACGCGAGATAGGCGGCCCGCGCGATGGCGTGCATCCAGGTGTCGGTGATCTTCGCGGCCTCCTCCGAGCCGTAGCGCAGCCCCACCATCAGAAGCGCGTCGGCCAACCCGGTGACCCCAAGGCCGATCCGCCGCTTGGCCTTCGCCTCGGCCTGCTGTTCGGGCAGCGGAAAGCGCGAGGCATCGACCACATTGTCCATCGCTCGCACTGCCACCCGGACCAGCCGGTCCAGCGCCTTCATGTCCATCGAGGCGCCCGGCTCGAAGGCGCCCGTCACCAGCGTCGGCAGGTTGATCGACCCAAGCAGACAGGCACCATAGGGCGGCAGGGGCTGCTCGCCGCAGGGGTTCGTCGCTGCGATGGTCTCGACATAGCCGAGATTGTTCATCGCGTTGATGCGGTCGATGAAGATCACCCCCGGCTCGGCATAGTCGAAGGTCGACCGCATGATACGGTTCCATAGATCGCGCGCTTCAACCGTCTTGTAGACCCGGCCGCCGAAGACGAGTTCCCAAGGACCGTCGGCCTTTACGGCGGCCATGAAGGCATCTGTCACCAGCACCGACAGGTTGAACATCCGCAGCCGCGCCGGGTCCTTCTTCGCCTCGATGAAGGCCTCGATATCCGGATGGTCGCAGCGCATCGTCGCCATCATCGCGCCCCGGCGCGAGCCCGCCGACATGATCGTCCGGCACATCGCATCCCAGACGTCCATGAAGGACAAAGGTCCCGAGGCATCTGCCGCCACCCCGGCCACCGGAGCGCCCCGCGGCCGGATGGTCGAGAAGTCGTAACCGATCCCGCCACCCTGCTGCATGGTCAGCGCGGCTTCCTTCAGGCTGTCGAAGATGCCCGCCATCGTGTCCGGGATCGTGCCCATGACGAAGCAGTTGAAGAGGGTCACGCTGCGCCCCGTCCCCGCCCCCGCCGTGATTCGGCCCGCGGGAAGGAACTTGAACCCTTCAAGGGCCGCGTAGAACTCCGCCTCCCACTTGGTCGGGTCCTTCTCGACCTCTGCCAGCGCCCGCGCGATCCGCCGCCAGGTATCCTCGACCGAGCCGTCGATGGGCGTGCCGTCCGCCTCCTTGAAGCGGTACTTCATGTCCCAGATCTGCTCGGCAATGGAGGTGTCGAAACGCGACATCGGGGCGAATCTCTCTGTCAGTTGTGGATAAGTGCGGCGAAGGGCCCAAGATACGCCCCGAACCCACTCGGGTCAACTTGAAGCCCCCGCGTCAGGCCCTATGATCGGCCATATGATCAACCTCCTGAAACTCTGTGTCGGGGCCGAGTCCGTCGAGGACCTCCTCGACTGGCAACGCCAGCAGCGCCCGCACTGGCCCGAGGGCCGGGCGATCCACGTCACCCGCATGTGGCCCAAGCGCGAGGCGGACGTCCTGGAAGGCTCGCTCTACTGGGTCATCAAGGGCGTGATCCTGTGCCGCCAGCGGATCGTCGACCTGCAGGAGATCAACCTGGGCGACGGCATCCCGCGCTGTGCCCTCGTCCTCGACCTTGAGGTCATCCGCACCGAAGCAGCCCCCCGGAGGCCCTTCCAGGGCTGGCGCTACCTCGACCCGAAAGAGGCCCCGCGCGACCTGCCGAAAGGCCGCGCGAAGGACGATCCCCTACCACCCAAGTTGGCTCAGGCGCTCGCGGAACTGGGCCTGCACTAGAAGTTGTTGGGGTTCCCCGGAACGATTGTCCCGGTGCCGCCATCCGCGCCATCCTGCACCCAGGTCACCGCCTCTCCGTCGATGCGGACGCCCCAGCAGTCCTTGCCCTCGCCGTAGTCGAAGCACATCGTGTCGCCCTCGACCGACCAGATGCCGGTGTAGCCGTCGCCCTTGATCGCACCATCAGCCGCATAGAACTCGGTATAGGCGCCCGAGGCAGTCATGCTGCCCTGAACGGTGTTTCCGCTGATCGCCGCGGTGATCTCGGCCCCAGTCGCCATGGTTTCGGCAAAGGCCGGAGCGGATAGGGCCAGAAGGGCAAGGGCGGTCAGGCGGATCATCGCAGTCTCCATGGTTGCTGCCTGGTAAGGTAGGCGGGGTCGGAAAAGGTCAACGGGCTTTTCATTCCCGTACGGCAGGTCCATGACTTGCGCCATGCCCCGCCCGCTCCTCCTTGCCGCGCCGATCATCTTCCTGCTCCTCTGGTCTGCGGGCTTCGCCATCGCCAAGATCGGCCTCCTGCATGCCGGCCCCTTCACCCTTCTGGCCCTGCGCTACCTGATCGCCGTCGTGGTCCTCCTCCCCCTCGTCCCCCTGCTGAAACCCGACTTCCCGAGGGGCCGCGCCGCCTGGGACATCGCCATCGTGGGCTTCCTGATCCAGGTCGCCTACTTCGGCCTCTGCTACATCGCGTTCAAGTCCGGCGTCTCGGCGGGCGGGGTGGCGATCATCGTCTGTCTGCAACCCATCCTCGTCAGCCTGATTGCCCCCCGCATGGTTGGCGAGACGGTCAGCCGCCTCCGCTGGATCGGCCTTGCCCTTGGCCTGACCGGAGCCGTCACGGTGATCCTCGCCCGCTCCGGCATCGCGCATGAACCGCCGATTGGGCTCCTGGCGGCGGTCGGGGGCCTGATCGGGATCACCGCCGCCACGCTGTATGAGAAACGTTTCGGCGTGACGACTCATCCGGTCCCCGCCAACCTGATCCAGTACGCTGTCGGGGCGGTTTTCACCCTACCCCTCGCCCTCGCGACCGAGGGTCTGCAAGCCGACTGGACGCCCGAGCTTTGGGCCACGCTTGCCTACCTGGTGATCGGCAATTCGCTGATCTCGATCACCCTCCTCCTCGCGATGATCCGTGCCGGAGAGGTCGCCCGCGTTTCGGCGCTGTTCTACCTGGTCCCGCCGCTGTCGGCGCTGTTCGCCTGGCCGCTCCTCGGCGAAGCCATGCCGCCCCTCGCCTGGGCCGGGATGGCGCTGGCCGGGATCGGGGTCACCTTGGCGCGACGGTAGGCTCCTCGTGCGCCTTCGGCTTCTCGTCGCGGGGGGCCAGCGAGGAGGGACGAAGTCGACCGACGAGCGGGGTCAGACGGGCTGCGCCCCGACCCCCAGCTTCACAGCCAATCCCGCATAAGCCGCACGATCCTCCGCCGACCAGTCCGCTACGCGCGAGGCCCAAAGCACCGCTTGGCTTGAATGGATCAACCCATCGCTCAGAATGCGCAGGTGGTTCGCCCGCAGCGTCTCGCCGGACGAGGTGATGTCCGCAATGCACTCCGCCGTCCCGTTCTTAACCGTGCCCTCGGTCGCGCCCTGGCTGTCGACCAGCTGGTAATCCGCAACCCCTTGCGCTTGCAGGAAATCCCGCACCAGCCGGTGATACTTCGTGGCAATCCGCAGCCGGTGGCCGTGCGCCCTGCGGAACCCCGCCGCTGCGGCATCCAGATCGTCCACCGTCTCGACATCAATCCAAACGTTCGGCACCGCGATCACCAGGTCCGCCTGCCCGAACCCGAGCTTCGCAACCTCGGCCACCTCGTCCTCGCCCAGCTGCTCGCGCACCAGGTCCGAGCCCGTGACCCCCAGATGGATCCTCCCTGCTGCCAGCTCGCGCGGGACCTCACCCGCCGAAAGCAGCACCGGAACCACACCCTCGATGCCCTCGACCACGCCGGAATACTCCCGATCCGACCCCGCGCGCTTCATCACCACGCCGCGCGCGCCAAACCAGTCGAAGGTGTCCTGCATCAGCCGCCCCTTGGACGGCACCCCGATCCGGATCATATCGCCCCCTTCAGCCGAGCGACCAGACCCGGCCGGATCACCCCACCCACTGCCGGGATGAAGGCCCCTTGTCCAAGCACTGCCGTCAGTGCGTCATAGCGGCCCCCACTGGCGATCGGAGGCATCCCGTCCTTCAGGAAACTGAAGACGAACCCGTCATAATACTCCAGCGCCGTGCGCCCGTGGCTGGCTTCAAACGCCAGCGTCGAGACATCCACCCCCCGCGATGCCAGTGCCTCCAACCGCGCAGCAAAGCGGTCCACCGCCGGGCCAATGGCCGGAAGCATCGGGGTGATCCCGCGCAGGTGCGTCAGAGCATTGGCCGCCGGGGCCTCCAACGACAACAGGTCATACAGCAACGCCGCTTCGGTCGCTTTGATCGGCGGGGTCTCCGCATCTGCTACCAGTGCCTCAGCCCGGGCAGCAATTTCCTCGGGGGACCGCAGGCCTACGAACGCCCCCGCTTCCTCGATCAGCTGATCTGGCGTCCCCGCCTTCAACCGCTCCAGCAGCGCCACCCGTCCCGCAGGAACCGGCGCCCGTCCGGCAAATCGGTCCAGCAAGGCCTTGAACCGCGTGGGCCGCCAGACATGCCGCAGCAAAGCCGCCTTGCGCCGTTCCGTCGTCTCCAGCCCTCGTACGGCGGCCATCAGGATGCCGATGTCGCCGGTCACCGGTCGCAGGTCCAGCCCGGCCAGCAGATCGCGGAACAGGGCAAACACCTCGGCATCCGCCGCCTCGGGCGTGGCGCGGTCAAACACCTCATACCCCACCTGCAGGTATTCGGAGGCCCGACCCGAGCCGCGCATCTGTTTGCGGAACACCTCGCCCAGATAGGCATACCGCGCCGGTTCCGCCCCATGCGCCATATGGGCCTGCACGACCGGCACGGTGAAGTCTGGCCGCAGCATCATCTCGCCCCGGACCGGGTCATCCGTAACATAGGCCCGCGCCCGGATATCCTCGCCATACAGGTCCAGCAGCGTCCCCGCCGGTTGCAGGACATCCGCCTCGACCGGCACCGCGCCGGCCTGGACGAAGGCCTGAAGGAGCCGCTCCCCTTCAGCCCGGATCGCGGCCTTGGGGGTCATTGCCCCAGCATCTTTCGAACTGCCACCACCAAGTCACCGCGGGCGACCTCGACCTGCGCCGGGCGGTCTTTCCACTCCTCCAGCGTAGCGCTTTCCGCGATCTTCGCGCCGAGGATCAGGTCCTTGAGGATCACCGTCCCCGCAGCGGCCTCGTTCCCGCCCTGGATCACCGCGACCGGAGAGGCCCGCTTGTCCGCATACTTCAGCTGGTTGCCGAAGTTCTTCGGATTGCCCAGATAGACCTCCGCCCGGATGCCCGCCTGGCGCAGCTCCCCCACCATCGCCATGTAGTCGGCCATCCGGTCCCGGTCCATCACCGTGACGACCACCGGCCCTGCCACGTCGCCCGAGACGCGCCCCTTCGCGTGGAGCGCGGCAAGCAGCCGGTCCACCCCGATCGAGACCCCCGTCGCCGGCACATCCTGCCCGGTGAACCGCTTCACCAGCCCGTCATACCGGCCCCCGCCTGCCACCGAGCCGAACTGCCGCTTGCGGCCCTTTTCGTCGAGGATCTCGAAGGTCAGCTCCGCCTCGTAGACCGGCCCCGTATAGTAGCCGAGGCCTCGCACCACGCCTGGGTCCAGGACGATCCGGTCCGGCCCGTAGCCCTGCGCGTCGAGGAGCTCCGCGATGGCTTCCAGTTCGGAAACGCCGTCGGCGCCGATCGTAGAGGCTCCCACCAGCTCCCGCAGACGGGCGACCGTTGTGGCCCCGGTGTCGCGCTTGGCGGTGGTGAAGCCCATCACGACTTCGGCTTGGTCCGGGGAAAGACCCGCGCCCTTCGTGAAGTCACCGCTGTCGTCCTTGCGGCCCTCGCCGAGGAGCGCCCGCACACCCTCCGGCCCCAGGCGGTCAATCTTGTCGATGGCCCGCAGGACGATGCCGCGTTCGTTCTCCTTGGTGTCGCCAGCCAGTCCCGCGACTTCCATCACGCCGTTCAGGACCTTCCGGTTGTTCACCTTCACCACGTAGTCGCCGCGGGGGATGCCGACTTCTTCCAGGGCGTCGGCCAGCATGGCGCAGATTTCGGCGTCGGCGGCGACGGAGGCGGAGCCGACCGTGTCGGCGTCGCACTGGTAGAACTGGCGGAACCTTCCCGGACCCGGCTTCTCGTTCCGCCAGACGGGGCCCATCGCGTACCTCCGGTACGGTGAGGGGAGGTCGTTGCGGTACTGGGCGGCGACGCGGGCGAGGGGGGCGGTGAGGTCGTATCTCAGGGCCAGCCAGTCGGCGTCCTCATCTTGCCAGGCGAAGACGCCCTCGTTGGGGCGGTCGACGTCGGGGAGGAACTTGCCGAGGGCCTCGACGGTTTCCACGGCGGAGGTCTCCAGCGGGTCGAACCCGTACCGGTGGTAGACCCCGGCGATGCGGTCGAGCATGGCTTTCCGTTCGGTGACCTCGGCCCCGAAGTAGTCGCGGAATCCCTTCGGGGTCTCGGCGCGGGGGCGGCGGGGGGGCTTGTCGGCCATGGTCGGACCTTCGCTTTTGATCGCCGTCCGTGTATCGGATGGGGGGAGAGGCGGCAAGCGGGGGGTAGGATGGGTTCGGTCGATCTGGAAGAGAAGGTGGCCCACCTGATCCGGGCGGTGGAGGACCTGTCGGACGTGGTGGCCCGGCAGGCGACCGAGATCGCGGGGCTGGAGCGGCGGGTTCGGCTGCTGATGGAGCGGGCCGCGGAGGAGGAGGCCCTGCGGGGAGAGGCCCCGGAAGCGAACGTCCGCCCGCCTCACTGGTGAGGGGTGTCCACGGTGGACAGTGCGAGTGGCACTAAGGATTCCAAGGGGTTAGAAGTGGGCGTTAGGGGTTTGTTAACGAATAGAGCTCTATCACTTGCCGAGCCAGCAGGTTTCGAAACATAAACTGCACGTCCACAAGTTAGATACCTTGCCACTTAGCAACATAGTGCCCTAAACCATACACTATGGCAGACCTTTACTTAGAAGTAGCCGAACAAATTCTTTCCATGCGCGGTCAACCATTGACCGCGCAAGAGATACTGGAAAACGCGGTCCGATTCGAATTGTTAGCGCCCGACCGCGGCCTAACCATGCACAAAACACTTCAAGCGCGCATCACCGAAGACATCCAAGATAAGCGTCAGAAATCTAGATTCATCCGAACGGCAAAGGGCGTCTATTACCTGCGGCGTCTGTGGCGAGGCGGAGCTTCACTTCCAAAGATCAGCAATTTCAAGGGGCGGCGGAGGCCTCAGCCCGCATATCGTGTGCTTCACGTTCCAAAAGCCCTCGTCGAACGCCCACAAAAGCAAAGGAACCTTCGCGAGGCTATTCTCCATTCCGATCATCTTGATTACCTACCGCTAGGCTCTTCAAACTTGGTGCCAGTGGCAATTCTCCTGTTCATAATCTTCAAGTCAGAAATCCTGATCCACGAAGTAGGGCAACACTCCTACTTTACGGATATTGTTGGGTCCCAAACACCAGCATATCGATCCTACGTCGATGAATTTGACGCAGACTTGTTCTTCTCCAACGAATATGGCCTGCCTGTATCGGCGGTTCGGGAACTAATACGCAATGTCGCGATCCCCGAAAGCGTGGCGTCCCAACTTCTCTCGAACGAGCAGACACTTTTTAGAGCCGGACCAGCTGCCAAAGACATTCATGGCAATCGAGTGCTTATATCTGCCAGTATTGACCTCGCGAGAGTAATGCCGTCCAAGCCAAAGATAATAAGACGACTAGATATAAATAACCCACTGTGGATTCCGATAAGCTCTCTGGGCAATCTTCCAGAAATTCAGTTCTACGAGTTATTGGCTCAAGGTATTGGTGATGGCAAGATTTAGGCCCATAGAGCTTCAAATATTTCTGCACTTCATTAATCGCGAAGCCAGTGACGCTGGAGAACTAGCGCGGCCCGAAAAGGCTGACTTGGAAATCCTAAGGATAATCCTGCTCTCGCACTCAGCGAAGCTCTCCGTAAATATCTCTCAGATGCTGGAATACCTACACGGTAGACCAGCGCTAAGTGCATTCATGCATAGTCTGTTTCGTGCCGGCCTATTGGAGACAACAAGTCACGATACGGACCTAGAGCGCTTCATTGAGGCGCGACAGAGAATGTATGCCCATGTACAATCCCGCTACCCGATGTACTTCGCATCAGATCAGGAGTTGGGAAGATTCGCCATCACGAAAAATAACTCCTTTTCTATGTCCAAGCTGCTTCAAGAAGATCTCTTGGGCATTAGATCGGGAGAGTTGCCAACTTTCGCGCCGCTAGCACTCCATCAAGATAAGATTATTCTATCCGACAATATAGACGCAATTCAGAAGGCTATCTTTCACAATAGAGATGCTGCGGTAACTAGTCCCAGCCTGAAAGCCTTGACGAAGGCCGGTTCCATGACCCCTGCCGATTGGCGCTCAGTGGGGCGAATTTTTTCTGCACAGTACTTTGAGAAATATGCCTCACAGAACCTGCAAAGGATCTGTACTGGCGTCACCTCTAAGTCCTTTTTGGACGATCTTTCGACGTTCCCCAACTATGATATACCAGTTCTTCGGGGTTTTCTTCGGCTTCTCGGTGTTCCGTTTGATCTGACTGACCAGTCTAACATCGCTGAGCTTATCGAGGCGCATGGGACAAACATTCATCTTGATTTCGTTGATACTCTGCAGACTTTTATCCTTGGGCTGTATGCAGCTTTTGAGTCTCGCCTCAATAGCGCGAACCTCAATGCCGACAACGTGCAATCATATAGAGATGCGTTTATCGCATTTTCTGGCGAGTCGGTAATGCGGAGTTCCATTGTGGCTCGCCCTGTCGGTGAGAGCCTCCTAGATGGAATGAAGCGGGCGACCTTGGAGCTTGAATGGTTGTCAGCCTATGCGGGTAGAATCTATCCCTCTTTCACCGAGATTTGGAAGGAGCACAACAAAATGAGTGAGTCCAAGGTTTTTGTCATACTGGTTGCTACAAGCACAGAGGATGAGCGTCTTTCAACTGCGTTGCTGGCGCAGAATTTCATCAATGATGGGCCGGTCGATCTTGGAGGGCTATTCGCTACGCAGTACAGGTCTCCGCAGAACGCACTTGTCTACAAAGTTCGCAGCAGCGCCGGTTCAATTGGTCCCAGTGGATCAACTCTCGTCACCAGTGAGGCTATCAAGGCCCTTAGGCCAAACTACGTTATTTCGATGGGAATTTGTTTCGGCTTAAAGGAAAAGAAGCACAAGATGTCCGATGTTCTAGTATCAGAGCACATTCTGGACTATGAAACGATCAGGGACGGCGCAGTTGAAGCGACCGAACGCGGCATGCGGGTTCCTGCTGGTCGTGGACTCCTTAGTGCCGCATGGAGTACAGCAGCCCAAGGTGGACGTACCTATGGAGTGCACTTTGGTCTGGTCGTCAGCGGTCAAAAGTTGATTGATAGTCTGGATACAATCGAGGAATTGCGGAACCGATTTCCTGACGCGCTTGGCGGCGAGATGGAGGGATCGGGTATCGTTTCTGCGGCACTGCCAGAGGGTACCGAGTGGATCCTAGTGAAAGGGATCTGTGACTGGGGTCATGGAAAGGGAGACGGTGATCAAGTGAGTGCCGCAGACAATGCAATTAGTGTCGGATTGTCAGTTATTAGTCTGATTACATCTGCACGTTTGATTTCATAGATCCGGACCGCCAAACCA
>Ga0208243_1000244_pt1 | contig 37683 bp, 36 predicted proteins | sample Subbio2Aug_QV12A_FD_184826 | JGI IMG/M metagenome (GOLD analysis project Ga0208243, IMG submission 184826) | Serpentinite rock and fluid subsurface biosphere microbial communities from McLaughlin Reserve, California, USA - CR12Aug_QV12A (SPAdes) | ecosystem: Environmental > Terrestrial > Deep... | reverse complement strand
GGCCCGCGCAGCTTTCGGGGGGGCAGCAGCAGCGGGCGGCCATCGCGCGCGCGCTTTGCATGGAACCGCGTGCGCTTCTTTTCGATGAGCCGACCAGCGCGCTTGACCCCGAGCTGGAACAGGAGGTCGTCCGCGTCATCAAGGCCCTGGCGGACGAGGGACGGACGATGCTTCTGGTCACCCATGACATGAAGCTGGCCGCCGACTGTTCCGACCATGTGATCTTCCTGCACAAGGGCAAGATCGAGGAACAGGGCCCGCCGGAAAGCCTGTTCGGCAATCCCCGCAGCGAACGCCTGCGCGGGTTCCTTTCGGCGACGGCGGCCTGATGTCCTGCCTGGGCGCGATCGCGACGGCCGTGACCGGGCTGGTCCTGGCCTCGTCGGAGCCGATCATCATCGGCACCGACGCGCCGTTCCCGGAATACACCCATGTCGATGCCTCGGGCACGATCACCGGGTTCGAAAAGGATCTCATGGACGAGGTCTGCACCCGCGCCGCCTTCCGCTGCGACTGGGAACTTGCGAACTTCGACCAGCTGATCCCTGGCGTGATGTCGGGGCGCTTTGACGTGGTCTTGGGCGGGATGGCGGTGACGGACGAACGGCGGGCGCTGGTGGATTTCACCCAGTCCTACCACGGCACCGATCCCGAGGAATGGTACATCGGCCCGCCGGGCGCGCCCTCACCCTCGGTCGCGCTGGTCGGCGTCCAGTCGGGCACCGTGCACGAGTCGCATCTGCGACAGATGGGCTATCGCTTCACCGCATACCCGACCGAACCGCAGGTGCTGGAAGCTCTGGCGATGGGCGAGGTTGAGCTCGCGCTCGGCCCTTTCCAGACCCGGACCGACATCCGGGCCTTTGTCGCGGCGAAGGGCATGGACTACCTCTATTCCGAGATGATCCCCGATGACGGCGTGGGCATGGCCGTCTGCAAGGGCAACACCGACCTTCTGGACACGCTGAATGGCGCCTTGGACGCGATGCGTCGCGACGGAACGCTTGCAAGCCTGGAAGCACGCTGGTTCGAATGAACCATAAACCCATCCGACGTTAAGGGAGACCACAGGATGAAAAAACTGCTGATCGCAACCGCCTTGGTGGCCGTTTCGGGGACGGCCTGGGCTCAGGACATCGTCCGCCTCGGGACCGAGGGCGCCTACCCGCCCTACAACTTCATCAACGACGCCGGCGAAGTCGCGGGCTTCGAACGCGAGTTCGGCGACGAGCTCTGCAAGCGCGCGGGGCTGACCTGCGAGTGGACCACCAACGAGTGGGACTCGATCATCCCGAACCTGCAGTCGGGCAACTACGATGTCATCATCGCCGGGATGAGCATCACCGACGAGCGTGAGGAAGTGATCGACTTCAGCCAGGGTTACCTGCCGCCCGCTTCCTCGGCCTATCTGGCCCTGTCGGCCGACACCGACCTGATGTCGGGCCCGGTAGCCGCACAGACCGGCACGATCCAGGCGTCGTTCATCGCCGAGAACGGGATGCAGTTGGTCGAGTACGCGACGCCCGAGGAAACCGTCGCCGCCGTGAAGAACGGCGAGGCGGTCGCGGTGCTGGCCGACAAGGACTACCTGGTGCCGATGGCCAATGAATCGGGCGGCGAACTCGTGCTGCTCGAGCGCGAAGAGTCGATCGGCGGCGGCGTGGGCCTCGGCTTCCGCGACAGCGACGATGCGCTGCGCGAGAAGTTCGACGCGGCGATCAAGTCGATGAAGTGCGATGGCACACTCGACGCAATGATCACCAAGGCCGAATACTTCGGGCCCGAGGCAAAGACCTGGGGCGACGCCGGCAAGGAAGGCTGCTAAGCCTGTTCGGGCGGGCCTCCGGGCCCGCCCTTTCCATCACGGGACCCGCGAATGTTTGAAGCCTGCGCCGATCCGAAAGCCATCGAGGGCCTGACCTGGGCCGCGTGCTATCTGACATCGGCGAAGCATCTGGATTTCTACTGGTCCTTTCTGACGGTTCTGCTCCTTCTTGCCATCACCGCGCCCGCAGCGCTTGGCATGGGCTTCCTGGGCGCCACCGCCGCCCGGTCGCATGTCGCGCCGGTCAGCTGGATCGGCAAGGTCTACATCTGGATGGTGCGCGGCGTTCCCGACATCATCTTCTTCCTCTTCTTCGTCATCGCGCTGGACCAGGCCATCGAATACTCGAAAAGCCTTGCGGTCTGCGACAATCACGAATGGCCCTGGCAGGGCCTGGAATTCCGCGTCTGCCCGGAAGCGAAGGTGCCGCTGGCGCGATCCTCTCCCTTCTGGCACCAGGCCTATGGCTTCTTCCTGGCCGTAGTGACCTTCGCCATCGTCTTCGGTGCCTTTGTGGCCAACGTGATCTACGGCGCGATGAACGCCGTTCCCCGGGCCCAGCTGGAAACGGCCGAAGCCTACGGGATGAACCGTCGTCAGGTCTTCCGCCGTGTGCTGATCCCGCAGATGTGGGTCTATGCGCTTCCCGGACTGGGGAACCTCTGGATGATCCTGATCAAGGCCACGCCCTTGCTGTTCCTTCTGGGCGTCAAGGACATCGTCTACTACGCGCGTGAACTGGGGGGATCGAAGACCCAAGCCTATGAATACCCGCATGGCGACTGGCGGCTCTGGTACTTCCTGGGCCTGATGGTCTTCTACCTTGCCTTCACCAGGGTCTCCGAGATCGGCATAGCCCGCATCACCCGCCGCCTGAGCCATGGCCAGGCCACGGCCGGCGGCGAAGCCCTGCGGAGGGCGGGCGCATGACCTGTTGGGAAACCATCCAGGCCTATGGCCTTCGTTCCATCGGCATCGGCGAGAACCTGCTGCCCCGCTCGGACTTCACGCTCTGCCAGCAGTTCACCCTGATCGGCTCGGGGATGCTTTGGAACATCTACTTCGGGCTGCTGGCCCTGTGCGCCGGGTTCTTCCTCGCCAATGCCATCGCGCTGGCGAAGTCCTCGCGCAATCCGCTGATCCGCAAGCCCGCCGAGTGGTACGTCTTCGTCTTCCGCGGCTCGCCCCTGTTCATCCAGTTCTTCCTGGCCTACGAGGCCCTGGTCCTTCTGCCGAAGGGCGGGGTCGACATCCTTGGCATCCACCTCAACACCGCCTGGACCACGCGTGCCTGGGCGGGTGCGCTTCTGGTCCTGTTCCTGAACACCGCCGCCTATTCGGCCGAGATCTTCCACGGCGCGCTGAAGTCGATCCCGAAGGGCGATCTTGAGGCCGCCGAGGCCTATGGCCTGACCGGCTGGAAGAAGTTCATCCGCATCGAATGGCCGACCATGCTGCGGCTCGGCTGGCCCGCCTACACGAACGAGGCGATCTTCCTGTTCCACGCGACGACGCTGGTGTTCTTCTCGGGCTTTCCCGCCTTCCAGCAGAAGGGCGACGCGCTCTATTACGCGAACTACTTCGCGGACAAGACCTTCAACCCCTTCGTCCCCTATCCCATCGTCGCCTTCTATTTCATCCTTCTGACGCTGGCCGTCACTTTCTTCTACGGACGGGTGAATCGGCACCTGAACCGCCACCTGCCTTCTAACATCCGCAGCAAAATTCGCTTGCGTCCGCAGTTGATCCGGTAGTAGGCTATTTTTGATCAAATTATCCGGGCACCCGCCCGGACCCGTGGAAACGCCGAAAACAAGGCCTGCGGGGTAGGAGATCGAAACCAGGGGAAGGACCAAGGGCATGGTCCCATCCTGCGCATCAGGTGGGTCGGCTTCCGTTCAGTCGGACGGCTCCGGGCGCGGGGAACGTGCCCTTACCTCGATGAACATGACGATGAAGGATTGGCTGAGAAAGCACCCCGACGTGCGGACCATTCGCGTGGCCGCCGCGGATTTGAATGGACAGGCGCGGGGCAAGCGTGTTCCCGCCCGCTTTGCGGAAAAGGTCGTGAAGGAGGGTACGCGGTTCCCCTTCTCGGTCCTGAACCTCGACATCTGGGGCGAGGACATCGACGACAGCCCGCTTGTCTTCGAACAGGGCGACGCCGATGGCGTGCTGAAGCCGACCGAGCGCGGCTTCATGCCGATGCCCTGGCTTGAGGCGCCGACCGCGCTTCTTCCGATCTGGATGTTCCGCGAAAACGGGGCGCCTTACGAGGGCGACCCCCGCCACGCCCTGAACGCCGTCGTCCAGCGCTACAAGGCCAAGGGCCTGACACCGGTCTGCGCGATGGAGCTGGAGTTCTTCCTGATCGACGACTCTGGCAAGACCATGCAGGTTCCTGCCTCGCCCCGTTCCGGCAAGCGCCGCAAGGCCGCCGAGACCCTGTCGATCCGCGCTCTTGACGCCTTCGACACCTTCTTCACCGACCTCTACGACGCCTGCGAGGCGATGGACATCCCCGCGGACACCACCACGTCCGAAACCGGCCTTGGGCAGTTTGAAGTGAACCTGATGCACTGCGACGACCCGCTGCGGGCCGCCGATGATGCCTGGCTCTTCAAGATGCTGGTCAAGGGCCTTGCCCGCCGCCACGGCTTTGCCGCCAGCTTCATGGCCAAGCCTTACGCGGAATACTCCGGATCCGGCCTGCACACGCATTTCTCGGTGCTGGACGAAAAGGGCGAGAACATCTTCGACAGTGGCGGTCCCAAGGGCACCGCGCAGCTCCGCCATGCCGTCGCGGGCTGTCTGGCAGCCATGCACGATTCCACGCTCCTCTTCGCGCCGCATTTCAACAGCTACGAACGCCTCGTCCCCGACAAGCATGCCCCCACGGCGATCTCGTGGGGCTATGAGAACCGCACCGCGGCGATCCGCATTCCGGCGGGCAATCCATCCGCACGCCGGATCGAGCATCGCGTGGCGGGGGGCGACGTGAACCCCTACCTGATGCTGGCCGCCATCCTGGGCGCGGCGCTTTCCGGCCTTGAGGACGAGATCGAGCCGCCGCCCGCGGTCAACGGCAACGCCTATGCGATGGACCTGCCGCAGATCCCCGCCAGTTGGGAGGCCGCCATCGACGCGTTCGAGAATTCGGATGTGCTCTACCGCTTCCTGCCGAAGGAACTGGTGCGGAACCTGGTGCAGACCAAACGGCAGGAGCTGCACTATCTGGCAGAGCTGACCCCCGAAGAGCGGGTGGAGCTTTACCTCGATACCGTCTGACCGCTCCTCGTCGGCCTTCGGCCCTCGTCGCTGCACCCGCGAGGAGAAGCCGAAGGCGCACGACGAGCCTCTTGACCAAGACCCCCAACCGCACCCACCTTGAAGAAAACCAAAGGGACCACGATGCAGATCGGCATCCTCCAGACCGGCGAAAGCCCAGACGCGCTGCGTGACCAGGGCGACTATCCGGATTTCTTCGAGACGCTTCTGGCGGGCAAGGGGCTGACCTTCCGCCGCTGGGCGGTCCTGCGCAATGACTTCCCTGCCTCCGTCCATGAGTGCGACGGCTGGCTGATCACCGGCTCGCGCTTCGGCGCATACGAGCCGCACGACTGGATCCCGCCGCTGGAGGACTTCATCCGCGCGGCCTATGCCGCCCATGTCCCGGTCGTCGGCATCTGCTTCGGTCACCAGATCATCGCTCAGGCGATGGGCGGAAAGGTGGAGAAATTTGCGGGCGGCTGGACCGTCGGACCCACCGAATACGATTTCGGCGACCGGACATACAAGCTCAACGCCTGGCACCAGGACCAGGTGGTGAAGAAGCCGGAAACCGCGAAGGTCCTTGCCACCACGGCGATGTGCGAAAATGCGGCCCTCCTCTATGACGACCGCATGTTCACCGTCCAGCCCCACCCCGAATTCCGCAAGGAGTTCATGGCGGGGCTCATCAAGCACAGGGGGCCGGGTCTGGTCCCCGACGCGCTCCTTGCCGATGCGACCCATCGCCTCGACACGCCCCTCGACAGCCCGTCGATGGCCGACCGGATCGCGAACTTCTTCCTGACCCACCAAGCGAAGAAAACTGGGGCCGAGAAGCTCCGCGCCTGATCCTGATCGGCCGCGGGGGCCACCCCCCAACAACGTGTGACCTATGTCCAAGTGGACCGACCAGCTGCCGGAGGCAGCGCGTGACTACATCGGCAACCGCCGGGTAGACGAAGTGGAATGCATCATCGGCGACATCGCCGGGGTGGCGCGGGGCAAGGCGATGCCGGCCGGGAAATTCGCCAAGCAGACCAGCTACTTCCTGCCGAACTCGATCTTCCTGCAGACGATCACCGGCGAATGGGCCGATAACCCCTTCGACGCCTTCACCGAACCCGACATGATCCTGGAACCCGACTGGTCCACCGCGACCGCCGCGCCCTGGACGGCCGACGTGACGCTGCAGGTGATCCACGACGCGAAGGACCAGCAGGGCAACCTCGTCCCGTTCAGCCCGCGCAACGTGCTGCGCCGGATCGTCGAGCTTTATGCCGCGCAGGGCTGGCGCCCCGTGGTCGCGCCAGAGATGGAATTCTTCCTGACCGCCCGCAACATCGACCCCAACATGCCGGTGATCCCGCCGATGGGCCGGTCTGGTCGCCGGGCCGCGGGCAAGCAGGCCTATTCGATGTCGGCCGTCGACGAATACGGCAAGGTCATCGACGACATCTACGACTATGCCGAAGCCCAGGGGCTGGAGATCGACGGCATCCTGCAGGAGGGCGGCGCGGGGCAAATCGAGCTGAACCTTGCCCACGGCGACCCGGTTCGCCTGGCCGATGATGTCTTCTTCTTCAAGCGCCTGATCCGCGAGGCGGCCCTGCGCCACGACTGCTTCGCCACCTTCATGGCCAAGCCCATCGCCGGCGAGCCGGGGTCGGCCATGCACATCCACACCTCGGTTGTGGACATCAAGACCGGCAAGAACATCTTCGCCGGTCCCAAGGGCGTGGAGACGGAAGCCTTCATGCACTTCATCGGCGGGCTGCAGAAGCACCTCTCCGGTGCCGTCGCCCTGTTCGCGCCCTACGTGAACAGCTATCGCCGCTACGTCCCCGACTTCGCCGCGCCGATCAACCTGGAATGGGGCCGCGACAACCGCACCACGGGGCTTCGGATCCCGATCTCGGGCTCGGCCGCCCGGCGCGTCGAGAACCGCCTGCCCGGCATGGACTGCAACCCCTACCTCGGCATCGCCGCGACGCTGGCCTGTGGCTATCTCGGCTTGATGAACAAGGTGCAGCCCCGGCCCGAATTCACCGGATCGGCCTATATCGACAGCGAGGACATCCCGGTCAACCTGGGCGACGCGCTGGACCTTCTGGAAGAGGATACCGCGCTGCAGGAGGTGGTCGGGACCGAATTCGTGAAGGTCTACGACAGCGTGAAACGCAACGAATACAAGGAATTCCTGCAAGTCATCAGCCCGTGGGAGAGGGAGCACCTGCTCCTCAACGTCTGATGAACCTTTTGCATGTGAATGACCGGCGGGGCGAATACCCCGCCAGCTACTATGCCGCGACCGCCGCTCCGCTCGAGCGCTTCCCGATCCTGAAGGGCGCGACAAAGGCCGATGTCTGCGTGGTGGGCGGCGGGTACACCGGGCTTTCGGCTGCGCTGCATCTGGCTCAGAAGGGCTATGACGTCGTCCTTCTGGAAGCCCACCGCGTCGGCTTCGGCGCCTCGGGGCGGAACGGCGGTCAGGTCGGCAGCGGTCAGCGGCAGGATCAGGTCTGGGTCGAAAAGACCGTGGGAAAGGAGAACGCCCATCGCCTCTGGGACCTGGCCGAGGAAGCCAAGACCCTGGTCAAGACGCTGGTGCGTGAACATGCCATGCCGGTCACCTTCCACCCCGGCATCGCGCACGCCTGCCGGTCGGAAACCGAAGTCCGGGAAACCCACGCTTACGCGGAAAAGCTGCGGCGTGACTACGGCTATCAGCACCTTGAATCCTTGGACAGAACCGGCATCCGCCGCCTGATCGGATCGACCGAATATGTCGGCGGCGAGATCGACCGCGATGCGGGCCACCTGCACCCCCTGAACTACGCCATCGGCCTCGCCCAGGCCGCCGCAAAGGCGGGCGTCCGCATCCACGAACTGTCCGAAGTCCACCGCGTCGAACCAGGGCCCCGCCCAGTGGTCCGCACGCCTTCGGGCCATGTCGACTGCGCCACGGTGATCCTGGCGGGGAACGGCTACCTTGGACAACTTTCCCCCAAGGTTGCGGCAAAGGTCATGCCGATCAACAATTTCATCATAGCCACGGAACCTTTGGGTGAACGCGCGCGCGATCTCCTTGCCGAACCGGTCGCTGTCGCCGACACTCGCTTCGTCGTGAACTACTGGCGGCTTTCCGAGGACAACCGGCTCCTCTTCGGCGGCGGCGAATCCTACGGCTACCGCTTCCCCGACATCATCAAGGCCGTCTCCAAGCCGATGCTCCAGGTCTACCCGCAACTGGCGAAGACGCGCATCGACTACGCCTGGGGTGGGACGCTGGCGATCACCGTCAATCGGATGCCCTGCTTCACGAGGCCCGGCCAGAACGTCCTGTCCGCCTCCGGCTACTCCGGCCACGGGGTCGCGATGGCGACGCTTGCGGGCAAGCTGATGGCCGAGGCGACGGCGGGTCAGATGGAGCGTTTCGACCTGATGGCCTCCCTTCCGCAGTACCGTTTCCCCGGCGGCGCGCTTCTCCGCTGGCCGCTTCTCGTCTCGGCGATGACCTGGTACGCGATGCGGGACCGGCTGGGTCTCTGAACCCTCGACTCGACCTGCCGCGCGGGCCATATCTACGACATGTCCCTGCCGAACGGATTCCTCGACGAGCTGCGCACCCGGGTGACCCTTTCCGCCATCGTCGGCAGGAAGGTCACCTGGGACATGCGCAAGTCGAACATGGCAAAGGGCGATTTCTGGGCCCCCTGCCCGTTCCACCAGGAAAAATCCGCAAGCTTTCACGTCGACGACCGCAAGGGCTTCTACTACTGCTTCGGTTGCCACGCGAAGGGCGATGCGGTCACCTTCGTGAAGGAATCCGAGAACACCGGCTTCATGGAAGCGGTGGAGATCCTCGCCCGCGAGGCAGGGATGCAGTTGCCCGCCCGAGATCCCCGTGCCGCCGAGAAGGCGGACCGCCGCACCCTCCTGCAACAGGTGATGGACGAGGCGGTGAAGTTCTACCGCTTGCAACTCAAGACCGGCACCGGATCGGCCGCACGAAGCTACCTCAGCGAGAAACGCCGATTGACCGAGGCCGCCTGGGACCGCTGGGACATCGGCTGGTCACCCGAGAATGCGCAGGCCGTGGTCGAGCATCTGCGCACCAAGGGCGTGTCAGACGAGCTGATGGTTGCCTCGGGCGTGGTGGCGAAATCGGATTCGGGGCGCCTTTACGACCGCTTCCACGCCCGGATCATCTTTCCGATCCGCGATGCACGGGGCCGGGTCATAAGCCTTGGCGGGCGCAGTCTGGACCCGAACGCCCGGGCAAAATACCTCAACGGCCCCGAGACCGAGCTGTTCGACAAGGGCCGCAATCTCTTCAACCATTCCCCCGCTCGCGAGGCCGCGGGCAAGGGCAAGACCCTCATCGTGGCCGAGGGCTACATGGACGTGATCGCCCTCTCCGAAGCCGGGTTCACCGCCGCGGTGGCACCTCTCGGAACAGCGGTCACCGAAGACCAACTCCGCATGATCTGGCGCATCGCGAACGAGCCGATCATGGCGCTCGACGGCGACAAGGCGGGGCTTCAGGCGGCGCAACGGGTGATCGACCTCGCCCTGCCGATCCTTGAAGCCGGCAAGGCGCTGCGCATCGCCATTCTGCCCGGTGGCATGGACCCCGATGACCTGATCAAGGCGCAAGGCGCGCCCGCGATGCAGGCCGTCCTCGACCAGGCCAAGCCGATGGTCCAGCTTCTCTGGCAGCGCGAGACCGAGGGTCGCGTCTTCGACAGCCCCGAACGCCGCGCCGCGCTGGACAAGACACTGCGCGGGCATCTGGCGCGGATCACCGACCCCTCGATCCGCAGCCACTACGCCGAGGAGATGAAGCGCCTGCGGCTGGAGCTGTTCGGGACTACCCAGGCCCGTCCCTTCCAGCCCGGCCCCTTCCGCCAGCGCGGCGGCAAGTACGCCCCGCCGGGGGGTGCCCTGGCCAGCACGCGGTCCTCGCTTCTTGCCCAGGCGCAGGGACCGGTCGAGGAGGTCCTGCGCGAGGCCGTCATCCTTGCGACGCTGATCCTGCACCCGGCCCTGATCCACCGCTTCGAATCCGCGCTGGAGCGGCTGGACCTGACCGGTGACGACCACGACATCCTGCGCCAGATGATCCTTGCCGGCGCCGATATGCCGGATCTCCATGCAAGGATTGCCGAATCCGCGCCGACCGCCCTTGACGCGCTTCTCTCGCGTCCCCATGTCGCCATCGCCCCTCCGGTCCGCAACCGCGAAGACGATGATCTTGCAGCCCTCTGCCTCGCCGAGGAGCTGGCCAAGCTGGAAGCCCGCCGGGGTGCGCGCCGCGAGATCGAAGATGCCATGGAGGATATGGACGGCCTGCCCGACGAGGGCCTGACCTGGCGGCTTTCCCAGGCCGCCGAAGCCCGCCACCGCTCGGAAAAAAGCGGCACCAGCGACAGTTCGGACCTCGGCGAAGACCGCGCCGCCCTGTCAAGACATCTGCAATCCCTGATCGATAGCCAGGTCTGGGTCAAGAAAAACCGCTGATTCGGCCTTTCCCCCAGCCTGATTCGCGTTATTGATTCGACCAAGCCTCGCCCCGATTCGCGCCAAGGAGCACTCATGGCCCTAAAGGACACAGACGACGCCAAGCCGGAAACCGACGATGCGGACGTCTCGCTCGACATGAGCCAGGCGGCGGTCAAGAAGATGATCGCCGACGCGAAGGAGCGTGGGTACATCACCTATGACCAGCTGAACACCGTCCTGCCGCCGGAACAGGTGTCCTCGGAACAGATCGAGGACGTCATGTCGATGCTGTCCGAGATGGGCATCAACATCATCGAGGACGAAGAGGTCGAGGAAGGCGAGCAGCCTGCGGGTGAGTTGGTCGAAACTTCCACCTCGCGCGAGATCGCCATCGCCGGGACGGCCTCGGAAACGCTTGACCGCACCGACGACCCGGTGCGGATGTACCTGCGCGAGATGGGCTCGGTCGAGCTTCTGTCCCGCGAGGGCGAGATCGCCATCGCCAAGCGGATCGAAGCCGGCCGCAACACGATGATCGCGGGACTGTGCGAAAGCCCGCTGACCTTCCAGGCCATCATCATCTGGCGCGACGAACTTCTGTCGGAAGAGATCCTTCTGCGTGACGTGATCGACCTGGAAGCGACCTTCGGGCGCAGTCTCGACGGCGAGGAAGGCGAACTCGACGGCCCCGCGCTGGACGAGGTGGGTGTTGGCGAAGCGTCGCCCCGCCGGTCCTCCAGCGCCGAGCCCGAGCTTGATGCCGACGGCAACCCGATCATGGCCGAGGTCGACGAGGACGAGGATGACGAAGCCTCGAACATGTCGCTGGCCGCGATGGAAGCCGCGCTGAAGCCCCGCGTGCTGGAAACGCTGGACCTGATCGCGCGCGACTACGACAAGCTGGCCGACATGCAGCAACTGCGGATGGACGCGACGCTGTCCTCAAGCCAGCGCTTCTCGACATCGGATGAGGCCGCCTATCAGAAGCTGCGGTCGGAAATCGTGCTTCTGGTCAACGAGCTGCACCTGAACAACAGCCGGATCGAGGCGCTGATCGACCAGCTTTACGGCATCAACAAGCGGATCATGTCGATCAATTCGGGCATGGTGAAGCTGGCCGATGCCGCGCGGATCAATCGCCAGGAATTCATCCAGGAATACCAGGGCTACGAGCTGGACCCGACCTGGCTGGACCGGATGGCCCAGAAGGCCGGTCGCGGCTGGCAGGCGCTGATCGAACGGTCGCGTGACAAGGTGGAAGAACTGCGCGCCGAAATGGCCCAGGTCGGCCAGTATGTCGGCGTCGACATCAGCGAATTCCGCCGGATCGTGAACCAGGTCCAGAAGGGCGAGAAGGAAGCCCGTCAGGCCAAGAAGGAAATGGTCGAGGCGAACCTGCGGCTCGTGATCTCCATCGCCAAGAAGTACACGAACCGGGGCCTGCAGTTCCTGGACCTGATCCAGGAAGGCAACATCGGCCTGATGAAGGCCGTCGACAAGTTCGAGTACCGCCGGGGCTACAAGTTCTCGACCTACGCGACCTGGTGGATCCGCCAGGCGATCACCCGGTCGATCGCCGACCAGGCGCGCACGATCCGCATCCCGGTCCACATGATCGAGACGATCAACAAGCTCGTCCGCACCGGCCGCCAGATGCTGCACGAAATCGGCCGCGAACCGACGCCCGAGGAACTGGCTGAAAAGCTGCAGATGCCGCTGGAGAAGGTCCGCAAGGTGATGAAGATCGCCAAGGAGCCGATCTCGCTGGAGACGCCCATCGGCGACGAGGAAGACAGCCAGCTTGGCGACTTCATCGAGGACAAGAACGCGATCCTGCCCTTGGATTCCGCCATTCAGGAGAACCTGAAGGAAACCACGACCCGCGTTCTGGCCTCGCTGACGCCGCGTGAAGAGCGGGTTCTGCGGATGCGCTTCGGCATCGGGATGAACACCGACCACACGCTGGAAGAGGTCGGCCAGCAGTTCTCGGTGACGCGGGAACGCATCCGCCAGATCGAGGCGAAGGCGCTGCGCAAGCTGAAGCACCCGAGCCGGTCACGGAAGCTGCGGTCGTTCCTGGATCAGTAAGTCTACCGGCCTCAGTTGCACGGGCAATCCAGCCCAAGCCTTGCTGGATGGGTTGCGCCTCGCCTGCGTCAGGCGATGGCGTGCTTCAAGCCAGCACGCCCTCGTCTCGCCGCCAATAGCGTCGGCTCCATCCGACTCACCATCATCCGTGCTATCCTGACTCTGCGGGAAACCTGGGGAGGGATCGCCATGACCGTGATGAACGTCGTGCACATGCGAGTTAAACCGGGACAGGAAGCCGAATACATCCGCCTGCACAAGGACTTCGACATCAAGTCGATGCCAGGGAGCCGGAACTTCTGGTTGGTGAAGACAGGGGAGCGCAGCTTCATCGTCATAGGGGAATGGACCGACATGGAGGCAATGGTGGCCGCTCGACCGGCCATGATCGCCAACCTCGACAAGTTGCGGCCGATCCTGGAAGACCTCGGCGGCGGCCGGGGTGTGACCGAGCCCTGGTCGGGTGACGTCGCCCTGCATCTCGTCCAGTAGCGGGCAAGTACGTTGGGCCTGCCGGACCCGGAGCCCGTGTTGGGATGCCTGACCTTGTGCCCTGAAGACATCCTCGTCACATTCCCTCCAAACCTCTGGAGGCCCCCATGCGCGCAGCCCTTCTCCTTGTCGTCCTTGCAGCCCCCGCCCATGCCGCCTGCCAGGGCGACGAAGCGTTCTCGTGCCAGATCGGGGCCAAGACGCTCGAAATCTGCTACTGGAAGGGCATGCTGACCTACCGTTTCGGCCCCGAGGGCAAGCCCGAGCTGATGCTCAACGAGCCCCTCGAAACCGTCGCCTTCACCCCCTGGCCCGGCATCGGCTCCAGCCTTTGGGAGACGGTCGCCTTCCGGAACGAGGGCTACATCTACGAAGTCTGGACCAGCGTCGAGCGCGACCCCGAGGCGACCGAGCCACGGGCGGGCGGGGTGCGGGTGATGCAGAGAACCGACACGGTTGCAGAACTTGCCTGCGACCGGGGGACGGCCACGCCGATGGATACGCTTTACGACCTAAAGGACGGCATCGGCCAGTGCTGGGACATGGAAGCCCAGACCTGGGGCCTCTGCAACTAGGGGTCTTCCACGAAGGGCCAGACCGGATAGCTGATCCCGGCGTCAAGCAGGATCGCCCGCAGGCGAATCGCCTCGGCCCGCATCCGGGGGGACATGACAAGCATGTCGGTGTTCGGTTCGCCCGGCGCATTGGCTTCGGGAAAGCGCGTGTCGAGCTTGGTCAGCTTGCGCTGGGGATTGTGCGAGTTCGCGTGCCCGCGACTGCGCTTTTCCTCGAATTCCTCCAGCGACTTGACCATGTAGTGGTGCAGTACGGCCACCCTGGACTCGTGCCGCCGCATGATCTGCCCGGTCACGAACTGCGCGTCTTTCCCGGTGGGTGTCACATAGCGCCCCTCGCTGATGTCCTGCCGGTGGATGCCGATGCCGGAAAGCCTTTCCCTCCGGGCGATCCCCTTCATGCTGCGGTTGTAGGGCGCCTTGCGCTCTAGGCATTCGGTAAAGCGCTCGATCACCGGGGCAGCGCGATAGCGATCCTGTCCGCCGCTGTTGAACACGACCCAGCTGATGGAGATCGCGCTGACCTCGTCATCGAACCGCGCGAGGAAATCGGCGATGGTCCGGTCCTGGCGCAAGAGCAGGAATTCGTCCGCGTCGAAATAGGCGATCCAGTCGACGGTCGAGTTCCTGCGCATGTGATCGTAGGCGGCGCGCTGAGGTCGCTCGTTCTTCCCGTGCGGCCATTCCAGCCGGATCAGTTCGCCCGCATCATCCAGCGCCTGGAGAATCTTCTCGGTCCCGTCGCTGCTTTCGTTGTCGTAGATCACGAAATCGGTGAACCCCAGCGCCTTGTAATGCGCCAGCCATTCGACGATGGACCGGACCTCGTTCTTGACGATCCCGCAAAGTGCGATGCTGGTCGCTGCCATCCGGGCCTACTCCGCCTCAATGAACGGCCAGACCGGGAAGTGCAGACCAGCCGCCTTCAAGATCTGACACAGCCGCATCGCTTCACCGCGCATCGGCCCCGACCGTCGGGCCAGCTCGTCGTTCTGTACACCTCCGGCATCGTAGGCGGCAAAGCCGCTGTCCAGCCTGGCAAGCCGACGGGCAAGCAAATGGGTGTTGGCATCGCCGCGAACCCGCTTGATGGCGTATTCCTCCATGGACTTGATCGCGTAGTGATGGATGGCCGCGACTGTCACATCCCGTTCGCGAACCGCACGACCACTCTGGAAACGGACCTTCCGTCCCGAGGGACTGACATAGCGCCCCGCGCCGATCTCCATGCGGTGGACCCCGTTGCCGCTCAGGCTCGCACGCCGCCCGATGGATTTGACGGTCAGGTGCAGCTTTGCACCTTCAGGCAGCGCGTCGGTGAAGCGTTCGATGACCGGAGCCGGGCGATACCGCTCCTGGCCGCCGCTACCGAAAACCGTCCAGTTGATCGCAATCGCGCTCACATCCGGTTCGAACCGGCTCAGGAATGCGTCGATGCTGGCATCGGCGCGCAGAAACAGGAACTCGTCCGCATCGAAAAACGCCAGCCAATCCACCTCGGAATGCAGTCGGGCGTGTTCGTAGGCCAGGCGCTGGGGCCTCTTTCCCACGTCGTGCGGCCATTCGAGATGGACCAGCTCGCCCGCTTCATCCAGCGCACGCAGAACATCGCTTGTACCGTCGGTGCTTTCGTTGTCGTAGATCAGGAAGTCGGTAAATCCCAAAGCCTTGTAATGCGCCAGCCATTCGACGATGGCGTGGATCTCGTCCTTGACGATGCCGCACAGTGCGATGCTTGCCACGCTCTCTCTTGCCCCCCGCGCGTGCCGCTCTCACGCTCCTGCCCGTCGCATCTATGCATCTGGCCACCTGCGGTTCAAGTCGGCTGAGTCCTGCCCGCCACAGTCCGGGCCCCATATTCTGGGGCACGATTATTGGCCTTCCCTAGATCGATGACCCTCTCCTATAGTCAGTGTGGGAAACCGGGGATAACACCGGGCCTTGAGGCAGGTATAACCATAAGCAAGGAGGGGGCCGATGCGCTGCCCATTCTGCGGCAACATCGACACGCAAGTGAAGGATTCGCGGCCCGCGGAGGATCACGTCTCGATCCGTCGTCGCCGTTTCTGTCCGGCCTGCGGCGGTCGGTTCACCACCTATGAGCGCGTTCAGCTGCGCGACCTCGTCGTCATCAAATCCTCGGGCAAGCGCGAGGACTTTGACCGCGCCAAGCTGGAACGGTCGATCCGCATCGCGATGCAGAAGCGGCCGATCGATCCCGAGCGGATCGACCAGATGATCAGCGGTATCGTGCGCCGGCTGGAAAGCCTGGGCGACACGGACATTCCGTCCAAGACCATCGGCGAGATCGTCATGGAAAGTCTGGCGCGGATCGACACGGTCGCCTACGTACGGTTTGCCAGCGTTTACAAGAACTTCCAGACCGCCGACGACTTCGACGGCTTCGTTTCCGAACTTCGGCCCGGCGCCGCACAGGAAGAGTGACGCCGCGGCTTCACGACCCGGTCCACATGGCCCATGCCCTGCGCCTTGCAGCGCGGGGCCTTGGCAATGTCTGGCCCAACCCGGCAGTGGGCTGCGTGCTGGTCCGCGATGGCATTGTGATCGGACGGGGCTGGACGCAACCTGGTGGACGGCCCCATGCCGAGGTGCGCGCACTCCAGCAGGCGGGGACCGCCGCGACGGGGGCCACGGCCTATGTCACTCTGGAGCCTTGCGCCCACCACGGCCAGACCCCGCCCTGCGCCGAGGCCCTGATCGGCGCAGGCATTGCCCGTGTCGTGACTGCGCTGACCGACCCCGACCCGCGCGTTTCGGGCAAGGGGCACCAGATGCTTCGCACGGCCGGGATCGAGGTGACCGAGGGCGTGCTGGCGGAAGATGCCACCCGGCTCAACGCGGGTTTCCTGAAGCGGGTGACGCGCGGCCTGCCGTTCGTTACCCTTAAGCTTGCCGCCACCCTGGACGGCCGCATTGCAACGGCGACAGGGGAATCGCGCTGGATCACCGGCCCCCTTTCGCGCCGCAAGGTCCACGCCCTGCGGATGTCGCACGACGCGGTCATGGTGGGGTCGGGCACGGCCGTTGCCGACGATCCAGACCTGACGGTCCGCGACCTCGGAGCCCGGCATCAACCCGTCCGCATCGTGCTGGACCGGCTCCTGCGCCATGATCCCGGAAGCCGGCTGGGCCAAACGGCGCAGAGCAGTCCGGTCTGGCTGGTCCACGGACCCAGGGCGGATGGAGCGCGCCGCACCGATTGGACAGCGAGGGGCGCAACCCTGATCGAGGTTGCCGAGGGGACCGATGGTCTTGATCTGACCGCGGCCCTGTCGGCCCTGGCACAACGCGGCATCACCCGAATCCTGAGCGAAGGTGGCGGCACCCTTGCCGCGGGACTTGTCGCTGCGAGGTTGGCAGACGAGCTTGCGCTCTTTTCCGGCGGGGTACTCATCGGGGCCGACGGCCGCCCTGCCCTCGGCAGCCTGGGGTTAGAGGCGCTTGCGGCTGCCCCCAAGCCGGTGCTGCAGGGCACAGAGGTCCTCGGGCCGGACCTCTATTCCCTTTGGTCCCTGGCCTGACTCTTTTCCGGAAGTTCATCGGTATCCAGCACGGGCGAGAACGCGTCTCTGGACAGGACCAGTTCAACCGTTTCTGCCACGGCGGCTTGGCACTTGGTGCAGACTTCGTAGACAACCGCCGTCGGATGACGTTCGCCGATGTCGTCGCAGCTCGTCCAGTCCTGGGCGCCGTCAAACCGGATGTCGCCGCAGAAGCTGCACTTGCAGTCCCCGGCGTTCGGATCGTAGTGCCAGATGTTCAGGGGCGGCGAGAAGTGCCAGGCGTCCTTCAGGTCGTGGACCATCAGCGCACGCTCGTCCTTCATCGGCTGGATGGTCAGCTGGTAGGACCGAGCCATGCTGGGCGAATCGCAGCGGTACTGCAACCGTAGCGGTCGCTTCGTCGACAGCACGGTCTCGACCAGCCGTGCGATAGCCCGGCGGGTGTCGTCCCCGGCAATATGCGCCATCAGAGACGTGGAAAGCACATGGTTCGCAAGGGCATGTTGCGCCGCGTTCTGCAGGGCAAACTCATCCCACTCCCCGCCGACCCAAAGCAGCCGGAACTCGCTGTCTACAACTGCGTAGACCTGCTGGAACTTCACGGCTGCGGACCTCCCAAGCGCCTTCCGACAGGGACCATAGCACGGTCTGCACGAAATGGTGCTAGAAGTTTACACTTCTTGCGCCTTTTTTGACCCCCAAGTTAGGGAGTGTCAGCGCAACCTGACAACTTGGGCAGTTGTCGCCTGTGACAAGGTGCTTCGCGCCATGCTGGCGATATCCCCGGCGGCCAGTCCGGCCCAGGCGTACATCTGCGCCGGGCTTGCCTGATCAATGAAGCGGTCGGGCAGAGTCATGGTCCGCACCGGGGCGCCGCGATCCAGCTGACCCGTCATCGCCAGATGATGCAGCACGAGCGCGCCGAAGCCGCCGGTCGACCCTTGTTCAAGCGTGACCAGGCTCCGGTGCTCGCGGTAGAGCCTGTCAATCAGCACCGTATCCAGCGGCTTGGCAAAGCGCGCGTCCGCGACAGTCACGGAAACCCCTTCGGCCTCCAGAATCGTCGCGGCCGCCAGCGCCTCGGAAAGTTGCGCGCCGAAAGACAGGATCGCGACATCCGTGCCCTCGCACAGCACCCGTCCCTTGCCGATCTCCAGCGGCTGGCCCCGTTCGGGCAGCTCTACGCCCATCCCTTCGCCACGCGGATAGCGCAGCGCGATGGGGCCGTGGTCATGCACGGCGGCAGTGGCGATCATGTGGACAAGTTCGGCCTCGTCCCCCGCCGCCATCACCGTCATGTTCGGCAGGTTCGCCAGGAACATCACGTCGAAGGCTCCGGCATGGGTCGCGCCGTCCTGACCCACCAGGCCCGCACGGTCGATCATGAAGCGGACCGGGAGGTTCTGGAGTGCCACATCGTGAACGATCTGGTCGTACCCGCGTTGCAGGAAGCTGGAATAGATCGCGCAGAAGGGACGCATCCCGCCCGCCGCCAGCCCCGCCGCGAAGGTCACCCCGTGCTGTTCGGCGATGCCGACATCGAAGACCCGGGCCGGAAACCGCTTTTGCATGACGTCCAGACCCGTCCCCCCCGGCATCGCCGCGGTGATCGCCACGATGCGCGGATCGCGCGCGGCCTCCTCGGTCAGCGTCTGGCCGAAGACCGCCGTGTAGTTCGGCGCATTGGCGGGTGTCTTGTGCTGCTTGCCCGTCGCGATGTCGAACTTCGCCACGCCGTGATACTTGTCGTCCGCACCTTCCGCCGGACCGTAGCCGCAGCCCTTCTTCGTCACGACGTGCAGAAGGACCGGACCGTCGGCATGGGTCCGCATCGACCGCAGCGCGTGCAGAAGCATCGGCACGTCGTGCCCGTTGACCGGCCCGAGATAGGAAAAGCCCAGCTTCTCGAACAGGGTGATCCCGCCCGGCCGGTCGCTGACCATCTCCCTGGCCCGGCGTGCGCCTTCCCGGATCGGGAAGGGAAGATGATCCTCCAACCCCTCGGCAATCGCCTTCAGGGTCGCCAGCGGCCCGGACCTGGCGATGGAATTCAGGTAGGTCTGCATCGCACCCACCGGAGGCGCGATGGACATGTCGTTGTCGTTCAGAACGACGAAGAGCCGCTTGCCCAGGTGACCCGCGTGGTTCATCGCCTCGTAGGCCATCCCGGCCGTGATGGCCCCGTCGCCGATCACCGCGACCGTGTCGCCAACCGACTGACCCAGCTCGCGCGCCATGGCGAAGCCCAGCGCCGCCGAGATCGAGGTCGAGGAATGCGCCGCCCCGAACGGGTCATAGTCGCTTTCCGACCGCTTGGTGAACCCGCTCACCCCACCAGCCTGGCGCAGCGTCAGCATCTGGTGACGGCGCCCGGTCAGGATCTTGTGCGGATAGCACTGGTGGCCGACGTCCCAGATCAGCTTGTCGCGCGGCGTGTCGAAAACCGCGTGCAGGGCGACGGTCAGCTCGACCACCCCCAGCGATGACCCAAGATGCCCGCCGGTCTGGCTGACGACCTCGATGACCTCACGTCGCAACTCGTCGGCCAGCTGCGGCAGGTCCTGGTCCGGAAGCGCCCGCAGATCGGCCGGACTGGCCACACGGTCGAGCATCGGTTTGGCGGAAAACGCGGAGATGGAACCGGGCGCGGTCATGGTTTGCTCCTTTCGGGCAAAAGGTGCCGTGTGGGGTTGGCCACACGGCACAAGTGCCTGTCGTCCGACAGGAAGGGAACCGGGGCCCGGAGGTCCCGACATCCGGGCCCGTGGGAGGGTCCGGATCGGCAAGACGCGGGCCGTGGGGGCTTCGGTCCCCGCGGCCCGCGCAAGGTCACGCGACGTCCGGCATCAGCACGGGCGCTTCAAGCGCTGCCATCGGGTCGGGCGTCTGGCGGCTTTCCTCTGGCAAAAGGAGGCCGACCAGGTAGATCGCCCACACGAAGAGCACGATGGCGATCAGGAAGGCGGCCGCGTAGGCAGCACCCTTCAGCATCTGCCCCAGGCTCCAGAAGGCGAGACTGGTCTGCTTGGTTTCCCCGAAATAGTCGTTCGGCATTTCGACCTCCTTAGTCGAGCGGCGCGTAGCCGTGCTCTTGTGCCCAGACGTACCAGTTGTCGACGACCGTGCCCGTAAGCAGGATGCCGATGCCGCCGGTCAGAGTGACCAGCACCGCAAACCACCAGGCCCAGCGGTGGATCCCTTCCATCGTCGCGTTGAACCCCATGGTCCAGCGCCAGAAGAGAGCCGCCCGCTCGGACGCGGTGCCGCGGTCGGCGATCTGCTCAAGCTCCCGGTCGCCGCCAAAGCGGCTGACGGCCAGGATCGTTGCCCCGTGCATCGCGAACAGCAGCGCCGACCCATAGAGGAAGACGATGCTCAAGGCGTGGAAGGGGTTGTAGAACAGGTTGCCGTACTGCAGCGAGAAGTTGTTGGTCCAGTCGAGGTGGCTGAAGATGCCGTAGGGCACGGCATGGCTCCAGGACCCCATCAGGATCGGCCGGAAGAGGCCCAGCACCAGGAAAAGCCAGATCGCCGAGGCGAAGGCCCAGCTGACATGCTTGCCCATCCCCAGTGCCTGTGCGCGCAGGTAGGTGCGGACCCACCAGGCGCAGACGCTGACCAGAAGGAAGAAGCTGGCGATGATCCAGACACCTCCCTCGGCCAGCGGCGCGAAGCCCAGGCCATATTCTTCGGCCGGGGGCTCGAGGCTGAACCAGAAGAGGTCTCGCAGGAACACAGCCGGGTTGTAGCCGGCCAGACTCCAGTACCAAAGGCCCACCGTGACGAACCATGCGACACCGGCCGCCAGCGAGATCACCCCCATCGTGCCGAGATAGACAGGACCGAGTTGCGCGTTGCCAAGCCAGCCGGCGAGGTTCGAGAAGCTGGCCCCCGTCGTGCGGTTCGACAGTTCCACATCCTCGGTCATGCCCATTTCGGGGGCGCCACGCACCTGAACCTGCGTGAAGATGTTCTGATACTCAGCCATTTACGCCTCCCTCGATCCCAGCCCACCAGGGCAGCTGCAGCCACCAGTCCCACCAGACGACCCACTGGTCGAACCAGATCGTGCCCGAGATCACGATGCAGACCGCCGACCAGAACCCGGCGTTCAGCGCAAGAAGAAGGCCCAGGCGGTGGATGCCCAGCGTGCCGACCGAGTAGCCGATCAGATCGCGGAAGTAGGTGTCCTCGTGGTCCGGCGTCCGCATTTCCTTGCCCTTTTCAGGGTTGGCCGCCGACAGGATCAGCGCCCCGTGCAGGGCAAGCGCCAGCGCGTTGGTGAAGAAGAAGCTCACCGCAATCATGTGCGCCGGATTGTAGTGGAAGTTGCCGTAGGTGTAGCCGGTGTTCGACACCCAATCGAGGTGCGTCCAGATCCCGTAGGGGAAGGCATAGCCCCAGGCCCCCATGAGGACCGGGCGGATCACCACCAGGGTGATGTAGGCGAAAATCGCAACACCGAACGCGAAGGGCACATGGTAGCCGATACCAAGCTTGCGGCAGATCTCGACCTCGCGCAGCGCCCAGGCCACGAAGGCTCCGATCGCGCAGATCGTGACGATCTGCCAGATCCCGCCATCGCGCAGCGGCGCCATCGCCAGGCCCATTTCAACGGCCGGCGGGTTGATCGAGATAAGCCAGGGGTTCCAGGTTCCCTGCAGCACTGCCCCGTACAGGATCAGCATGGTGCCAAGCGCCGCAAAGAAGAAGGTAAGGACCCCGAAGAACCCGACGTAGAAGGGGCCGACCCAGAAGTCGAATAGGTTGCCCCCGATCAGCGTGCCTCCGGGCACGCGGTATTTCCGTTCGAAGCTGAGCAGTGCCATGCTTCCCTCTCGTTTATCTTCCGGTCACGGCCGCCGTCGGGCGCAGGCGGAGGCATGTCGGATGTGTCTATGGCGTAAGGTTGTCAGGGGCGGCGGGCCAAGGCTTCGCCGCCCCCAACGGTAGGCATGACCTATTCGCTGGCAGCAGCTTCAGCCGCGACGTAGCCGTGCTTGGCGGAAGCGATGTCGAACCAGTTGTAGGCAGGCGTGCTGAGCAGCACGAGGTGGATCATTGCCGCCAGCAGGAACAGGAACACGCCCTGTGCCACGAAGACGCGACGAGGATCGAAGATGAGCCAGATCTTGTAGAATTTGGACATTTATCGTTCCTCCTCAGAACCACGGGCGCCAGATGAACACCGCCAGATGAGCGATCACGGCGATGACCGTGAACAGCCAAAGCCCGCTCATGTAGACGGAGTGCAGTTCTTGCGCCTGCTCGTCGGTGAGACCTGTGAAACTCAGGTCGGATTTATCAGCCATTCTATCCTCCGGATTGGCAGACTGACGCCGCATCCCCTGCGGCTGGGTTTACGGGGCAGCGGACTGCTGCACCGTTGGTTCCGGAAAGGCCGGGTTTCCCCGCCCTCTCCGAAGGCTTCACCGGACGGGCGGGCGCACCGCGTCGGTCATAGGCTCCGCCTTTTCAGGGGCGGAAGATCGAAGGCGTGATCTCCTCGGCATCGCGGAGCGCGCGCGCGAGGGGACCTTTCGCCGGAAGGCGCATGTGTCGAACGGCGGAGGCCAGCCAGACCAGGCACTGCACGGGCAGCGCAAGGATCAGGATCAGCGCGAAGTAGGTCGCGTATTCGGCCTTCGGCGTGCGCTTGTGATGCGCCGTCTTCAGCTGAACGTGGCTGATGTAGCTCTGGTCGCTCATGATCTCTCTCCCCCTTTGATCCCTGCGGCGTTGCCGCCCGCCAGGGGTTCGACGAATTCCAGGACGACACGCTCGGCCCCTTGGTCGAGCGCGGTCTTTTCGGCCGCATCGCGCAGGGTGCGCGCGGCGGAAATGCGGGTCAGCACCGGGTGCTGCTGCAGGATGCGGTCCAGCGCGAGCTGGGCGTCGGTGTCCCAGGGCATGTCGCGGCGGAGCGTGGTTGGCGTGGCCGAAGCGCTGTCCATGTCGCTGCCCAAAGGCAGGATGTGGAACAGGGCGTCGAACAACCCGTTGCAAACCTCCTGCAGCAGATAGACCGCACCGGCATAGCCCATGAACGGCGTCCCCGTGGCGCGACGGATCGCGGCCCCCGGGAAGCTCGCCGGAATGAAACTCGGTGCAGGTCCGTGACCGCCCTTCAGTTCGGCCAGGTAGATCTTCTCGTTGATCGACCCCATCACGATCAGCGGCCGGTGCTGCTTCATCAGCGCGCGGACGCCTTCGTTGTTGGTCTTCTGCCCCGCCAGCCTCGGTACCGCGAAAGCGCAGGGCAGCCCAAGATCGTCCTCAAGGAACTTCCGGATGCCCCGCGTATAGGTCTCGTTCGCGACGATGGCGAAGCTCGCGGTCGCGAAGAAATCCTGCGTCACCGACCGCCACAGGTCCCACAAGGGCTTCAGCGTCGAATGCTTTTCCTGCGCAATGAACGGCTCCGGGTCGAGCCCAAGCATCTCGCCCAGCTTGCGCAGGAACAGGGTCGTGCTTTCAAGGCCAATGGGCGCCTGCAAATAGGGCTTGCCCAGGCACTCGGCCAGGCCCCGGCCAAACTCGCGGTACATCACCACGTTGGCGTCGGCGTTCACCAGATTCCGCATCTCGGCCAGGTGCGCGCCCAAGGGCATCACCATGTTGATCTCGGCCCCGATCCCTTCGACCAGACGGCGGATTTCGTGCAGGTCGGACGCCATGTTGAAGGTGCCGTACATCGGCCCAAGGATATTGACCCGCGGCTTCGAGCCTTCGGCACGCGGGGTTTCCGGGGGCATCCGCCCCTTGGTCATCCCGAATTCGGTAAAGATCCAGGTCATCGCCCGGTCGGCGGCCTGCCACTGGTCCTCGTCGATGGTCCTGGGGAGAAACCGCTGGATGTTCGTCCCCATTGGCGTGACGCCGCCACCGATCATCTCGGCAATCGACCCCGTGACGACGACCGCAGGCAAAGCCGGGTCGAGCGTCTTCCACGCCCGCCGCATCGCGCCTTCGGTGCCGTCACGGCCCAGTTCTTCCTCGCCCAGCCCCGTCACCACGATCGGCAACTCATGCGGTGGCAGCGCGTCGGTGTAGTGCAGGACGGATGTCACCGGCAGGTTCTCACACCCCACCGGGCCGTCGATGACGACCTGCAACCCCTTGACGGCGCAGAACGCATAGACCGCCCCCCAGTAGCCACCCGCCCGGTCATGATCCTGCACCAGCATCAGATCATCTCCTCGGCCTTGGCAGCCTTGGCGGCCTTGTCGAGTTTCTTCTGATGGATCGCCCGGAAGTCCGGCCGCAGGTTCGGCGCGCCTTCCCAGATGCCGGCGGTATCGCCTGATCCCACCCCCTCGAAGAAGGCCTTCATCCCCTCCATCCGGGTCTTGTTGCCCATCGCCGCATTGACGACTTGCGCCAACGACCCCGCCCCCGCCGGTCCCATCAGGGGCCGTGCCGAGATCAGGTTGGTGAAGTACAAGGACGGGATCGCCTTTTCCTTGGCCTTCTGCACGACCGGGGTCGTCCCGACCGCCAGGTCCGGCTTGAACGCCTCCATCGCGGCCAGGTCATCCTCCAGGCTCGCGCGGTACTTCACCACGCAGCCCTTCGCCTCCAGCCACTCGCGGTCGGCTTGCGACCATTCGTTCTTCGCGCAGGCGGTGCCGACATACGGCACCTCGGCCCCGCTTTCGATCAGCAGGCGGGCCACCAGCAGTTCGGACCCTTCATAGCCCGACAGTGTGATCCGCCCCTTGATCGGGTTGGCCGCCAGCGCGCCCTTGATCGCCGGACCAAACGCATTCTGCGCCGCCGCGACCTGCCCGGCCGGGACGCCATAGGCATCACCAATCGCCGCCAGCCAGTCCATCGTCCCGTCGTGCCCCACCGGAGCGGAACCCACGATCTTCCGCCCAGCCGCCTGGAACTCGCGGATCGCTGCCGTGTAGAACGGGTGGATCGCCGCGACGACACCGCTATCCAGGGCCGAATAAAGCTCGCGCCATTCGCGGCACGGCACCACCGGCCCCGCCGCCAGCCCCATCGGGGCCAGCATCGCGCCGATCATCATCGGGTCGGCCGGGAACATCTCGCCCAGGAGGGTCACCGTCGGGCGGTCGCTGCGACCTTGCGCCGGTGCTGCGACGGGACCGGCTTCGATCTCCGACCGCGCATAGGCCAGCATCGCACCCGCCAGCACATCCTTCGCCTCGGCATGGGTCGGCACGCCGAACCCCGGCACGTCGATGCCGATGATCCGCACCCCGTTGATTTCGTTCGGCAACAGCCGCAGCGGCACGCCCGACGCCGTCGGCACGCAGAGGTTCGTCACCACCACCGCGTCATAGCGATCCGGGTCCGCCAGCTCATGCACCGCATCGCGGATGTCCTCGAAGAGCTTGCCGGTCACCAGCGTCTCCGAGTTGAACGGCACATACCCGACCGACCGCCGAGCCCCATAGAAGTGGGACACAAAACTCAAGCCATAGACGCAGCAGGCCGACCCCGACAGCACCGTCGCCACCCGCCGCATCCGCAGGCCGACGCGAAGCGAGCCGAAGGCCGGGCACATCGACTGCGGCTTGTCATGCGGGCCTTGCGGATAGTCCGCCGCATAGCGGTCAAGCACCTCGGAGTTTCCCGCCGCCCGCGCGGCCTCGGCCATCTCTGCACCAGAGTGGCAGCCAAGTCCGTCGACAGGGGCGGAGGGAGTGGTCACTTGCGACCCTCCCGCGCCTTCAAGGCTTCTTCGATCTTGGCGAGTGCGTCGAGGTCAAACATTGTCGTAGACCACTTCCAGGCTGGGTTTCACGGCGGCAAAAGCCCCGCGCATGTCGGCGTCCGAGGCGGGCTCCAGGACGAAGTTCGATCCCGTCGTCTCGGCATCGAACAGGCCGAGGAGGCCATCCTGCGTCAGCGGCTTCGGCCGCAGCGGCGGGGCGTCTGCGACTGCGTTCGCAAGGATCTCGAACAGCGGACCCCACTGCGTGGCATTGCTGCCAACAATCTGATAATTTGCGGATTTCCGCCGCAGATCATCGTCCGCGGGGATGCTTGCCAGCACCGGGATGTTCACCGCCTTTGCAAAGGCCGCAGCCTCACCCGAGCCGTCATCCTTGTTGATGACCAGCCCTGCGACGCCGACATTGCCGCCAAGCTTGCGGAAGTATTCCACCGCCGAGCAGACGTTGTTCGCCACGTACAAGCTTTGCAGGTCGTTCGAGCCGACCACGATCACCTTTTGCGCCATGTCCCGCGCGATCGGCAGGCCGAACCCGCCGCAGACCACGTCGCCGAGGAAGTCCAGCAGGACATAGTCGAAGTCCCAGTCATGGAACCCCAGCTTCTCCAGAAGCTCGAACCCGTGGATGATCCCGCGCCCGCCGCAACCGCGACCGACCTCGGGGCCCCCAAGCTCCATCGCGAAGACGCCGCCCCGCTTGAAGCAGACATCGCCGATCTTCACCTCTTCCCCCGCCAGCTTCTTGCGGGTCGAGGTCTCGATGATCGTCGGGCAAGCCTTGCCGCCGAACAGCAGCGACGTGGTATCCGACTTCGGATCGCAGCCGATGAGCAGCACGCGCTTGCCCATCTCGGCCATCATGTGGCTCAGGTTCGCCAGCGTGAACGACTTGCCGATCCCGCCCTTGCCGTAGATCGCAATGATCTGCGTCTTCTTCGACGGCGGGTCCTGCGGCACCTCCAGGGAGGGCTCCTCATGCGCTTCATCCCGCAGCCGGGCGTCGAAATCCTTCAGGTTCGGCACGTCGAGGGTCATGCGGCGGCACTCCAATCCAGGATCATTTTCAGGCAGGCGGGGTCGGTGAAGGCAGTTGTGTAGGCAGCCCCCGCGTCAGCAGCGGCTGCGCGGTGGGTGATAAGTCCGTCCAGCGAAAGGCGGCCGTCGTCCATCAGGCGTCGCGTCGCTTCCAGATCGGCGGGCTGCCATTCGGACGCGATCCGCAGCCGCAACTCCTTCATGAAGGCGGGCGGGAAGGCGAAAGAGATGGCTTCGGTGTAGAACCCGCAAAGGACAACCTCGCCGCCCTTGGCAAGCCGCGGAACCAGCGTGTCCAGCAGGCCCGACGCCCCCGAGGCGTCAAGGATCACCCTGTAATCCCGCCGCGGATCGTTCTCGGGCGCAATGACGTCATAGCCCTCGGCGCCGGACAGGCGGGCCGCGTCGATCTCCCAGACCACTGGCTCACTGCCCATCGCCAGCGCAATCCGCGCCAGAAGGCGGCCAAGAGTCCCATGCCCGATGATGAGATCCGGCAAGGCCCCACCCGCCAGAGCGTGATAGGCCGTCGCGGCCAGCGCCAGGAGCGCGCCCCGTTCGCCATACCCGACGTCCAGCTTCGCAACCCGTGCCGCCGGGGTCACCAACAGGCCGGAGGCCCCGCCGAACAACCCGCGCACCCCGCCTTCAAAGCAGTTGGCACCAGGCACGAAGACCTGGTCGCCGACCGAAAGTCCGGTCTCGCCGCAGGTCTCGACCACCTCGCCAAAGGCTTCATAGCCCGGGACCAGCGGATACCCCATGCCCGGAAAGGGCGGCATCGTGCCCAGCCAGAACAGCTTTTCCGTGCCCGTGGAAATTCCCGAATGCCGCACGCGCACCACCACGTCACCCGGTGACGGCGCCTTCAGCTCCACCGTGCCCAATATCAGGGATTGGGGACCGGATAGGATGACGGCATTGGTATCCACGAACGTGCAGCCTTCCTGAATCGGTGCGAGCTTCGCACTATGTGTAAGTCTAGACTGACAGTTAAGGATGTCAAACTAATTGGACACTTTTTCGGCATATGCCGGAACCAAAGCCGCACGTCGCGGTTTTTCACCCGCGGATTGCGGTCACCGTCGAGGTCACATACGGTCGGTCGCCCCGCTTCGCGCGTAGATCGGTGAAACCGGCGGCATGCAGAAGGCCACCGATCTCGGATGCCGACCGCGTGCGCCCCGTGCGCATCGCCAGCGTGTAGACGGCAAAGTAGACATCCGTCGCGGGGTCAGGCCGGTCTCCGCCGGACATGGGTTCCGAAACCAGGATCATCCCGCCGGGCGGCAGGGCCGCATGGACCTTTGCCAGCAGCGCCGCCACCGTCGCATCGTCGTGGTCGTAGAGGACGCGGATCAGGCTGATCGTGTCCGCCCCCTGTGGAAGCGGGTCGGTCCGGAAGCTGCCCGGATGCAAGGTCAACCGATCCCGCAACACTGCAGGCACCCCGGCCAGCACGGCGGGCATGTCGAAGAGCGACAGTTTCAGCCCGGAATGCACCTTGCCAACCTCGGCCAGAAAGGCCCCCGTGCCGCCGCCCACGTCAAGGAGATGCCGCCGCCCTGACAGGTCCACCAGCCGCAGCGTGTCCTCGGCGACCAGCACCTGGCTTTCGGCCATCAGGCGAGAGTAACGCGCAGCCAGCCCCGCGTCCTCCTGCGCCAGGGTCCCGAACACATAGGGCCAGAAGCCGGCCAGTTCGGTCTCGGTCTGCCCCCGGAAAAAGGCCAGCGGATCAGAGAGATCGCGGTAAAGCACATGATGGTGCCGCACCATCGGCTCCAGCCCCGGCACCGTCAGGAAAGCCGCCCCGCGCGGGGCCAGATGCCAGCGGCCCTGTCGGTCGCCCGTCAGCAGCATCAACGCCGCTCCGGCCCGCAGCAGCACGACCAGAGGTCCCGGAGGAATGGCACAACGCCGCGACAGGTCTTCCGTGTCCATCGGACCCGAGGCAAGGAAATGCAGCACCCGCCCCTCGACCAGCGCGACCAGGGCCTGCGACTGGACAAAGCCCGAGAGGACCGAGAACAGCTCCGCTCCCTCGCGCCGCGCCTTCCAGCGGAGGCCCGGAATGCGCGACGCCAGCTTGTGGAACCGAGGCGACATGGCCAACCGGGTGAGGAACCCCAGCGCCTCTGGCCGCGCGGGCGGCGGGCGCGGTTCGGCGTTCACCTGGCGGTCTCGGGCAGGACGGTCATCTTGCGGGCATAGGCCGTGACCAGACCCGCCAGCATCGCCTCCCCCGGACAGCTGGGAATCGAGGCGATCGCCCCCGCCAGGATGTCCTTCATATGCGCGATTGCGCCCTCGACCCCCATCTGTGCCACGGCATTGGGCCGCAGATGCGCCGCGTCCTGCCCCGCGGGTTTCCCCGTCTGGTCGCTGGTGAGGAGCGCATCCTTCAGGTCATCCGCGACCTGGAAGGCCGCGCCGATCCGGTCGCCAAGCTCGCCCCACGGCTCCGCCTCCTGCCCGGCCGCGATGGCCCCCATCTGGGTGGCCGCGACGAACAGCGCCGCCGTCTTTGCCCGGTGATAGGCCAGCAGGTCCACCTTCTGCTCGCTTTCCCAGGCCTGCCCGGCGCAGATGCCGAAGGGAGCGCCCGTGTGCCGTGCCAAGGCCCCGGTCAACGCCAGCGCCCGATCGGGAGCCACCTGGCCTGCCCGCGCAAGCACCTCAAAGGCAAGGACAATCAGGCTGTCCCCGGCCAGCACCGCCAAGGGTTCGCTGAACGCCCGGTGCAGCGTGGGCTTCCCCCGCCGCAGGTCTGCATCGTCAAAGGCCGGCAGGTCGTCGTGCACCAGCGACGCGCAATGTATCAGTTCCAGCGCCACCGCCGCCGCCGTGGACAGTTCCGGCCGGTCATCGCCACAGGCCGTAGCCACCGCCAGAAGGATCGTCGGCCTGATCCGCGCGCCCCCCGGGAAGACCGCGTATGGGATCGCCGCCGACAGCTTGGGCGGAGCGTCCTTGCGGTTCAGCGGGGCAAGGCTCTCATGCAGGGCCTTCTCGATACGGTCGGCGAACGGCATGGGCGCACTCCTGGAGGCCTGTTGATTCAGTTTGGCATTGCGCCCGGCATGTGTAAACTTGAATTTACACTATTATGTCACGCCACGCTGACAAGAGGCGGTCCGGAATGCCCTCTGCCAACAGCTTTTCCCGGCCCCGTGCAGTGGTGATCGGCGCCGGGATGGGGGGACTTGCCGCCGCGATCCGCCTTGCGGCGGCGGGTTGTCGCGTAACCGTGGTCGAGAGTGCGGCCAGCCCAGGCGGCAAGGCCCGCGCGCGCGCCACCGAGGCTGGCCCCGCCGCCATGGGCCCAACCGTCCTGACCATGAGATCCGAGGTCGACGCCCTTTTCGCTCTTGCTGGCACCACCACCGAGGCCGAGGTGACCCTCACCCGCCTCACCCGCCTCGCCCGCCACTGGTGGCCCGGCTCTGGCCCGCTTGACCTCTTCCCGGACCGCGAGGCCAACATCGACGCCATACGCGCCTTTGCCGGGGACCGCGAGGCGCAAGGCTTCGCCCGTTTCGACACCGCCGCCCGGGCGCTCTACGACGCCTTCGAACACCCCGTGATGCGGGCCGCCAAGCCCGACCTGCCCGCCATCGCCCGCACCACGCTGCGCCAGCCGAAACTCTGGCCCGCCCTCCTGCCCGGCATGACGCTGGATCGCTGGCTTGGCCAGTTCTTCAGGGACCCCCGCCTCCGCCAGCTTTTCGGCCGCTACGCCACCTATGTCGGCGGCCGCCCTGCCCACACGCCCGCGGTCCTCTCCCTCGTCTGGCAGGCCGAAGCCCAGGGCATCTGGGCCGTGACCGAAGGCATCCAGGCCCTTGCCCTTGCCCTCGCCCGGTCAGCCGAAACCCTCGGCGTCCGCTTCCACTTCGCCACGCAGGCCCGCCGCATCACCCGCCAGTCCGGCCGCGTCAGCCTCGTCGAGACCGACCAGGGCCACCACCCCGCAGACATCGTTGTCTTCAACGGCGACCCCCGCGCGCTGACCGATGGCCTTCTGGGAGAGGCCGCGCAGTCTGCCCTGAAGCCCCCCGGCAAACCCAGCCTCTCCGCCTGGGTCTGGTCCTTCGCGGCCACGCCCCAAGGACCCCGGGCGCAGGACCTCATCCACCACAACCTCTTCTTCACCGCCGACCCGCAAGCCGAATTCGGCCCCATCGGCCGGGGCGAGGCGCCGCAAAGCTCCACCCTCTATCTCAACGCCCAGGACCGGGAACTCGGCCCGACCCCCGCCCTCGAACGCTTCCAGATCATCCTGAACGCCCCCCCGAACCGCCCCGATCACCTGCCCGACCACCCAGACGAGGACCCATCATGCCACGACCGCACCTTCCCCGCCTTGGGCAAGATGGGCCTGACCTTCTCGCCCCCGCCGGGACCCGAGGCCCTCACCCGTCCGAAGAACCTGGCAGCGCGGTTCCCGGCCAGTTTGGGCGCGATCTATGGCGCCTCGCCCGAGGGGGCGCTGGCGGCATTTCAGCGGCCGGTGGCGCGGACCAACCTGCCGGGGCTCTTTCTGGCGGGGGGCGGCGTGCATCCGGGGGCAGGGGTGCCGATGGCTCTCCTCTCCGGCAGGCAAGCCGCCTTGCAGGCGCTTCAGGACCTGACTTCAGCCTCCCCGTCGGGCCGGACGGCTATGCCTGGTGGTATGTCGACGGCATCTCCCGGGACGGCACAAAAGCCGTCTCGCTGATCGCCTTCATCGGGTCGGTCTTCTCGCCCTGGTACAAGTGGTCGGGCCGGCGCGATCCGCAGAACCACTGCTGCATCAATGTCGTGACCTCCGGCCTCAACGGCCGCTTCACCATGACCGACCGGGGACGATCCGCGCTGAAGCAATCCCCCGACCGGCTGGAAATCGGCCCCTCCTCCGTTACCTGGACCGGCACCCAGCTGGTGATCGATGTCAACGAATGGGGCGCCCTGCCGATGGCCACGCCGGTCAAGGGCCGCATCACCCTGACCCCCCGCGCCGTGACGCAGACCGAGGTCTGGCTCACCCCCGACGGCGCCCATCTCTGGCGTCCCTTCGCCCCCATCGCCGACATCGAGGTGGACCTGACGCAGGGCCACAAGTGGACCGGCCACGGCTATTTCGACGCGAACTTCGGGACCCGCGCCCTGGAGGCGGACTTCGCCTTCTGGACTTGGGGCCGCTACCCGCTCAAGGACCGCGCGATGTGCTTCTACGACGCCGAACTCCGCGACGGCCGGCACTTCGACCTTGCCGTCGAGATTACGCCTGACGGCAAGGTGCGCGAGACCACGGCCCCGCCGATCACCCGTTTCAAGCGCAACCCTTGGGCCGTCCGCCGCGAAACCCGCGCCGATCCGGGGACGACACCCCGCCCGCACCTGTCGCTTCTCGAGGCGCCGTTCTACTCCCGCGCGCTGGTGGAAACACAGATCGACGGAGAGAAGACCATCGGCATGCATGAAGCCCTTGACCTCACCCGCTTCCGCTCGCCGCTGATCAAGCCGATGCTCGCCGTCCGTGTCCCGCGAAAGGCGCGCTGGCCCTAGGCCGCCATCGGACTCTTGGCCTGCTCCGGGTTCAACGAGACCACAGACCAGTTCAGCGCCCCGGCCACCGTGACCCAGGTCAGATAGGGCACGAACAGAAGCCCCGCGACCCAGTCCACCCGCCAGAACGCCACCAGCGTCGCGGCCACGGCCAGCCACAATAGAACCAGCACCAGCATCCCCGCCCGCATCCGCTTCAGCCCGAAGAACACCGGCGTCCACAGGCAGTTGAGTCCCATCTGCAGAGCGTAAAGTGCCAGCGCCATCCCGACGGCCGGGTTCACTCCCGCCTGCCGCGCCACCCGCTCGCCGGCCAGCGACATGCAGATGTACAGCGTCGTCCAGGCCACCGGGAACAGCCAGTTCGGCGGGGTCCAGCCAGGCTTCCGCAAAGCATCGTACCATGCTCCGGGCGAAAACATCGCTCCCGTCGCTGCGGCAGGCCCGCAGGCCAGAAGAAACACGAGGAACACCCAGATATCCATGACGCCGATCCTACCGATTGTGCCGGAAAACGCCAGCACTCGCGTCGTGGTTCCTTCAGCCCGCCGCCCCGCTCCGGTCGCGCGCCTCAAGCTGGGCAAGGATCTGCAGCAGGGTCTCGGACCGCTGCGGCCGCGACGCACGCTGGCCGGCCGCATCGACAAGGAAGGCTGTCGCGGGGTCGGGGCGCGCATGAAGCACGGCCGGTCGCGGCAGTACATGGGTCAGGGCCGAGGTCCCCGCCGCCCAGCCCATCAGAGCAATCTTCCGGCCACGGCCGGTGTGCGCCCGGCTCGTCACGCTGTCATGGCCCTTGCGCGCCACCTCGGTCCCGATGGCCGCATAGATGTGCCGCGCCGCTGCAATCCCCAAGCGACAGTCGGCGGGCAACGCCGACACCCCGGCCGAAGCCCGGCGATACAGATCATCCGCCACGTCCAGCAACCGGCCCACCACCTGCGCCAAGGTGGCCGAGGGCCGGGGGTCCGCCAGGAACCGCTCCACGTCGATCCCCGCCTCCTCCAGCCAGTCGAGCGGCAGGAACAGCCGACCCGCCCTGGCATCCTCGCCCACGTCGCGGGCGATGTTCGTAAGTTGCATCGCCAGCCCCAGATCCGCTGCCCGCGCCAGCGCATCCGGGTCCCGCACCCGCATCAGGACGCACATCATCACCCCGACGCTCGACGCCACCCGCGCGCTGTAGGCGTGCAGGTCCGCAAGGCTGGTGTATCGCCGTCCCATCGCGTCCCAGGCCAACCCCTCCAGCAGCGCATCGGGCAGCGCGCGGGGCAGGTCGAAGTCCTTGACCACGGCCGCAAAGGCCCGGTCCGACGGGCGCGGCTCGGGCCGGCCGGCATAGATCAGGTCCAGCCGTTCGCGCAGGCGCAGCACCGCATGGGCCTTGTCGGACACCTCGTCCACGTCATCGTCGGCCACCCGGCAGAAGGCATAAAGCGCCAGCGCCGGGTCCCGGACCCGCGCCGGCAACAGGCGCGAAGCCGCATGGAACGACAGGCTCCCCGTGCGGATCATCGCCCGGCAGGCCGCCATGTCCTCGAGCGCGATCATTCCGCCGCCATCCGCAAGGGTACCACCGCGGGAACGGGGGCATCCGGCACCAGCGTCGCCAGCACCTCCGCCGTCCCGATCACCCCCGGAACTCCGGCTCCCGGATGCGTTCCGGCCCCAGCCAGATACAACCCCGGCAGCTCCTCGGACACGTTGTGCGGCCGGAACCAGGCCGACTGCAGGATGCGCGGCTCCAGAGAGAACCCTGCCCCATGCGGCGACAGGTAACGGTCGCGGAAGGTTTCCGGCGTGAAGACGAGGCTCTCCGTCACGCGGGCCGACAGCCCCGGCAAGAGCCGCTCCTCCAGCACCTTCAGCATCTTCTGCCGGTAGGGCTCGGCCTCCACCGACCAATCCACCCCGTTCTTGTGCCCCAGGTGCGGGACCGGCGAGAGGACATAGAACGTGTCGTCCCCCGCCGGTGCGACCGATGGGTCGGTCACCGACGGCCGGTGGACATAAAGGCTCATGTCATCGGCCAGCTTCCCGGCTTGGAAGATATCCCGGATATGGTTGCGATACCGCGGCCCCACGACGATGGAGTGATGGCCCACCTCCGGCCACAGCCCCTTCGTCCCCTTGGTCCCGAAATACCAGACGAACAGGCTCATCGACCAGCGCGAGCGCATCAGCTTCGGCGCCGTCCACCGCTTCACCGGCTGCTTCCTCAGCAACCGCGTATAGGTCGTCGCCGGGTCCGCGTTCGATACCACCACTTCGGCCGGAAGCACCCGCCCATCGGCCAGCTTCACACCCGAAGCGCGACCGCCAGAGACGAGCACTTCATCCGCCTCCGCGCCCTGCACAACCAGCCCACCCTGGTCCTTCACGACCGACGCCATCGCCTCGGCAATCGCCTGCACCCCGCCCATCGCGTAGTGGACGCCAAAGGCCCGCTCCAGATGGCTGACCAAGGCGTACATGGAGGTGACGTGGAACGGATCGCCCCCGATGAACAGCGGGTGGAACGACAACGCAAACCGCAGCCGTTCATCCTTCACCCGCCGCGCCGCGTGGGCATAGACCGACCGGTCTGCCCGCATCATCGCGAACTTCGGCAGCACCTTCACCAGGTCCCAAAGCCTGTGCATCGACCGCCGCCCCAGATCCTCGAACCCGAACCAGTAGCGCGCCTCGGCATCCTTCAGGAACCGGCGGAACCCGGGCAGATCGGACGGGGACAGACGGGCCACCTCGGCCTCCATCCGCGCATCCCCCGGCCCCATGGTAAAGCTCGACCCGTCCTCCCAGAGGATCTTGTAGAACGGGTCCATCGGCACCAGTCGCACGTCCCGGTCGAAGTCCCGCCCGCAGGCCGCCCACAACTCACGCAAAGTCTGCGGCACCGTCACGATGGTCGGCCCCAGGTCGAACCGATGCCCACCTTGCGTGATCGAAGACCCCCGCCCCCCGGGTCGGTCCAGCCGGTCCACCACGGTGACCTGCCAGCCCTTGGCCCCCAGCCGCATGGCCGAGGCAAGGCCGCCAAGCCCCGCTCCAATCACCACGGCCCGTCCCTTGCCGCTTTGCGCAAAGGGCAAGCCGTCAACCCGCCCGGACCGAGGATGCTGTGTCATCCAGTCAGTGTATAGTGTCCATCTGGATTTACAACTTTGCTTTTTGCCGCAGAAAAGCAAAAGGATTTGGCTTTCCTGCCGCTGCATTCAGTGTAATCTTCTCCTGACACTCGGCCCGGAGGATCGACTCATTTCCGTCGCCACGCTCAGCCTCTTCCGTTTCGCGACGCCCGCCAGCCGGCTTTGGGTGATCGCGCAGATGGCGCTTGCGCGACCGCGGCGGCTTTGGGGCGGGGCCCAGTTCGTCAAGCTCTGCGGGTCCGGCACGGGTGAGGGGTTCACGCCCCGGCCCAACTGGTCGGTCTGGGCGATCTTTGCCGTCTGGCCGGACGAGACCCGTGCGCGCGACCACATGGCGCGGCACCCTGTCATCACCCGCTGGCGCACCCACGCGACCGAGGACTGGACAGTATTCCTGACGCCTTTCTCCGCGCGCGGCAGCTGGGCCGGGGTCAATCCGCTGACCGACACCACCGATGCAAACGCCCTGAACGGCCCCATCGCCGCCCTGACCCGCGCAACGGTGAAGCCGCAGCACGCCCCCGCCTTCTGGCGCCGCGTCCCTGACATTTCGGCCCGCATCGGGTCGGACTCGAATGTCCTTTTCAAGATCGGCATCGGCGAGGTTCCCCTCCTCCACCAGGTCACCTTCTCGATCTGGCCCGACGCCGCCCGCATGGCCGAATTCGCCCGCCACATGGGCCCCCATGCCACTGCCATGAAAGCCGCCCGCGACAACGGCTGGTTCGCCGAAGAGCTTTACGCCCGTTTCCATGTCCTCGGGACGCAAGGCAGATGGAACGGAGCCGACCCCCTGGCCCACGCCTGGGACACAGAAAGGGACGCCGCATGACCGCGCTTCACCGCAACCAGAAGGCACCCGCCCATGCCGCCACCGGCAAGCCGCCCTTCCCCTTCACCGCCATCGTCGGCCAAGACGACATGCGCCTTGCAATGGTGCTGACGGCCATCGACCCGTCCATCGGCGGCGTCCTCGTCTTTGGCGACCGCGGCACAGGCAAGTCCACCGCCGTCCGTGGCCTCGCCGCCCTCCTCCCCCCCATCCGCGCCGTCGCCTCCTGCCCGGTGAACAGCGCCGGGGCCGCCCAATGCCCCGCCTGGGCCGCAATCCCCGACGCCACCGTCATCGACAAGCCCACCCCCGTCGTCGACCTCCCCCTCGGCGTATCCGAGGACCGCGTGACCGGCGCCCTGGATGTCGAACGCGCCATCGCCGCCGGCGTCAAGGCGTTCGAGCCCGGCCTCCTCGCCCGCGCCAACCGGGGCTATCTCTACATCGACGAGGTCAACCTCCTCGAAGACCACATCGTCGACCTACTCCTCGACGTCGCCCAGTCCGGCGAGAACGTCGTCGAACGCGACGGCCTCTCGATCCGCCACCCCGCCCGCTTCGTCCTGGTCGGCTCCGGCAACCCCGAGGAAGGCGACCTCCGCCCCCAACTCCTCGACCGCTTCGGCCTCTCCGTCGAAGTCCGCTCCCCCCGCGACATCGCCACCCGCGTCGAAGTCGTCCTCCGCCGCGAAGCGTACGAGGCCGACCCCATCGCCTTCGCCGCCACCTGGGGACCCGAGGAAGCGGCCCTCCGCGCCACCATCCTGAAGGCCCGCGCCGCGCTGCCAAAGGTCCAGACGCCCCGCGCCGCCTTGGAAGACTGCGCCGCCCTCTGCATCGCCCTCGGCTCGGACGGCGTCAGGGGAGAACTCACCCTCCTCCGCGCCGCCCGGGCGCTCGCCGCCAGCGAGGCCGCGCCCAAGGTCACCCGCGACCACCTCCGCCGCGTGGCCAGCATGTCCCTCGGCCACCGCCTCCGCCGCGATCCCCTGGACGAAGCTGGGGCCTCCGACCGCGTCGCCCGCGCCGCGGAGGCCCGCGAATCCATCCTGCAAGCCGAACTGGAGAGAGCCAATGCGGCGCTTCCTGATACTGGGGCCGGTGGCCTGTCTCGTGAGCGCGTGTGCCTCCTCT
>Ga0208243_1000243_pt1 | contig 37709 bp, 34 predicted proteins | sample Subbio2Aug_QV12A_FD_184826 | JGI IMG/M metagenome (GOLD analysis project Ga0208243, IMG submission 184826) | Serpentinite rock and fluid subsurface biosphere microbial communities from McLaughlin Reserve, California, USA - CR12Aug_QV12A (SPAdes) | ecosystem: Environmental > Terrestrial > Deep... | reverse complement strand
ACCCCAACCGCAGGTCAATGCGCTACAACTACAACATTAACCATTACGGTTAATCCAAATGTAACACCAACTTTTACAGCAGTAAATCCTATTTGCTCTGGGGCTACACTAAACGCTTTACCAACTACTGCCAATAACGGCATCACAGGTACTTGGGCACCGGCACTAAACAATACCGCTACAACAACCTATACGTTTACTCCAACCGCAGGTCAATGCGCTACAACTACAACATTAACCATTACGGTTAATCCAAATGTAACACCAACTTTTACAGCAGTAAATCCTATTTGCTCTGGGGCTACACTAAACGCTTTACCAACTACTGCCAATAACGGCATCACAGGTACTTGGGCACCGGCACTAAACAATACCGCTACAACAACCTATACGTTTACTCCAACTGCCGGACAATGCGCTACAACTACTACATTAACCATTACGGTTATTGAGACACCTGCACCAACCGGAAACAGTATCCAAATCTTTACTGTTGAAAATGAGAATGAAGCAACAGTAGCAAACTTAATTGTAAGTCCTTCAGATGCTACTTGGTATAGTACACTTTCAGATGCAACTTCAGGTACAAACCCTCTATCTATTGAAACAATCTTAATCAACGGAGAAAGTTATTTTGCTGTTTCTACAGTAAATGGATGTCCTAGCCAACCATTTGAAGTTACAGTAACAGTTACACTAAGCACTGATTCTTTCATTAACAATTCAATTATGATTTATCCTGTTCCAACCAAAGGATCAATTTTCTTGAATTCTAATTTCACATTAAACACAATTAGTGTAATCAATACTTTAGGACAAACTCTAATCAACCTAAAAATAAACTCTAATGAAACTATAATTGATTTATCCTCTTTAGCAAGCAGCGTTTATTATTTAAAAATTGAATCTGAACAAGGCCAAAAGACTGTTAGAATAGTAAAAGAATAGTAAATAAAATTTAGAGTAATAATAACAAAAAACTTTTATTGGTAATTATGACTACTTTTTTAGTAAATAGTCAAACTATTTCTCCCAAAGAATTTCCGAAGCAATGTGATTTGACATTGAAAAGCCAGCATTTATTCACTTATAATGCAACCATGGCCATGATTACCAACCATCATTGGCCGTATATTCCTATGGGATTAGCAGAACTAAGAAGGCTTACAAAAGGACCTGTAATTATAATGACTTTTGATCCGGCAGCACTAGATAAATTTTGGAATGCTAAGTATTTCCCTGAATTAATCGAAGGCGAAAAGGCAAAATTCCCTCAAATCGAACTAATCACAAATGGATTAAGAGGAAATTGTAAAGTAACTGAAATCCCAATACCATTAAATTGTGCTGATGGTTTCCAAGAAGCCTTTCTACAAAAAGAGTTAAGATTATCACAATCTGCTTGGGTATTTTTTCCAAAAAAAGTTAAAAATAAACTAGTAAAGAAACTTCATGACGACTTAAAATCAAGGGAATGGGACAAAAAATATGGTCACTTTAGAACCCAACCATTTTTTTCAAGTGCATTGCGATTAATTGTATCAATTGAATAGTAATAACAGGATGGAAAGCTTTATTACAATTAAACCATCAAATGAAAAACTTAATGATTACATAGAATCCTATTATTTTCACAAATCTGACAGTATAAATTCTGTATCAAAAATAATTTTTTTCCCAAATACAAAAAATGCGCTAACCATATACAAAAATGCTGAATTCAGTTTTAATAAGAGCCATATTAAGATTGAACGTATAATTAATAAGAGTAGTGCTGGTTATGTAACACTATATGGGGGGATTCAAAAAAAACACATTATATCAGAAATTAACACTCCTTTTGATAAAATCGGAATAATTTTCAAACCACTGGGCATAAACTATTTTTTAAGTGATAAACTTGAAAACATCCTATCTAAAAATGAAGACTATAAGTTTTCACATTTTAACAACAAAATTGAAGATTGCCTGGACAAAGTATACAAAACTGATGACCTTCAAAACAGAATACAATTCCTAGAAAACTTTCTAATAAGTGTATACAATAAAAACTTCCATGATGAAACAATTGTTAAAGCAATCAATATCATTGAGAACTCACCCAGTAAATTAAAAATAATCGAAATAGCAAATGAGTTAAAAATATCAGAAAAAACATTAAACAGAAAGTTTAAGTCTCATCTGAATTGCACTCCAAAACATTACCAAAAAGTATTCTTATTCAGAAAAGTACTTGAAGATTACATTAGCAGAAATGGAAAAATAACACTAACCGACTTAACCTATAAAAATTTTTACTACGATCAATCTGACCTAATAAAAAGTTTTAAAACGTTTACAAATAAGAACCCTTTAAAGCTTTTTAAAGAACTAAAGGATTTAGGAAATAATATTTTTTGGATAAAATAAACAATGTCTATTTTCTACAATTTTTACATGGAGTACAATTCTATTTTTGGCTGAATTTAATTTAAAAAAACAATGAATAAAACATTTCTAATTATTTTCTCTTTAATCAGTAATATTTTGTTTGCTCAGAATAAAGAAATAAAAGGCCTCGTTCTGGATATAGAAACAAATGAAAAAATTGCATTTGTGTCCATTTACCAAAAAAACAAAAATGGAGAAGAAAAGTTCGGGATAATGTCTAACGAAAAAGGAGAGTTTATATTAACTGTTCAGAATGAAACCATTGAGGTAATTTTCTCCCATATAAATTACAAGACTGAAAAAATTAAAATCAATGACCAATATGAAAACATCTCAGATGCCATGATTGATTTTTACGTTAACAAAAAAAATGGAAGCTCCAAATTAGTAGTCAATCAAAGTCGAGCTTTTGTAAAAGATACTTTAAAACTAAAAAAAAGTCTATCGGTTTTTGATGTTAGAAAATTTGTGAAAAATGCATATGATTTCAACTTGATTAAAAAAATAGCGAATTCAAAAAACTACGAATTCCAAATACAAGATTAGTCAAATGATGATGACAAAGAATTCCAAAACATAAAAATCATACCAAAAAAAGAGATACAGGAAATGCTTTATGAAGGATATGCCATCATCGACACAAAAAACAACACTATTGCAGAAATCAAGTTACAATCCTCGAAATACCATAAAGAATTCGCAAAATATGCTAACGTAATTCTCTTTGAAATGAGAATCAATAACATGATAGAATGGTCAAAATTTAGAACCATTGACGACAAATATATACTCGTCTACAATAAAGATGGTTTAGAAATATCTTTTAACATGAAAGATGAAACGGCCAAAGATTATGCCTTGAATGCAACCTGTGAAATTTTCATTCAAGATTTTAGAGAAAATGTTACTGTACCGCAAGAAACTTATAATAAAAAGTCAATATTTCAGTCGGGTACGAAATACACTGAGGAATATTGGAAGCAAATAAAATCATACCCATTCACGGAAGAAGAACAAAATTTTATACAATCATTCAATAAAAATTAAATCTATGAAAACAAAAACAAAAGTGTTATTATTCATGTTAGCCCTCTATCAATTCTCTGGGTTTGCTCAAGAAGTTAAAATTGATCAGTTATTAACCTCGAAAGTATGGAAAATTGATGTAGATGCCTTAAAACCTACCATCATGTTAAGAATGGCTGAAATGGAAGAAATGAAATCAATGTCAGAATATGAACAAGAACTTTCAGTAAAAGCTGTTATAATGACAATTGAAAAAATGAGATACCATTTTTTTAATGATTTCAATTTTAAAATATTCTTTAACCCTAATACTACTCAAAATGGAACATATGAAATAATTCATAAAACAAATGAGATAGTTATAAAAACAAATGATGAAGAAAATAAGACCTATAAATTAGGTGTTGTTGAAGAAAACAAAATACATCTTATTAGTACAGGAAAGAATTATGACTTAATCCTTATTCCCGAAAATTAGAAAAAACAAATCATAACAATACAATAATCCAATCATTTGCAACAAAACAGTAATTCAATAAAACCAATTAATAAATTAAATAAATCATTATAGCCATGAAAAAATTATTGCTTACCACATCTATTTTCTTAATAACAATGCTTTGTAATGCTCAGGAGAAAGATAAAACAGAAGAAAAAGATAATACTACAAAAACATTATGGTTATTTAAATACAAAATGGGGTTCTCTGAACTCACCCTTTATGACCTACACAAAGTCAATGGTGCTATGTATCAGTTCGATTTAATGCTTTCAAGTAGACTCAGCAAGAGATTAAGACTCGAGTACGGCTTAGGTTCCTCAGAATTTAGAGGAAATCATGTCTTTCTTGATAAATACACCGATATCAAAAATCAATATATAAGAGTACCGGTAAATTTAATGTATACTCGAGACATTCTGAATAATGTTTCAATTATTAGTGGCATAGGTTTTCACGGAAGCTATTTGTACTCCTCAAAAACTAATGACATTACAGAAAAACATGTAGGATTAATTTTTGGAGTTAGCCTCCAGTATGGCGTTCGATTTAAAATTAGTGACGATTCTAACATCACCTTATCTTACGAATTCCAAAGTGATTTTAACAAGTCAAAAACGTATGAATATGGTCCAACTCCCGCCGAACAAAGAATATCAGCATCTAGTTTACTTTCTTTAGGCTTTGTCCATAAACTATAAATAACATTAAAGACGCAAGAATGAAAACACCGTTAATCTTTATAGCTTATGTCATAATATTGCTAAATTCAAGTTACTTATTTTCTCAAAACAACCAACCTGTTGTAGTAGCCAGTGACCTCCCGCAAGGTATTACTAGTTTTGACTTTCACAACCAAGACATCTATTTTACAACAACCGATAATCCGCATATAATTGGTAAAATAAATAGTTTGAACAACAATCAAATGTATCAGGTTATCAATAACAATGTTTTCACACCTTTCGGTTTGACCGTTCATCAAGACATCTTATACTTTTCAGAAATAATTCCTGAAAGAATCTCAAGAATTAATTTAAATCAAGCTAATTTACAAACCGAAACACTACTCATAGGCTTTGAGGGAAATGGTCCTAAAAATTTAAAAGTATATGATAATGATTTGTATTTCTCACAATTCATAATGAACATCAATAAGGTTCCACTTAATAATTTTAACACCCAACCGGAACTGATCTCTACTTGGCTGCCACATCCATTTGACTTTATTAAAGAGGGAAACTTTCTTTACACTACAACCTTTGGCAATGAAATGATTAGTGCAGTGGTAAAAATTGATTTAACTGAACCTTTAGGCTCAGAGCCTGAAATAATAGCTGAGATTTTTGAACCTGTCTCATTGGCTAAGATAGGACAGTACCTATTCGTATCTACAAATGACAATAAAATATATAGAGTCAATTTAAATCAACTAAACCTTGAACCTGAATTGTTTTATCAACCCAATGATGATGTTAGCTATTTAGGTGGCAATATCAAAATACATAATAATGAGCTTTATTTCTCATTTAATGAAGCCAATTTCAATACAGAAACCATTTCAGGAAAAATTATGAAGTTCACTCAAAGTCAATTAAACAGTCCCGATGCTAATTTTAACATTCCGGTATCTTTGTTTCCAAATCCTTCATCAGATTATATTGAAGTAATAACTAATAATGAAATAGCAATAAACAGTATTGAAATATATGATTTATTAGGCAGAAAATGTTTAGATACTACACTAATCAATAATAAAATAGACATTAATCAACTTATTCCTGGGGTATATACTATAAACATTCGCACAACTGATGGCCTTACAATTGCAAAGAAAATAGTGAAAAAATAGCATCAACTTACTTTACAAAAAAAAGTCTATGATACCCATCTTAAAAAAAGATGGGTGTTATTGCTTATGGATAGTGTTTTCGTGGTGATGAAAAAAGTAAATATAAATCATAACTGTGGTCTGACATTTGTTATAAAAATAATATAGACTATCTCAAATTTTCACCTATTTTTATTGTCTTTGGTATGGTTACTAATTATAGCTATTTGTTTAAAACTAAGCAATGTTGGTTACAAAAAATTATAGCTTTACTTTGAATAATATAACTCAATGATATATAGGGATAGAGAACAATTTTTAGTGATAAAAGAACAATGAGAATAAAATGACTCTAAGTCAAACAATTATAAAAACAGAACTGATAAATAATTTTCTTTTTTATTGCAAAACTATGAAAATTAAGTCTTTAACACCTCAGGAATCAAGTACAGAAAAATTATTTGACAGTTACCTCATAGAAGGATGTGATTCTTTTGATAAATTATTGGAAGTTTATCAAGAATTTAAAATGAATAACCCGGACAAATCAATAATTATAACATTAGATAATTTAGACCAAGCGGAATATACAAGTACTCATGCTATCTTGTTTAATAATCTCGACAACATTGAAGGGTATGATTTGTCAAACGTTGATTCGGCTGCTTTTGAAAACGGTGAACACATTGGTTATCTTTCAACCCCGTCTGAATTCTTCATCCAAAGAGATAATTTTTTAAACCAAACAAAAAAGGTTGATTTTTCTGAAGCTTGTAACCGGGGATTATCAATGGAAACAAAAGAAATATCAACGTTAGAAAAAGTCAATGCTTCACCTATTCAATATATTGATAAAAAAATAATAGTAAAAGTAGTGCCGGTAAAAAATTCTTACGAAGCCATTGCAGGATTTCCTAATGGCTATTTCTCATGTGATTTAAATCCCTTTGAGAATTACGCATTAGCTAAACTGCTCTCCGAAAAATATGGTTATGAGCTTTTTGGCATAGGTGCATCACTTATAGGATTTGTAAATGACAATTTTTTATATGATCATCAAAGAAAAGAGTTGATAAAAGATTTAGCTAAACTATATGACTCTCACGAAGAAATCTTCGATAAACTATTAAAATTATAAAAAAAAATAAACACTTATTCCTAAAATATACAGAAGATTTAAATTTATGAAAACATATAAGAATATAAACTTACTAATATCTAAATTAAGGTCCATGAAATATATTTCAACATTACTACTATCAATTTTTATGCAACAAAGTTTGACTGGCCAAAATAACCCGGAAGAAATTACAAAGAATTTCATAAAGGAATATAAAGTGTGGAATGATAGTGCTTTCCTACTTCATAATTCTAACAATCCATTAGCAGAGAGTATAGCAGAGAAAGAATACAAGGCTCTAATTGAAAAGTACTGTATTCCAAATAAAAAATATCAAAATTTGGCTTTTGGCAATCCATCAAGTCATTCAACCGAAGAGGAAACTATAACGAAATCAAAAATTAGTCAAAATAAAGCGATAGTAAAAACAAAGTTTAAGGATAAGAATTTTGATTATCTAATTAATCACTACGAGTATCATTTTGTCCTAATAAATGGTAAATGGTTATTGGAAGAAGTTTATTTTGTTGATGATGATATAAAATATCCGGCTTTATAAAAAAAATCAAAAAGACACCAATCCTTTAGATACTTAAAACACTGAGAGAAATCACTATAAACTATAACCAAAGAATTTGACAGTCGTTTAGAATAATTCATCCCATTATGATAATCTCTTGCTAGTTTACCTTATCAAAATTACCTAATGTTAAAATTTGTCTTCAGTCTAATAATAAGCTTCAGTAGCACTGCTCAAACAATGACAGAAACACGATTCAGTTCGGGAGATTTCCCTCCAAACGAAAAAACAAAACAGAATTACTACTTAGAGTTTAATGATGACTTTGAGAAGGATTCAATCAATTTACAAAATTGGATACCCTACTATCTTCCTCAGTGGAGTTCAAGGAAAATGTCAAAACCAAACTTTAATATTAGCGAAGGAAATTTAATCCTACAAATTGCTAAAGACCAAAAACCTTGGTGTCCTGAATTTAATAATGAAGTAAAATGTTCCTCTATTCAAACAGGAATCTTTGCTGGTCCTTTAGGCTCAAATATTGGTCAACATAAGTTCTTCAATCCATCAAAATGTGTGGTACGCGAAGAACAAATTAATCAACAAACTTACTTGCCACTCTATGGCTACTTCGAAATAAGAGCCAAGGCCTTAAATAGTGCTTCAAATGTTGTTTCTTTATGGATGATAGGATACGAAGACCAACCGGAAAAATCTGGAGAGCTTTGTGTATTTGAAATAAAAGGAGCCTCGGTTTCCAAAAACTATGCAACAGTAGGCTACGGAATACATAAATTTAATGATCCTTTATTAAAAGAAGAATTTTATGAAGATGTTTTTAATCTCGATGTAACCAGTTTCCACACCTACGCTGCCGAATGGCTGCCTGACAAAATAATATTCTATATCGACAATCAAAAAATAAGAGAAATAAAACAATCACCCAATTACCCGATGCAATTTATGCTAGGTATCTATGAACTCCCTAATGAAAAAAATAAAAAACAGGACAACATGTATCCAAAAAACTTCATCATTGACTATGTTAGAGGTTATAAAAGAAGAAGTGACAGGTTATCAAAATAATATTTGCAAAAACATTTCGTTAGGCTTTTCACATTTCTACTCGAGGCCATTTCCATGCATAACGGATAATTAGAGTAAGAAGAACGACTTCTACAATTGCACCAAAAATCATGTGTATCCATGCCTCTCCTGCTAAATTAAAAAGCGTAAAAGGAATATACACTATAGCTATACTAATATTTGTAAAACGATTTACTTTAGCCGGCAAAGCAACACTAAGGAAAATCATCAGTGCCGGAATTGTCATAAAAACAAGTGTCACCAAAAGAAATCCTTGCGTAATATTAAATTCAAAAACGCGCCCTGCCAAGATTTCCTCTAACTTATTCGGCATATATAAATGGAAATGATCAACATAAATATAGAGCAACATCAAACTCGTCCACAGCGATGCAAGCTTTAACTTTAAACTAACTTTAATATCTTCAAAAGAATTAGGTGGTGTTTTTTGTGTTTTCATAAATTATCAACTAAAAATTAAAACCAAAATGCAGTCCTGGTTCAAGCGTCCATTTGGGCCACTTATCATCTTTCTCTTTGAAACCATCAGGCATTTCAGTAAAATAAGGACGGCCGGCAACTCCTAAAGAAGGCTCTATAAAAAACCTATCCTTAAAGAGTTTAACATGATATCCTACTCGATAAGTGTTGAATATAATGAATCCATTACCCACCTTTTCATCGCTTTCACTTTTATAGGTTTGCCACATAGGCGCTACATGAACTGCTGCGTAAAGACCTTTCCAAAAATATCTTTGATAAGCAAAACCAAAACCATGTTCTCGTATATAGCCTGGAAATTTCTCTTCCGGAGTTCCATATGCCTCATTATAAAAAGGATTAATCCCAAGTGGCCAAGCATGTTTCCAAGTGATTAATTCAATAGATATCACATCTTTTCCTGTAATACGATAACCTAAATTAACTTGTGCAAATCCCGGTGGGTTTACTTTGTCAAAATTTCCCAATAAAAACATAGTACTACCAATTAACCATCGTTTGTGTGTACTGTCAGTTTCATAGTATTGAGCGTTAAGTTGCAACGTACCAGTGATTAGTATTACAATGCCAACAAATAAAATTTTCTTTTGCATAAATATTTAATAGATATTAAACAATAAATGCAAAAGTAGATGTGCTCTATTCTTGAAATCGTTTACTTTAGTTAAGAAATGATGATGCCTCTTGATTTTTCCAAAATCCTTGCCCGTAGTCTGCTTAACGATTCTGGTTTTATTCCCAAATAACTTGCTAACTGATGCTGTGGAACACGCTGAACAAGGTCTGGCCTTTTTTCTAGTAGGTTCAAATATCGTTTTTCAGGTGATGAAGTCTTAAACTCGTCAAAATCTATTTGTTGCTTGGCTAACAATTCTTCTGACAATAGTCTACACATGATTTCAAACTTTGGAAATTTATTGTTTACTTCTACTACTATATCTGGGTTTGTAATTGTGAGTATAGTGTCCTCCGAACAGCTTATATAATATTCAGAAGGAGTTTTGCTTATAACGCAAGGTGGTGTCAAAGCATCCATTTCTGTATAGAAAGCAGTAGTTATTTCTCTGCCATCAAAAACATAATATACTCTAATACAGCCTTTTAAAACAAAGTAGCTATCTCTCGATAGTTGCCCTTCTTTAAGTAAAGTGGTCCCTTTCTTTACACTGTGAAATATGTCCAATGAAACAATGGCGTTTTGCTCTTCTTCAGTCAGAGTAACATATTTTGATATAAAGTCAAATAATATATTTTTCATTGTTGTGTAATTGTTAGCTATATTTATCACAGTTCCCTACATTATAGCATTGGGATGAAAAAAGAGTTTATAAAAATTAGCATTTAATATATCTTACCTAACCCCTTTGAAGTAAATACAATTATACTCTTCAAGAGTCTTTTAACTACAAATAATTAATAGCTATTAAAGACCATTTACTTGTACTTCTCCTTTTCTCTATTTTTGAACCTTATCCATTTTCTGTTCCCAAATCAGGTTATCTTTTTTGTCAAAATATTTTGCACCTACAAAGTTTAAACCGTCTTTAATCTCGAATATATCGTTATTAGCATTGCCAAATCCTAACACAAGTTTCCCATTGGCATCCTTAAGAATTAAAGCACGAGTCCCGTCCGATAATACTACAGCATGAAAAGCTTCTCTACCATTTGCCGGATCATCTAAACCCAAGGCAACGCCACTTCTTCCATCTTCAAAGGTATGGGTACCAAAACCACCAACTTCTAATCCTTTTTGGTTATTTAGCAGAATTCCGGTAGGTAAAAAAATACGTCTCCCAACGTTGGGGTCCGAAAGCTTATCTCCTAACTGCATTACATCCAAGCCGTTTTCATTCATTACCACCATACCAAATGCTTTATGTCTGTAGTTTTTATACCATTCCATGTATTGATTTGGGTCCTCAGGATTAATGGTATGGGCAAAATATTTTCTGACTAAACTAGTATCAGTCCTCACCCTGTCTTTTGAATAAGGTATAGGTGCCCCAATCAAAATTCTGTCTTTACCATTTTCATCCTCGATAATAATTCCTTTTGTTCTAATTAAATCGAAGTTATCGGATTTAGTGAATCCAGTAACAAAAAATAGGATAATTATTAGGCTAACAAATCCTATAAAAATCAGTCTCATCCTTTTATAACGATTTTCCATCTCACGAAGTTGTTCTAAAATTTCTGTTTCCATTATTCTTTTAAATTTATCCGGTTAACTTTTAAATAGTAATCTCATTTCAAGATTGTTTATAAATTTAACCTATTAAATAAAGAAAATAAATACCTTTCTTGCTGTAATTTAAAACACCTGCATTCAGGTATATCTGGACACCTTAGTATCTATTTTATTGTATAAAAAGCTGTTGTTACACCCGGCTTCAACCCAGTTTTCCAATAATCGTAAAGAGAGTATCAAATACAAATTTTCAAAAATAAAAATGATCTTCTAAATTCACCACTGGCGCAATGTTGTTACAGTTTCCAATTGCCTTAGTTCTGCTGAAACTAATTATCATGCTTTGTCTAAAAAAAGTTTGGTGTTGTCTAATAACGCCTCAAAATCTCTTGCAGAAGCTTGCAGCTTAGTGCAATCAAGTAGCATTGTATAAAGTGCCCAATACACTAAAAAAGACGAATTTCACTCTCAATAGAATGGATAAACAATTGTTCTGGCAAAAAGGTAAAGTTGGCGCACAGTTGCAATAGTTCTTTAAGTCCGAATCCGTGCCTAAACATTCATCAGATAAAGCAGTTAACTTTTGTCAGCCAATCCTTCCACTCCTTTTAATAAATACGAAATTATCTTGCCCTAATTTCATTTAGAGTACAGAAATTATTCATCAACCACAATTCAAAAGGCATCCTAATTTTGAATATCAATTCTTATTCTATTCCAATAGACTTTGGTTAAAAAAATAAAATAACAGATATAATTTTCATTTAAAAACTACGCTGTGAATTAAAAAACTCATACCTGACATCAGGTAAATTAGACTTTAAATAGAATATTAAAATGCTATATATCAATATTTTAATCCAATACAAGTAATTTTATACCTGTTTTTAATGAGCAACTTTTTGCTTTTATTTACATCCAATTAATAAAAAAGCTATGAAACAATTTAAAATAAAAATCTTACTCGGCCTGTTCATAATTCCTTATTGCATGCTTTCGCAACAAACAAGAAAAGTTTTGTTCTTAGGAAATAGCTACACCTATGTCAACGATTTACCTCAAATAGTATCAGAACTAGCCACTAATACAGGCGATGTACTCATCTACGACAGTAATTTAATTGGTGGCTACACGCTCCAAGATCACGCTGCAAGCACAACATCACAAAATAAAATCATGTCTAACGACTGGGATTACATTGTATTACAAGAACAAAGTCAACGACCGGCTTTCCCCGTTGCTGCATCATTTTTTGATGGCTTTAACCAATTAAAAAATTTTATAAAACAAAATAAACCTTGCGCCCAAACTACGGCTTTCATGACATGGGGTTATCAGAACGGAGATGCGCAAAACTGTCCAATCAATCCAAATGTCTGCACCTATATTGGCATGGATGATCTCATACGTGATAGATACATGAGTTTTTCTAATACTTTTGATTCGGAAGTCACACCGGTCGGAGTGGTTTGGAGATACATTAAAGAAAATTACCCCAACATTGCACTATATCAATCAGATGGCAGCCATCCATCATTGGCTGGTTCCTACCTTGCCGCCTGTTGTTTTTATACATCGCTATTCAGAAAAGACCCCTCTTTAATTACAAATAATTATGGCCTAGATCCAACAACAGCCTCTATAATTAGAAATGCTACAAAATCGATAGTATTTAATAATATGTTAGACTACTATATTGGCAGATACGTTCCAAGTGCAATGTTTACCTATGCAGTAGGCACCGGAACAAATGAGATTGTAATCAAAACAAATACGTCAGAATATCAAGATTCTTTTATATGGGACTTTGGAGATGGAGCAACCGCAACCCTTCCACTACCTACACATAGCTACGCGGCGGATGGAACTTACACCATCAAACTTACTGCAACCAAATGCTATTTAGGACAAACAATATTGTCTGTTTCGGAAAAAACGGTCAACTTCTGTTCGCACACCAATACTATTTTTCCCAACTTGCTACTTTGTCCAAACGAAACAGGAACACTTTGGACCCAACCGGCTGATGCGTACCAATGGTTAAATTTCTATGGAAATCCAATAGTTGGAGAGACCAATCAATCAATACTGGCTTATCCCTACAGTTCTTATAGTGTATTGACAACAATTAATGGATGCACAGAGATGTCACCACAAGTTTTGGTTGATGGGCTAGTTATCCTTGATCCGGGTGGTCCTGATGATCCATGCGCTTTAAACAATATTGATTTTGATAATGATTTCAATGTGACAATTGCTCCAAACCCAACTCAAAGCATTATTCACATCAATACAAATCAAATAATAAAAGAAGTTTGTGTTTATGATATAATAGGCAAGAAAGTCATCAGTAATTCGTTTTCTAATAATGAAGTAGATGTTTCTAACTTAACAAAAGGAATTTATTTTCTAAAAATGATATCTGAAAATAATGATATAAAAAACATGAAATTCATAAAAGAATAGTAACGGGTTAAAACATTCGACAACTTTAAAGTTAATAGGGCTGCTATAAAACTAGACAAGATATTTCTCTAATTCTCGATTCAAAAACTAGTTTTAGACGGAAAGTAAATTGCATAATAATAGTTTCAAACGCTTCTGCTATAGTACAAATACCTGATTATAGGTATTTTAAAAAATCCAGCAATGGATTAACTTCATGGTCAAATTAAATTATAATTAAAATAAGCTATGAAAAAAATCACACTACTACCCTTAGCTCTTCTGTTTGCAAGTTTGTATTCCTTTGCACAAGTTACATTCGAAGGGTCAAAAGAATATGGCCGAATTTTTGACCTTACCTATCATCCTACTATACAAAATAAAGTCTTTGCAGTCACATTAGGAAATCATATTGTTTCATCAAATGACAATGGTTTAAACTGGGAGATATATTATACGCATTCGCCCAGCTACCAAAGTATAGAAAAATTAAAAATGATTGATGCTAACAATATCAGTTTCAATTTGGATAATGGTTATTTTAATAATCATCTCCAAATTTTAAGCTTACAAACAAATCAAGTGGTTAAAACATATATTTTACCCATACCTCAATATGCAACCCGTACTTGGATAGCAGACTATGCGATATATGCTCAAAATACAGACTACGCTATCGTTTCTCAGGGTTATAGCATTGGTGCATCAAGCTTCTATAGGGTATACTACACCGATAATGGAGGAGTGAGCTGGAATACAATTTATTCAAGTATCGACAATAACTTCATATCAGTCAATAGTGTAGCCATAAGCCCCAATAATCCACAAAAAATATTCATTGCACGTGGTAATGCTCCTGAACAGCCTTACGGAGGATTGCTTGTTTCAGAAAATGCTGGCCAAACATATTCTGAAAAATTAGTCGGCATCCCTGTCGATCCCATTGCAATTAATCCGCAAAACCCGGACGACATACTAATTGGGACTGATTCTAATACCGATTTAGAAAATTTGTATCGTTCAAATGATGGAGGAGTAACTTGGCAACCTATAACAATTAATTGGGATGATTATGTTATGAATAGTATAGTATACATCGCTTTTAACCCGTCAAATACAAATACTATTATTGTTTGTGAAGAAAATCAAGTGATTACTACTAATGATAACTTCCAAACCCATAATAATCTAACATTTACAGAAGACCCCAACGGATATTACTATGGCCTTAATGCCACATTCAATCCATCAAATCAAAATGAAATTTTACTTAGTGGCAATTACCACCCGCTTCGCTCAGTCAATGGTGGTACAACGTTCACCAAGATAGAAAATCCTTTTTTTGTAGGTAATAGTGTCAGCTTATCTAAGCTTAACAATGTAAAAAAACACCTCTACTATGGTGTTCAGTTTGGTTATGTTCACAAAGATTTTGAAACGCAACAGTCAAATCCATACAATCTCCTGCCACTGAATTTTGCTACTAACGAAAGTTATCAAATGCTAAATGACCCTAATTTTGTAGGTAGAGTTTATAATTTTGCAAATAGCTTTTTTGGTAGTAATTTATTAATAAGCAATGACCATGGTGCAAACAACATTAGTATACCCCTTAATCATCAGTTCCTAATCACTGTTGCATCTAATCCTGATACACCACAAAAGGTATGGGCGTCATTCTATCAAGGAGACCTTGCAGGTAATACTGGCAGTATGGTCTATGAAATTGATTTTTCAAATCAAAACAATGTAACGACAACAACAATACAAATACCTTCCTTTAATGTGGTTAGTGCTATCTATATAAATCCCGGTGACTTTAATGATAAAATCATAGCGCTAGGAGGCAAAATATATAAAACAATCAATAATGGATTAACATGGCAAGATAGTAGTAATCAACTGGAAAATTATTTAAATCCAACTGATGATTATATATTTAAAATAGTAACCAATCCTTTAAATGCTAACCAACTTACAATCAATACAACTCAAGGTATCTTTACAAGTTATGACATTGGTAATAATTGGGAACTCATATCAGATACTATTGCCCAAAATATTATGCACTCTCACCTTAACAATGGAACTTTGGTTGCTACATCTTACACTACAGACTACACCAATTTTTCATTATTCTACACTACTGATATGGGACAATCATGGGAAACAGTAAGTCCAACAATTCTTTTTAACCCTAATACTTTAGGTGCCGAATATAACTTTATCAATCAAGTAATCGAAGTATATATCGCCACTACTGATTTAGGCGTACTTAAATACAATATAGTATTAGAAAATCTTGAAAATCCAAATTTCGAAGAATCAAGTTCAATTGGACTCTTCCCTAACCCCACAAAAGACTATTTAACTATCCATTCAGAACTAGCAATAAACTATATTGAAGTTTATGATGTGTTAGGTAAAAATTTATACAAAAATCTAATTTCAAACAATACTATTGATGTTTCCACATTAACTAAGGGTGTTTATATCATAAAAGTCTTTTTTCAAAACGAAAAGTATACAACGGCAAAATTTATAAAAGAATAACAATGCCAAGCAAATCAGTGTTTATGCACAATCTACAATTTTGTAGCATCCACTCTCGCTTAAACTCCTCCACTTGCTCAGGCTCTTCCAACGGTTACTGTAAATGCCTCAATGTGATTATTTTTTTAAATCCTCATTAAATAATGCAGTTATTCAATAATTCTTGCCAAAATAAATTCATATATAATCCAAATTTCTTAACTAATGTTAATTAGAACTAATATCCATCCCTGCTACTTTTGAATAATCAAATCATTACTAACATTAAATAAATTAAAAAATGAAAAAAGCACTTCTTATCTTATTCCTTTTAGTAGGAATTTCGCAATCTATGAATGCCGCCAATTCTGAAGTTACTACCAGAACATTTCAAACCTCAACCACTTCAGGCAATTGGACAACAGTTTACACCTATACCTATATAGATTTCAATGGAAATGGCTGTTTAGACCAATGGGAAACGTGTGTTTTAACGTCCATTCAATACATTGAAGAATATGGTGGTAAACGTTATTATTTTGAGTTCTAAATTTTTAAAAGAATAGCCATTAATACATCTTACAAACCATCAGTTTTAATTAAAACTGATGGTTTGTAACTCTTATACTAAAATTCTATTTGACTAATATATATTTGAAATCCCTGAACAAGAAATTGATGTTTCTTTAAGCTAAGGTAATCTCTTTGATTCGTCTCCCGGATTAAGTGTATAGCTCAACAAAGTTGAGACGGGGCGGTAAGATACAAGTTCTCTATAATAAACTCCTGCTCATGTCCGGACTTCAACACCGCCTCCCTCATTTTATCCAACAATTCCGCCTCTTCATAAGGAATCAAATCCAGCACAATCCCAAGCACACCGCTTATATTCACCATCGGTTCAGGTATCCGGTTGCTACTTGTTTCCCCCTCCAATGCCAGCATACAAACTTTCGTAATATCGGCTATCAAATACATCACATCCGAATATCCGGAAAGGTTCAATTGAATAGTGTCCCGCTTCTTCTTCGGGTTTTGTGATTCCAACAACACAAAATGTTTTTCGGCCAGTTGGCGTAAATTATCGGGGAAATAAGTAATTCTTTCCATAAAAGTTATTTTATAAATTATTAGTAGTCCCGTAGGGACAACATATCGGTAGAAAAAATGTCAAAAAATCCAAAATCCCTTAGGGATGATATTCAGTTAGTATTCAACAGCTCAAGCTCAGTTATAACTAAAACCGTTGACCCATCCAAAAACTGCTGGCAGTTATCCAGCAAAGTCTCAAAATCACTTTCATCAGCATTAAGTCTGGTATAGTGAATCAACATACTGGGTGGGGCACAAAGCATTTTATAACGTTTCACCGCTTCGGGTGTTTCCCTGTCAAAAACTTGTGATGGCAAATCCGTAAAATGCCCACACAGTTGCAACAAGTAGTTTAGTCCAAATTCATTGGGGCTATACCCCATAAAAACCCTGATTAGCCCCAAAGCAAGCTGCACACTAGCAATATTCAACAGCGCTACCCTGCAGAGCGTTACTTCTGCCTGCAGACTTTCTTTAGCGGCTTGTATGTTAAACTGTGCTACCGCAACACATTTATGCCAAAACCGGATATCGCTTTCCAAATCACGTTGTGGGTTGTGGTTTAGTATATATGGTATATTAGCTTTATCAAGGCATAGCCGCTGACCGTTACGGAACACTTGGTCAAAAAAACATTCCTGACTGCCTCCTTTGGTTTTAAGATGTCTGGGTTTGTGTAATAGCATAGTTGCAGTTATGGTTCTGTTAGTCCGCTCCGCTATTTCGTTCATCAGATGTGTAGCAGTTACTGAAACATCACAAATCACAAGTATGTAAAAGTGGGCTTCTCGGCGGCCAAACACATATATACTGCAAGGTCCAGCTAATTTCACTACAATCTCCTGCAGCGATTCGGTTTCGGCTTTAGGTAACTTAATTGGTTGCATCGTTTCTGATTTTCCATGCAAGTTACCCACTAACTAAGCGGTACCGAACCAAAACAGTTGGTATGCTACTAAAGTCTGTGGTAATTTACTAATACAATTATAACGCTTCACGCATAAAATTTTTAGTTCAGTTGATTGATAATTAAATAAATAAATTCCTTATTTTAGTCTACTAATACAGAAGTAAGTGGATAATAAAATAGACAGCAAATTTTTTAAAAATTACAATTCCTGGGCATTTGGCAACACATTCAAATTTGGTAATCTCACGAACCAAAGAGTGGTTCCTGAATTTGTAAATTCTATCAAACGGTTACATTTCAAGTTCGGTCATACTAAAATAATTTTAGATTTTTCCGAAGTAGATAAAATTTATCCCTATCCTACAGCTGCTATTGCAGGATACATTCATTATTTTAAAACAATATTGCATATCGAATTTGAATTCATCAACCCTCCAAGATATCTAGATGCAATACATTTTGGAGAACCTTACAAAGTAAACGAAACCCCTATCAATAAAAATGATAATTGCCTCGATAAAATTTGGTTGTTTCAAAATTCAGATGAAGTGCATACTCTGGTTAACGGTCTTTTGGCAAATATCAGAACTGCTATAGAATGTGAAGCAGGAGTCATTGATGCATGTACTTGGGGTCTGAATGAAATTATGGACAATGTAATCCAACATTCAGAAGCAGAATGCGGCTTTGTAATGGCTGCAGTGCATAAAGCTTCTAAAAATATAAATGTTTGTATTTTCGATTACGGTATCGGTATATACCGGTCATTAAAAAAATCAAAATACCACAACCCAAAAAATGCCCCCGATGCCATTTCTTTAGCAGTTCAGGAAGGCGTTACTCGCGATAAGAAAATAGGACAAGGTAACGGAATGTGGGGTCTTTATAATATCGTAACGCTTAATGCCGGTGTCATGAGTATAATATCCGGCAAAGGAGGGCTAAGTCTGATAAAGGGCAACATGAAAACGTTTACCGAAATTCAAATGCTTAGCTCAAAACAGCAGGCTACAACCGTAAATTTCAATCTTAATCTTAACAAGGAAATCTCAATAAAAGAAGCATTAAAAGGTCATGAGTTAACCGATATGTATATCGAAAATATGGAGGATGAATATGATAGGATAATATTCAAAGTCGCCGAAGCAACCTCGGGAACAGGTACTAGGCAGTCTGGATTAAAATTAAAAAATGAGGTAATCAATCTTTTTAAGAAAACAAAAAAACCGGTTATTATTGATTTTTCCGAAATTGGAATTATTTCTTCTTCATTCGCCGATGAATTTATTGGTAAAATGGTAGTCGAATTAGGCTTTTTCCAGTTTCAAAAGATTTTTACGTTAACCAATATGAACGAAACCATACAAACCATTGTACAACGTTCATTAAGCCAGCGTCTGGCACAGTCCTTATAATTTAACAAAGTATTGTAATTTATTGGATAACAATCTGGTATCTTTGTACTAAAGTTGTACTAAAATGTGCATTTTTACAGAAATGTATACTTTTTTATATACTTTTTTGGCATTTTATTTGTATTTAAATATAAATGTAAATAAATTTGCACCCAAGGAACTTCTCAAAGAGATATTATGTCTATTTAAAGAATGCTCTGATTTCCTTGCAAATAGTGGCTACAAATAACAAAAATAACGGCTCCCCGAAGGGAGCCTATTTTTTTGTGCTAATGTGAATTGTCAATTAAAAAGTATACTTTTTGCATTTTTATTCTTACTTTCGTCTTACCCACTTCGACACAAATACCACAAAGATTTTAATGATTATCATACATAAGAATATTGTAGCTTTTACAATAGTCTTTATTACGTTATTTATTTCAATAAAAATATGACCAAAAAAAAACCATTTAAATTAAAGAGAAAAGAACGAGTATTTTTAACATATGCATTTTTCATTTGTGCTTTAATTTCATTAGCTACAATTCTGACATTAAAACAAGTTTACAAAGGCACTCCGGTACAAGACCTTGCAACTGTAGTTGGCGGTGTATTGGGAACTTCATTATCATTTTTTGGATCCATTCTCGTTTATAAAGCATTGAGATCACAGATAAAAGCAAATAAAATAATTAGTAACCAGTTCAAGATACAACAGTTCGAATCTAAGTACTATGAAATGTTGCGCTTGCATAAAGAAAACGTAAATAATCTTAAATTAGAATTAACCGAAATTGAATACCATGGTGTCGATGAAGAAAAAAGAATATTCGAACTAAAGGGAAACGAAGTCTTTGAGATATTCTGCTTAGAAATCGAAAAATTGTTTAAGACAATTTTACCGCTAAGAAAAGATCAGAATTACTCGTTTATGGCTGCCTATGCAATTTTCTTTAACGGTAAATTTACCGATAATGATAAGGAGTATATTGAAGCTTTACAAAAAATTAAAACCAGACGGTTATGGAACAAAAAACTAATCGCTCCTTATGAACGTAACGGAATTCTGATTTACAAACAATTTGTAACAAACTACGAGCTAATCCAAGGTCATTCCGAAAAATTATCTCAATATTTCAGGCATTTATTCCTCACCGTCAAATTTGTAGCTAATCAAGATGAAGACTTTATTAGTTATGAAGAAAAAAGAGAATATCTCAGAATGCTGAGGGCGCAACTGACCAACTATGAGCAGGTTCTTATGTTTTACAATTGGCTCTCCAATTTCGGAAAAGAATGGGAAAATGACAATAATAATTTTTTTACAGATTATCGAATGATACATAATGTATTTAGAGCATTTTTAATTCAAAATTCTTACGTACAAACCAAATATGAGGATTTAAAAACAACAGACTACAGAAAAATTAAAAATAAATTTGACGATGACCTATTCGAATCAGAAAGATGGAATGGGTAATTATGAAAGCTCTTTATCAATTACTACCAAAATAAACCAGTTTTAAGGGCAAAAAAGAAATCGCAAAAACCCTTTATCTGTTATTTTTTCTTACTTTCGTTTTACCCCATCGAAACAAATACCACAAAAGTTTACAGGCTCTTTATGACATAACAAAATATCAATTCGATTATTTTGAATGTCACTATTATTTAACTTATTGAAGTAATTATGAAAATCAAGAAACTTTATATTGAGAATTTTAGAATCCTCGAAAATTTCACAATTGACTTAGAAGATGAAATATCCTTAATTATTGGAAAAAACAATTCTGGTAAAACTTCCATATTAACCATTTTAGACAAATTTTTAAATCAACCTGATAGTAATCGATTTAATGTAGAAGATTTTAATTTAAACTTTGTTGCAGCATTGACTGCTATAGTTGAAGACCCTAATGAACTTATAGAAGAAGATTTTATTAAAAAATTTTGCGGAATAAAATTAAGAATACTCATTGAGTATTTCAATTCAGATAATTTCAGTAAAATTCAAAAACTAATGTTAGATCTTGATCCCGACAATAATTTTGTTGTTTTAGGATTCGACTATTATTTAAATTATGAAAATTATCTAACTTTAAGACATGACTATGGTATTTTCAAAACTAAGGAAGTTGGGAAAAAAAGTAAAGCGGATAGTGAAACACCTCCAAAAAAATACATTGAAAAAACATTCAAAAATTTTCTAAAATTAAATTTCCAGAACTATTTTTTCACTAAACGAAAATCTATTTTCTACGATAGATTTAACGAAAATATAATTGAAGAAAATTTTATATTAATTGAAGACATAAAGCTTTCTGATTTAATAAACTTCAAACATATTTCAGCTAAAAGAGATGTAACCAATAAAGAGACTGATAAAACACTTTCACTTCAAACATCCAAAATTTATGAAAAGAAAGAAACAGAAGAAAGCGAAAAAGAAAAAATTGAAGAATTCCAGGATACTATAATTAACACAGATGATGAACTATCAAAAATTTACGAGTCATTTTTTGGAGATATAATTGCTAAAATTAGAACATTAGGTGGTATTAAGGAAAATGATTCTGTTCTCTCGGTTTTATCTACATTACAGTCCAAAGAGTTACTAAAAGGTAACACTACAGTATTTTACAAACACGATACCCATGATTTACCGGAACAATTCAACGGGTTAGGATATTTGAACTTAATAAGTATGATTTTTGAAATAGAAATCAAAAAATATGAATTTCAAAAGTCTTCGCTAGAAGTTCCATCAGAAATAAATCTGTTATTTATCGAAGAACCTGAAGCGCATACACATCCTCAGATGCAATACGTTTTCATAAAAAACATCAAAACCATAGTCGGAAATGCAATTGAAAAACAAATAAAAAATTCTGGTGGAGCAAATATTCTTTTATCAAAAAGTTTACAATGCATTATTAGTACACATTCCTCTCACATTGTTGCAGATAGTAATTTTGATGATATTAAGTATTTAAGAAAAATTGAATCAAATGTCGAATCCAGAAATCTTAAAGAACTTAAGTTACATTATGATAAGCAAGGAAAACACTATCAGTTTTTAAAACAATATTTAACCATTAGTAGAGCAGAAATATTTTTTGCCGACAAAGCTATTTTAATCGAAGGTGATACTGAGAGGATTTTGTTGCCTACAATAATGAAAAAAATAGACATTGAAAATTTAGCATCAGATAAGACAAACAAAAAAATGCCTCTTTTATCTCAAAACATATCAATTATTGAAGTAGGAGCATTTTCGCAAATTTTTGAATCATTCATTGATTTTATCGGAATAAAGTCTTTAATCATTACTGACTTAGACGCTACCAAACTAAAAATGGTAAAAAATAAGAATGGTAAAGATCGATCAGTCCCTGAAGCCTGTAGAGTTTCAGATGGAAATGATTTTTCGAATTCTTCATTAAAATATTTTTTAAAAGGGAAAACACTTTCAGATTTAAAAACGTTACCATTAAATCAAAAATGCCTGATAAAAGATCATACAGGATGGGTTCAAAACGACAACGGAATATTATGTTTAGTTTATCAGACAGAATGTAATGGCTACTTTCCAAGAAGTTTTGAGGACTCTTTTTTTGCTGTAACAAACAATTTAGATTTCGTAAAGAAAAAGCTTGGAAGATTTAAAGGAATTAAAAATCCAAGATATTTTGTTGATGCAACAAAGGACATATATGATTTGGCAAATGAATGTATCGATAAGAAAACACACTTTGCTCTTGATATAATTTATAATAGTAATGAAGATTATTCAAATTGGGATATCCCTGAATACATAAAAGAAGGTTTATTATGGCTGAAGGAGAATTAATTAAAACCGAAATAGATGAAATTATTGAGCAAATCGATAATGGTCATAATTTTCTTTTAAGTGGTGGTGCCGGTAGTGGTAAAACTTATACACTTGTGCAAACAATACGAACTATTATTGGTAAGTACCCAACTGAACAAATTGCCTGTATCACTTATACTAACGCAGCAGTTAAGGAAATTGAGGAAAGGATAGATGATAAAAACCTTCATGTATCTACAATTCACGATTTCTTATGGGACAGTATAAAGAACTATCAATATGAGTTAAAAAAAGCATTAGTTGATTTAGCAAACAATCCTGATGTGACCATAATAAATATTATAAATCCCACTATTCAAATGTTTGCTGAAAATGGAATACAATATAAAGAAAATGTCAGTTTAGCAAAAGGTATTATTTCTCATGATGAATTATTAATAATTGCTGAGCATTTATTTGAAAAATATATCAAGCTTAATGATATTGTTAAAGATAAATTTAAATTCATTCTGGTAGATGAATATCAGGATACCAATGAATTAGTAATTAAAATATTTTTAAATCATTTTAAAAAAAGTAAAAAAACAAATACTATCGGTTTTTTTGGCGATGCAATGCAATCTATTTATGATAATTCAATAGGAAACTTGGATACATATAAAGGCAATTCAGATGATTTGGTAAGAGAAGTAAAAAAAGAGCAAAATCGTCGTAATCCTTTACTTGTGATTACACTAGCAAATAAATTACGGAATGACGGTTTAACTCAAAAAGAATCGCAAGACCTCTCAGCTCCTAATATGGATACCAATGGTAAAGTAAAACTCGGAAACATAAAATTCATTTATTCATCTGAATATAAATTAGAAGATGTTAGAAATTATCTTGGATGGAATTTCAATAATGCTCCAGAAACAAAAGAACTAAATCTAACTCATAATCTAATTGCAAAACAAGCTCAATTCTCCACTTTAATGAGCATCTATAATGACGATCAAATTCTTGAATATAAACGTATGATTGTTTCACATTTAAAAGATCATACAGATATCGAAATAGAAAATTCGGAAACTTTTGATGACGTAATAAAAAAAACAGGCGTAATTCCCCGCAGTGGCAATATGACAGATTTCATTACCTCAAATGCAGATTTGTTCAAAGAAGCAAAATCGTATTCTTTTAATCTTTTTAAAAAAATATATCTTGAGAGTGATATACTTACTGATGATAAAAAACAAAATGAAAATGAAGAAAGCAAAAAAGGTTCTAAACGCGATAATCTTTTAAAACATTTATTTAAAATTCAAAATTGCATAAGATTATACAATGAAGGTTTATACAACGATTTTTTAAGAATCACAGACTATAAAATTAATTCGATTAGTGATAAAAGTATTTTAAAACAAAGTATCGAAGAATTAACTATTACAGACTCTAAGACAATAGGAGAAATTATTGAATTAGCTCATAAATACAATATTGTTTCAAAAGATCAGAGACTCAACGAATTTATAGCAAAAAGAGAGTATGTATATAATAGGGTTTGTAAAGTTAATTACAAAGAATTTTTAAATCTGTTCAACTATTTAGAAGGTTACACGCCATTTTCTACTCAGCACAAAACTAAAGGAAACGAATTCGACAATGTATTAGTTATCCTGGATCGTGGGAATTGGAATAAATACAATTTCGAATATGTTTTTGATGACGGAAGTATTTATAAAAATTTAGTTGACGGTAGATCAAAAACAAAATCCAAGCTTGACAGTTATCCTAAAATTAAAGAAAGAACACAGAAAATTTTTTATGTCTGTTGTACTAGAGCAAAAGAAAACTTAGCTGTATTCTTCCATCTCCCGCCTGCTGCTGTCCTAAAAACAGCAGAAGATTGGTTTGGAAAGGACAATATAATTAATTTGGATAGCCTAACTATTACTTAATCAAAATTGTTATCCAAAGTATATGACAACAAATATTGCAGAACAAATAGCCAATCTTCTGAATGAAAGAAATCAACTCACTATTCAATATACAGCAGACAAAATTTTAGAAAATAGCGAGAATTATGTTTATCTGTTAGAAGAAGAAAAGATAATTGCATGTGCTGAAAGTAAATGTGTTCAATGGTACCAATGGGAAATCTCACATGTATTAGTCGCAAAAGATTATGAAGGCAAAGGATTTGGAAATAAAATTCTTAATGAAGCGGAAATAAAAGCAAAAACCGGAAATGCAAAAATTTTACAATGTACAATCAGGACAAATAATGAAAATAGTATTCGTCTTTTTTCTCGAAATGGTTATGTGCAAGTCAATAGATTTTTTTATCCAAAAAGTGGTAATTGGGTGTATGTATATCAAAAATCAATAAGCCAGAATTGATCAATTTTATTTCTTCAACTGCTCTAATAAAGCAACCTTATCTTTCTCCGCCTGAAGTAATCTTTCATAAAGCTCAACTATTTTGTCAACCGTATTAAAACTTGGTTGAATATTAATTGCATTCAAAGTAGAAGTATCATTACTGGTAAAAGTATTTGAAATAATATTCAAAACAGTTTCCTCATTAAAATTTCTAATTCCTTCAACAGAAACTTCCAAAGCCTCAGCAATTTTCAATAATACTTCCTCCTCCACTTCCTCGCTGTTCTCAATATTGCTTATAGTTTGTTGGCTAACCCCTATGGCTATGGCAAGCGCTTCCTGCTTCATCCCGCGCAGCTCGCGTATTTTGCTTATCTTACGTCCTATGTGGCTTGGTTTGGCAAGGAGTGTTCATGGTCATTAGTTTATAAGGTTATTGTATTGGTTCATACAAAAATACAAATTTAGCTGTGATATTACAAAGTAAAATAAATACTATAATTTTTTTGCTTAAAATATAATATTCTTACATTTGAAATAATTAAGATTGAAATTGTAAGAAATAAAAAAGCCGGGCATCACCGGGCTCATTTCTTCAGGGAGAATCGGACTAAAAGTCCTAACGGATACTGTTTTCCAGCCACTCTCTCCCGTCTACTATCTCTATTTCAAATGAAAATTCTATTGTTTTATAGTACTAAATTATTTTTATTTTCACATAGAACAAATTACAACTGAAATTGATGAAAACCCGTTACTCAAACATTTAGACGATATTTTCGTGTATTATGAAAATTTGTATACCCAAGTTATTAAAGCAAATAATATCGATGAAATATTTACAATCAAGGAATTCAAAGGATATATGGGGTAAATACCCAAACCAAAAGAAGTATTTTAAATGATTTTGAGAAAAAAAATATGAAAACCCCTCCAATCGAAAATATATTCCCTCAGGAACCAAACAAAACTTTAGAGGCAATTCTAAAGAAGCTTGCTATGGGTATAGTCGAGTTGGTAAGTTTTGGAACACATCTAATCCATTGGGATTTTCAGATACAAAGAGGCAAAGACACCAACATCCCAACAATATTCCTGCGTAATTGCATCGAACTGGCGGATGCAATTGCTATCCTTATTGAAAAATCCTCCATAGACCCGGCTAAAATTGAGTTTCGGGCATTAATGGAAAATTCATTAGCCCTGCAATACATGATTGACGAAAACGAATCAATAAGAGCACATTGCTTCCTGGTCTGCAAAGCCATCAAGGATATTAAGTACTATAAACAATTCGTACCTACCGAAGAAACCTCAAAAAATTTTGTGGCAAAAATCAAAAAACAGGAACCGCATTTTGATTTAAGTTCGCATGCCAATCTAGATGAAATCCTATTTGTTATTCAAGCAAAAGAAGGGCAACTCAAAGAACCAATCTATGATAGTGTCTATGAAGAATTCGTAAAAACATGTAAAGAAAAAAAGACCAATGAGCCCAATTGGTATGCGCTTTATGGCGGTCCAAACAACTTTGAGGAACTTTGCAAAAAGTTAAAATACAGCATTATTTACGAATTTGCATATCGCAAGTATTCCCAAAATGTGCATGGCATGGATGTTATGAAAGGTTTTGTGGCAACGGGAAAAGGTACTGCAGATATGATTCAAATCCGTGACTTTGAAGATTGCAAAGAAGTCTTTTATTATACTGTAAATATAGTATTGGATTCATTCACTAAATTCATTACAAAAAGGTTACCAAACAAAACTGAAGAGTACAAAAAATGGCACAACAATTACGTAACCTTTTTTGACAAACTCAATGAGGAAACACAATTCAACTATAATAAATATCATAATTTCAAAGGTTAAAACCTGAGAAACATCAATATGTCCAATATCACAATAAAAATGTTTTTAAAATTTGGTAACGAACAGCATATTAATGACCTGTTCCATAATGGCACAATCTATATGAACTCAATCCAATGGTTTCGGGAAATAGAAGACAATAAGGTTCGTGGCGACAAATACGAGGGAATTAAAAGCATTAGAAATTTGCCTTCCGGTCAATTTGAAATACCTTCTATTGGTTATAGGGGTAATTATATATCAATGCATATAAGAGAAGCATGGCCAGAAATTTTTGGAAACATTTATAGTTTGTATTGTATCTCATCACAGGGATGGCCAAATCCATTAGACTTTTATATCGACCAAAAAATGAATGAATTTGGTTCGCATTGTTTAATGATTAAAGACAACAAAAAGTTTTTGCAATTAATTGAAAAGAATTTGCAAAAACAAAAATTAAAATACCATCATGGATTTGTTGATTATTATGACGTCAATAGTGCTAACAGAAAAATACATCTGTTTGAAAAACCATTAAATTTTGAATATCAAAAAGAATTTAGGTTTTATGTAGAAAGGGAATCAACAGAACCATTTATTTTAAAAATTGGTAGCTTGGAAAAGATTGCGGAAATTTATGAGTCAAATACGATTATCAATGAATTAAAACTAACACCGTTTAACAACTAAAAAACTGTTGAACCATAACTAAAGCCAATAACAATTAGATTTAACAATGATGAAAAACAGATTAGTAATAAAAGGCACTATTCTTACCCAACCGCAAAGTTTTTATGTAGGAGAGGAACTCTTTTCATCTATGCTGTTTTCTGTAGTTAACTCATGGTATGATTCAAATTATGGAAATGACCGGTCATTAAAAGTTAGTATACCTCCAGAGAAAGCAAGAGAGTTTGGAAAAATTAAATCGGCAATAAATGGATTTACAGAAGATTTACATAATCTTTCAATAAACTATTGTTTATATAGGGAAATTAATGACGCGCTTGAAATCAATGGACACAAATCAAACCTTTACATCTGCCTGATTTTAGAAAATCTCTTTACAAATTTGAGGAGCATATATGACTTTCTTTATCACTTTGTTAAAATTGCTTTATCCGATAAAGAGCTTAAACAATATCCAACAACAGACTCTATAAACAATTTAATATCTTTTTGTAAAAATGAAAATAATCGAGACAAGCTACCTGAAAATATAATCTGGGTGATTAAAAATATTGAAGATGATTTAAACGATATTAAAAAAATAAGAGATAATATTATTCACAAAGGAAAAGACTTCCTGCTAACTAGAAAAGAAGGAGGGTTATACATGCGGGTTCCAATTAAGGAAACCAACAGTAATGACAACCTTCTCCCAAACATTTTAAATACAAATGAAATCGATTATAACGTTGAGCAATACCTTAATAAAATAATTAAAACGACACTAAAAAATATTGAAGATTTTGGAGTAACACTATATAATGAAATTTCAAATAAGCCCGAATTTCATTTTGGCCTTTACGCAATAAGCAATTACTGTATTGACGAGTTCAACGAATTTTTAATAACACAAAATAGCCCTTAATTCTCAAACTTCAAACCAAACTATGAGAGTATGTAAAAAAAAATAAAATGGGTGGACAAGCAACTAACTCCGGAATAGATTATCAGCAACGAATAGCTGCATGGTGCTTAATTAATCAATACACAGAATTCGATTTGTCAACATACTTTGATCAGATAGAAGATGAATTGATAATTAAAGCAGTGCATTTTGAAACAGAGTCAGCTATCGATGACATAAATTTAAACTGTAAAAATAACATACACGTTTTATTACAGGTAAAAAGGTCAATCTCACTTTCACAAAATGAATCCAGTGATTTCTATAAAACAATAGAACAGTTTGTCAAACAGTTTTCAAAACTATCATCGGCAAAAGAATTCTACGGAATAGTCACCACAAGCGACTCTTCAGCCAAGATAACTAACGACTTAAAAAAAATGGCTGTTTCAGTCAAACTAAATCCTGAATTTTTAAAAGAGAATCCACTCAATGAATCTGAAAAAGAATGTCTCGAGAAGACACAGAGAATATTTAGTGAAATTTACTTCAAAGTAAATAATGAAAAACCAAACGAAGAAAAATTTAAATCATTCCTGAGTAAAATTTTTGTCTGCATATTGGATGTAGAAACGGGCAAAACAGTAGAAATTGCTGCCTTTATGCTTCTAAGGAGTATTGGCTTTAAAAAGCCCGAATTAATTTGGTCTATACTAATAAAAAACACTCTTTTTTATTCATCTCAACGATTATCAATAGATAAAACAAAACTAGTCGCAATTTTCGAAAAGTATTTAAGCGATGAATCTATAACTGATGATTCTGATGAACCATTTAAAACAGAGGTAATCTCAGTAGGTCCTTTTTCAGCTGCTAAAGAAGTTTTGATAATTAATTCATTTGTAGAAGATTTTGACTTTCTTGTTGTGGAGCTTTTCCGGTTCAATGATGATTGTAGTATGAAGAATGTCTTTGCCAACAATAAATTGATTGTAGACAATGATGATGAATGGAATGTCATTCAACGATTCGCTACGATGACAGGACTAAATCGGTATCTGCTGGAAAATGAAGGTATATTTAAAGACAAGCATATTGCCATTATACCTGCAAACGGAATTGAAAATGAAGAAGAAACGGAGTGTTCAATACTCCATAAATCACTTTTGGAAGAGTTAGCTTCAAAAAATAAAAATCCTTTGATTTGTTTACACTGTGATAAAGCTATAAATAACAACAACGCGCTGCTAGTCGAGTTAGATGATATTGAAACTAAAAGAAACGTAGGAAATGTGCATAAAGAGTGTTTGCGCCCTGTCGACAGAATCTTAGGAATAGCTACTATTCCCGGCGTCGATGGTGATAAACAATATTTGGAGTATTTTGATTATAAATTATGGCTGTCATTAATTATTAAAGGCCAGGGAATGATGAATGGAATCAAATCTTCTTCCTCATTTTTCGCTGGTAGAGTAGCAGTTATTGGCTGGAATTCTAATGAAGAATATGATGCAGATTACAGTTATTGTATTAAAATGATATTAGAAGACAATTCAACATCATATGTTTACCAGAGAGGAAAAATCGAAAGATTAAATAAGTCAAACGCAATAAAACAAATTGAAATATTTGAAAAAAAACAGGATGAGTTCAAAAAATTGAATGATCCATTTTGCATACTTTCCAAAAGTAAAACCGTTTCTGTATATTCAGAATTGCTCAAATTAAAAACAACAGAAGACAAAATATTGGAAATCGTAAACTATGAAGTTTGTAGATACAGCAAACAAATAGCAAAAGCTTTTGATAACGATATTTCATGGTATGCTCCGCTTTGCCTGCTTCGGGACAGCGAAGAAGAAACTCTTTTTACTATTAGCAATGTAGTTCCAATCCTTTCAAATCCGCTCGAATTTGAGGATTACTTTGATAACTGGCATCGTCTGGGCGTCAACACTGATGGGATTGAACTAAAGATTATAAAAAATGATAGGGACTTCGACAATTACATGCGGATTTTTTTTCAAGACGAAATGAGTCCTATAATTGATCCGCTTTTCGACCAAAATTTCAATCTTATAAAGGGTTATCCCATAGAAGATTTTGTAAAATTAAAGAAGGAACGTGAGGAGGAGGATAAGGATTAATAGTATAAATTAGTTTGGTCTGTGGCGCTTTATTATTAATCTAAAACTGGGTTTGAGAAAACCCAGATGGCGCTGATTTGCAGTGCATGCTTATACCTAACCCAAAAAAGCAAATTCATTTTATAAGCCCTCACCCTTCGTCGCTAAATTGGGCATTAACCGGCAAGACAGTATTAAAAACAAAGATATGTTTATACCTCAACCAGATTGTACACATTATTAAACAGGCTACTACTAAGATAAATTGGCTACGATAATTATATCATAAACTATCCCAAAATACATGAAAACTTTTGCCTAATTAAATTAAAAAGCATTACTACAGAAAAACACAATTCATCATATCGCATATCGCAATATGCAATATTTCATTGTAAATACTTGTTTTACAATACAAAAAATCGTAATATTGCATATCGCAATATGAAATATTACAGGCTATGTCAATAAAAACAACCTTAAAGGCACAGGATATTGTAATCCTAATGAAGATTATCGCATTAGGCGATAAAAACTGGTTTCATCACAATTTGGCAGAAGAGTTGGGAATGAGCCAGTCAGAAGTAAGTCAGTCATTAAATCGCTCTAAATATGCAGGGCTTATTGATGATGCTCGAAAAAAAGTAAACCGTCTGGCATTCAACGAATTTGTAACCCATGGTTTAAGTTATGTTTTCCCACAACATCCGGGTACAATGGTTCGAGGGAAAGCAACTGCACACTCTGCTCCTCCACTAAATGAAATAATAAATGCTTCCGAAAAATATGTATGGCCATCAGCACGTGGCAACGATAAAGGTTTGGCAGTAGAGCCATTATATAATACTGTGGTAGAGGCTGCCAATAAAGACAATCAACTTTATGAATTACTGGCTTTAGTTGATGCATTACGCGTAGGCAGAACACGCGAAAAAGAAATTGCAAAAGCTGAACTTAAAAAAAGAATACTCGATGTATAATAAAGAAATAAACCTGCATTTGGTAGCAGAAGTTGCTACAGGGCTTCAGGAATTAAGGCAGCAGATGGTATTTGTTGGTGGTGCTGTGATAAGTCTATATACTGATGATCCCGCTGCCGATGAGATAAGGCCAACTACTGATATTGACATGACCATAAACCTGGCAAACTATGCCGAACTCGCTAAAGTACAGGAACGGTTGATTGAACTTGATTTTTACCCAAATCCCGAAGGAAAATCAATTTGTGCTTATCGCTACAATAAAATCGATATTGACATCATGCCAGCCGAAGACAGCGGTATCGGTATCGCAAATACTTGGTACAAACCCGGTTTTCAATATTTGGAAACAGTTGAGCTTCCCGGCGGTATAAGCATTAACATTTTACCTGCTCCCTACTTTTTAGCCACAAAACTCGAAGCTTTCAGTGATCGGGGAAATGGCGACTATTACGGCAGTCACGATTACGAGGATATTATATACCTCTTAGACAATAGAACGACAATAGTCGAAGAGATTTTAGTATCAGAAGATGATGTAAAGCAATACATAAAACAGGAACTCACAAAAATTAAAGAACACCCACAGGCAAATGAAATATTGGCCATGCACATTCATCCGTTGATCCGCGCAGAACGGTTTGACATCTTACGCGAAAAACTGCATAAGATTTTGAGCTAAAGAAAATTGTATACATACGATTACCACAAAATCCACTCCTTCCCCAACGCTCCTAAAAAAATTACCGTCACAGTTATTGTTCCAACACACATCAAGCACTTTGCCTGTTGGCTAAGTACGCTTTGTTGTATATGTAAAATGCAAGCAGCCATCAGACAAAGAGCTTGCCCAAAACCATAACAATAACACGTACACTGCGTGACTTGCGCCGGTAATTTTTTCTCCCAAGCTTCTTTACATAATGTGGCGTTATGGCTCATTATCAACTCCCTGCTTCTAAATGAACCTTGTCATGAGCCATAACAACATTATGTAAAAAAGCCGCGCACATTATCTTAACGAGAACCATGGTGGCGGCTCTAGGGCAACTTTTTTAAAACCGTCATCCTGAGCGCAGTCGAAGGACTCGCACTGGCCTGTTTTAAAAAAACCACCCTTCGCCGCCACCTTATCACCAATACCTTTTCAATTGAATAGTTGCAGTAATCTGTTTTCTATTCACAATAGTGCAACTGTTTTATCAGCTAACCGTTTAAATAGGTAGTGTTTGCATTGCTTTTATAAGTGCCTTCCCTGATGCTATTGAACTCCTTTGCTATAATTCACAATCTGTGTTCTCCAAAATATTCAAGGCACCCATAAAACCAAAACCTTGCAAGCGTATCATTGTTTTATTTGCCCATTACCCCAGCATAAATTGCTTTAACAATAGCCGATGCCACGCCTTTACAAAGCAAATTTATTCTGATAGCAGTATTCTGCAAACTGAACTTTATTTCATGGCATCAGCTATTCATAAAAGCAATCACAAATTACCCGGTTAGCAAATAAAAAATGATACCCTTGCCAGAACGTCCGCTAATAAAAATAGGAAGTGTTTGCATTGCTTTTATAAGTGCCTTTCCGAATACTATACAACCCTCTAACTAAATACGGCCACCTCTGTACTAAACATTATCTCCGGCACCCATAAAACCAAACCAAAAAAAGGGTATAAAATCCATTCCTGAATTTTATACCCTTTCCAAAAACCTGCAATGGCATCAGCCCTGATTAAAAAACAATAATGAAATCAAAAACTATTGCTTTATAAATTTTTGAACAAGTTTTTTTCCGGAATTTAAAGTTGCTTCTACAAAATAAACACCGTTTGAAAATGAAGTGGTATTGATAGAAAAATTTTCATTAGTAATGTTATCGGTGGTATAAATTACTTTTCCATATATATCATAAACTTTGATTGATTGAATCAAAAAACTTGTTGGATTACTATCAATATACAAATTAGAATTCACAGGATTTGGAAAAACTTTTATAGAATCATGGTCCAAATCATTTGTACCTAGAACCTCTTCACATATCACAAGGGACTCATCAACTAAGCTTGGAAATTGTTGGTCATTCACAAGTGTCAAATTTTGATTAAATGAAAGTACATTAGTGGTAACTTCAACGCTATGAAAATTCGGTGTAAAAGGTACATTTTCAAGTTGAGATTGTACAGATACATTTTTACACGAAGACAAACCTGTCCCCTTATTAATTTTAATAAAATAATCATTCCCATTAACTCCGGAATAAGTTCCTATGGCAAAAATTGTATCGTCAAGCTCTTTTAAATAATTTGCTCTACCAAAGTCAGTTAGTTGACCATTTGATGATACATCTGAAAAAACAGTGCTCCATATACTATTATTAGAAGTGCCATCCAATTTTCCAACAAAAAAATGAGAAGAATCTATTGACCATCCTCCAGATGGTAGATATTTACCAATTGTTCCACTATAATAAATGGTTCCATCATCTGACTGCTCTATAAAGTCTAATAACGAAATATCATAGTCATTTACATTTAGGGCTTTAACAAAATTTACAGCAGGACTACCATTTTGATTTAATTTTATTATTAATCCCGTTGTGGGTACCACATTAGAACTTAATAAATCCTCATAACCGCCGGTAAGAAATAAATTATTTGAAGACACATTCGCAATTTCAAAATGAGTCCCAAGGCTATACCTTTCCAATAAACCGATTGGATTCCCATTACTTTTATCAATTTTTAATATAAAAACTTGTTGAACAGAATTTGGTACCCCTGCCGCTCCTTCTACACCTATTCTACCTATTACAGTATAATTATTTTCGAATTCTAAAAAAAATTCAGGCATTAAATAGTAACCACCTAATGTATAAACATTTGACCACACTAAATTATGCTGATTGTCAAATAATGCAATTATCGCAGAACTGTCTAATGTCCCCTCTTCTGGATTATTTGGATTAATGTTAAAGTATTTATAAGAACCGCATATTACAGATTTGGAATCACTTAGCTTTTTACCAAATTCAAAAATAGTATTACTTGAATTAAAGAGTGAATTGGTAACACTAAAACTTTTGCCGTTTAGAAATTGGAAATTTTGTGTTTTAATCATATTTAAAACATTATTATCGAAACTAAATAGTTCAAAATCTGACAGACTATTTGAAAAGATTGGCTTAGTTGAATGAAAAGGACTAATAGTTAAAAAAGATTCTGGACCATATTTGTTAGAACTTATTAAATCCCCAGAGTAATTGAAATTTAAATACTCAGTAAAAAAAGATTCTCCTATAATTAAAAATCCATCATCACTAAATTTAACTCTATTCCAATTTGTATTTGCAGGGTTTTCATTTATTCTTTTATGAAATAAGGTTTGAGAAAAACAAACTGACTGATTCAAAAAAATAATTACCGATATTAATAAGGTTGATTTCACGATCTTTGATTATTAAATTAATATTTAAATTAAGCTTAAAAAAATAAGTATGTAATGAATTTTGAGAGTATAACTATTTAAAAAAATACTGTAATGAGTAATAATCCTTTAACCAATTTCAGTTTTCATAATCTTCTTTTGAATATCCTACTTTTATCATACATCACGGACACCAATTTTATAATTTCAAATTTAATATTAGGTGTAACAAATACATATACCTGTAAAAAGGTAATTTATACTACCTCAAATCAAGCACTAATAAAAAACTAAATGGCCTGACTCAGCATTCTGCCGTTTTAAAGTTATAACCCTGGTACAGATTTTATCAATAATTATAAAATTTAAATAGTAACCTCAAGTAGCGTACATTTCTAACCTGTTTCCTCAACATCTCCTAACTTTGGTGCAATACCAAACTATATAGTGTTATAATGCTGTATGCTTTTTCACTAAACTTAAATAAATACTACAGCACCTTTACTTTCTCAATTGAAACATTCCTTTTAACTGTATTCTATACACTGCTAAATTGACGTTTTTTTTAGCTAGCCACTTAAATCAGTAGTATTTGCGTTGCTTTTATAAGTGCCTTTACTCATTCATTACAGCAATACTACTATAATCGCGTAGCGCTTTCTATCCACTACTCAAGGCACACATAAAACCAAAACCTAGGAAAGCGTATAAAATCCGTACCGGAATTTTATACCCTTTCCCGAACCCCTGTCATATAATACCACTAAAACCTATAAATCATAAATCGACTAAAATTGTTCAAAATAAAAATGAAAAAAAAGAGAGCAAATCTATGTTGCAGGTATTCAAAAAAAGCAAGTTCGAGCCCTTTGGGTTTTGGTTAAAATCTCCACCCTGCGGGTAGTATTTCATCCAAAAACTGGCTTTTTTGAAACCTTCCACAAGGTCAAACGGCTTTCTTTTTTTTCCTTTTTTCTTTTGAAATAATTATTCTTCGCCACCATTTGAAAAAAATTATTCAGCGAAAAAAATTTGTGTGTGGGGCGGTGCTAACCCGGAACCACCGCTTAAAACAGGAACAGGAAGAAGTTAACTTTAATTCCAAAGCCATGACCAATTTTATCATCAAAACCCACAAAGCGGGGACTTCCTATTCAAAACCTCATTTATTCATCCTTAGCAAAGGACTAAACAGCGGTAAACCCCAAAAAGAGCCATTTACAAACAGCTTTGTGATACTCTTCCAACATGAAGAGGACTGCGAAAACTTCTATTTTATTGCCTTTAGCTTGTGGCAAACTAAATTCTGGCACCAATTTTTAATCGGTTCTGTCATTCCTTTTTTGCGCATACAGGATTTTAAAAAAGAATTCAATGAAAGAGCCAAAACCATGATGGAGGAACACGAGCAGTACCTAAAACACATGGCAGCTTTGAAACTTTTGGAACTAAAAGAAAGGCAGTTTCATGAAAACATTAACCTTATTAATGAAATGAGGAGAGTAATTCTGTACCGATATTGTAAATAATCAACTAAACACACACTATGACACTATTCATTTTATACCAAACGGACATTTGGAAATCGAAAACCTCTCGCGTATTCTATGGCGTATTTGACTGTCGAACAAAAGCATCAGATTGCGCGAAATATCAAGGACTTATTACCAAAACATCAGCAGTAGTAATCGAAGAAGTAATTCTCAACTTATGCGAAGAATGCCAATAAAAAAAGCCCGGTCTCACGACTAGGCTTTCATAATGCTTAACCCAAAGGTCACCACAACTAAGGTTAAACTATTTTTTGTGCTTCTTTAATATTCTTTTTAAAACTAACGACACCGTAAAACTAACAACAGCACCTAAACCGGCTAAAACAACTGTTTTAAGTACATCTGTTGAGTCTATATTAGGTAACATACTCAAAAAGGTCCCTCCAACAGTCCCCGCGAAAGTTGGGTTATTTGCCGTCAT
>Ga0208243_1000242_pt1 | contig 37832 bp, 35 predicted proteins | sample Subbio2Aug_QV12A_FD_184826 | JGI IMG/M metagenome (GOLD analysis project Ga0208243, IMG submission 184826) | Serpentinite rock and fluid subsurface biosphere microbial communities from McLaughlin Reserve, California, USA - CR12Aug_QV12A (SPAdes) | ecosystem: Environmental > Terrestrial > Deep... | reverse complement strand
CCCGCCGCGCTTCAGCCGACGTCCCAGGAAACGGCGCCGCGCGCCGGGCGCCTTGCCATCACCTTCTCGCCCGCGGCGGCGGACCCCGCTACGCCGCGTTGCGAGTTGGCGTCGTCGAAGCCGAGCGACACGCCGCCGCACGCCCACGACACGTATCCGTCCTCGCGGTAGACCAGGCTCCTGCCCGGCAGCGTGTCCCACAGCTTGACCGGCTGCACGACATAGGCGTCGAGATGCTCGCGGACCGGGAACCGCACGGCCTCCAGCACCCCGTGCCGGACGATGATCCGGGCGAGCGCGAAGTGCCGGAAGATGTTGTGCATGTCGCGCCAGATCGGCTCGGCGCGGTAGGTGTCCTCCATTCGCTCGGTCCAGGCGCAGGTGAAGGCGCGCGTCATCGGATTGACGGCGCCCGACGCCGCCAGGCCGTCATGCGTCAGCTTCTCGTCCTCGTCCTGGAGTACCACCTGCGCGGTCTCGAGGAAGCCCGCATCGGCCGCCGGCGTGACCTGGTAGTCGAAGCGGCCCGGTGCGAACCAGAAGCGCGTGTTGGTCGGCCCCAGCGTCTCGCCGCGCTTGCGGGCGATCTTGGAATAGGTGCGGGAAATCTCCGTGTGCGAGGGGAACGGCGAATCGATGGGCAGCTTCATGGTCCCCTGCCCCACCTGCTTCATGCGGTAGTCGGCATCGACCAGCACGTAGGAGACGCGGGTATGCCGCGGCATGCCGTCCACGCGCACCTTCTGGGGCGAGGCGCAGATCTCCTCGATGCGGCGGTCGAAATCGGGCGCGTCGACGTCGATCGCCCGCAGCCGCCGGTAGACCTCGGGATCGGGATCGATCGAGATGCCCGGGGCGAGGTTGTAGCCGGGCTCGCCCGGCTTGCCGATGTAGCGGCCCATCGCCGCGCGCATGGCGATGACGAAGTCGTCGAGATAAAGCGGCGGAGCATCGGCTTCCTTCTGGCCCCACAGCACGACGTCCCTCGTCGCGGGATCGGCAACGAAACCGTCGAGCCGGGTCATGCCGCCGAAGCGCCTGATCCGCGAGCAGCGGGCCCGCGAGAAGGACTTCGACGTCGACTTGCACTCGTGGAGGGACGCGATGAGCTGCCCGAGCGACACCGCGACCTGCGGATCGGCGCCGAAGCGCGGCGGCTCGAAGCCGCAGACCGGCTCCTGCGCCCGCGCGGCCCGATCGGCCGCCGGCAGCACCGACATCGCCAGCGCGGCGCCGCCCGTTCCCAGCAATCGCCGTCTCGATATCTCCGCCATGCCGTCCGAGAACCGTGTCGTGATGATGCCGCACCCGAGGGTGCGCCGATCTAACCACGGCCGGCGCGGACGACAAAGCGATTTCCGGGCGCGCCGCGTTCCCCCGGTCCCCCGGCCCCGGTCCGGCCGTGTCTGCCACCGTCAGAACCGGCCGGAACATTGGGGTCCGCGTTCAGTTGGGGGCCACGGAGCGGGCACCCCGCGTCCGCCAACCCCGGAGGAACCGATGAAGAGACGTCTTTCCATCGCCGCGGCGCTAGCCGTCGGCTTCGCCACGTATGCACAGGCTCAGCCGATGAGCGCAGAGGAATTCGCGGCGATGGCCGCGAGTTCGGACATGTTCGAGATCGCCTCCAGCGAGTTGGCGAAGGCCAGGTCGCAGGACGGCGAGATCACGGACTTCGCCGACCAGATGATCGACGACCACACGAGCGCGAGCCGGGAACTGGCGACTGCCGCGCAGTCCGCCGGGGTGGCCGTTCCGGCCGAGATGATGGACCGGCACGCCGCCGCCTTGCAGCGGCTGGAGGCCGCGGCCGCAGATCAGTTCGATTCTGCCTATGTCGACGCGCAGGTGACCGCGCACGAAGAGGCACTGACGCTGATGAAGGCATATGCCGAGGCCGGCGAGGACGAGGCCCTGCGGGCGCATGCCGCCAAGACCGCGCCGGTGATCGAACAGCACTACGACCACGTGAAGACGCTGGACGACTGACACCCGCGACCGGTGCCTGTCCCGCAATGCGCGACGGGGCGGGCACCGGCCCCTCCCGATCCGCGGACGCGGTAGACGCCGCGTTCGCCGCCTTGGCGCCCGCGAGCGATTCGCCCGGACCCGCGGAAGGGTCCCCGGACCGCTGCCTAGGCTCCGGCCAGGACGACGATGAGCGTCACCGCCGCGAGGGCCAGCAGCGCGCGCAGCAGATAGGTCAGGAACAGCAGGACGGCCGTCACCGTCCCGAGCGATCGTGGCAGCGCCAAGCCTGAGCGCCGGCGCGCGACAATGCCGGAAGCCGGCGGGGCGCTGCCGGCCCTTGCGGCCGGACGAGGATACGGCCCCCGGGTCACCCCGCACCGCCCACGGGGGTCAGCACCTTGCCGGTCCCCTTGCAGTCGGGACAGGCAGCACCGTCCGCCTTGCCCGATCCCCCGCAACGGCGGCAGATGTTTTCCGCCGCGTACGGCGTCCCCTCCGGTACTTCGTCCGGATTTTGCTTCGTGGCCATGGACGGCTCCTTTTCCTGTTCGCATTTTCGCGTGGCTGGGCCGGGCGTCCCGCCAGGCTTCGCGGGGCCGGGCCGCCGGCTGCGACGGCAGCCGGTCCGGTCCACGCGGCGCCGCGCTCCGACCCGGCACGGACGCCCCGGCCGTCGTCCGCTCGCTTCGCGGGGACGGATCGCCGGATCAGTCCTCCTGTCCGCCCTTGCGGGTCGGACGATGCGAGTGGTGGACGTCCTTTTCGCCACCGCCGCCCGAGACGCCGCTGTGCGACCGGCCGCGCCCTTCGGCGGGCGGCTTCGTGATCTCGAGGGGGGCCTTGGCATCCTGGTGGGATGAACCGGGCCCTCCCTGGCGGATGGTGGCGGGGTGCTTTTCGGACGTGGACATGATCAGCGGTCCTGCTGGTAGCCTTGGTGGGTGGTGTTGACCTTCGAATTCCCCTGCTGACCCTGACGGTCGGGGTCCGGCGCCCCGCGGGTGCCGTGCCGGCCCTCGTCGGCGGCGGGGACCGTGTCGTCGCCGGGGCCCTTCGGGCTGCGGTTCTCCTCGGGAACGGGTGGCATCTTGGAAGACATGCGGCTACTCCTCGCGCCTGATCGGACCCAACCTGCGGCATGCGCGGATGTTCCCTGCCCGTCCCCCGGATGCCGGCCTGTCGCGACCGGTCCCGGCCGTGGGCGGCAACGCCGGATCGTCCGGCACGCCTGGCTGGTCCGGGTTGCGTCACGCTCGTTCAGGCGAAGGCGGGTTCCCGCTGCAGGGCTGGTGCGTGAGAAGGTCGAAGCTGTCTCCGGCGCTCAGCACGTGCAGCCTGAGGCCGAAGATCGACAGCGTGGCGCTCGGGCCGGTCTCGGCCACGTTCGAGTGGGTGACGCCGCTTGCGTCGACAAGATAGACGGCGCCGCTGCCGATGACGCGGAACCGGTCCCCCTGGACCACGATCGCCGTGTCCTCGTCGATGCCGATCCCCAGTTCCCGCGGGTTCATCGAGACGGCGCCGATGAGCCGGCCGATCCGACCGCGTTCCGCGAAATGCTGGTCGATGATCACGTTCGGAAGCAACCCCAGCCCCGGCGCCATGCGAACGTCCCCGTTGCGGAAGGAGGCCCCGCTGGCGCCCTTCACCATCATGGTTTCGCTCATCATCGACGCACCGGCCGAGGTGCCGGCGATCACGCCGCCTTCCCGGTATATCTCCCGGATCCGCTCGAAGATCGGCGTGCCGCCGATCTGGCTGGTGATGCGCAGCTGGTCGCCGCCGGAGAAGAACACCGCCTTCGCATCGCGAAGCGCTTCCAGCTTCCCGGGATCGGCGGCCTCCAGCCGGTCCTCGACGTAGAGTTCCGTCACCTCTCCGATGCCGAGCCCGCCGAAGGACGTCTGGTATCGCTCGAGATATCCCTCGGGCTCGTGCGACGCGACCGTCGCCAGCACCAGTCGCCCGTCGGCCACGAGACCGGCCACCTCCTTCAGGATGACGCGTTCGCCGTCGTGGTCCTCGTGGCCGCCGATGATGACGAGCGTGCCCGCCTTCCCGGCGCCTTTGCCGCCTCCCCGCTTCACGCGCCTTCGTCCTCCCTGCAGATGAAGAACCGCGCGTCCGCAGCGGCTTCGTTCTGGAATGCGACCGCGAAATGCGGGCTGTTGTGCCTCCAGCCGAACCGCCCGTCCGGCGTCAGGACGATGCCGCCGGCCTCCCCGCCGATCGCGGCGACGTGCTCCAGCGCGAGGCCCAGCGCCGCGTCCGGACCGGTCTGGCCGAGGGCGAACATCACGCGCGCCGCCAAAATCTTGCGGGCGATGTGCTCTCCGTCCCCGGAAAAGGCCACGGCGCCGACGGCGTCGTCGGCATAGTAGCCGCAGCCGGGCTGGGGAGAATCCCCCACCCGTCCCGCGGGGCTGCCGTCGAGCCCTCCCGTCGACGTGCCGGCCGCAAGCCGGCCCACGGCGTCCAGCGCCAGACAGCCGACGGTGTCATGGGAGCCACCCCGGTCCGATCGCCGACGCTGCCCCGGCGTCTTCAGGGCATCGGGGTCGCAGAGTTCGGCACCCGCGCCGGCGGCGAAGCGCCGCGCCCCCTCGCCCGTCACCAGCACGGGTTGCGCATGCAGCATCGCCTTCGCGACGCTGATCGGGTGGCGGACCCCCCTTATCGCGGAAACGGCGCCGACCTCGAAGCCACCGCCTTCCATGATCGCGGCGCACATCTCGATGTCGCCGTCGGCGTTCAGCGCGCTGCCATAGCCGCAATTGAACGTCGCATCGTCCTCGAGGACCCGGATCGCCGCCTCGACGGCGTCGGCTGCCGAACCGCCGCGCACGAGCACCGACTTCCCGGCCTCCAGCGCCGTCAGGCACCCGGAGCGGTTCGCCTGAGCCATGCCGGCCTCGATCTGCTTCGCGCCGCCATGCAGGATGATCGCCCACATCAGCATGCTTCCATCTGCAGCAGGTCGGGACCGTCCGCCCCGCCGAGCGGCGGGTTGCCGGGATCGAACGCGCGGATCTGGTCCCAGACCGCATCGACATGATCGGCGGTCAGCACGACGAGGTCCCGTGGTCGCGCCATCCTCAGACACAAGTCGACTGCGCCGTCCTCGGGCAGCACGACGTGGATGCGCGACGGCACGCAGCCGGCGGCCGCCGCCCCCGCGCACAGCAGGCGGGCGACGCTTCCGGGCTCCCGCCCCCGCAGGCTGTCGTCCTCCTTGAAGACGACGATGTCGAAGAAGCGTGCGGCCAGTTCGCCCATCCTGAGGATGTCGCAGTCGCGCCGGTCGCCCGCGACGCCGATCAGGCCGATCGTGCGCCGGTAGCGCGCGCGCATCTTCTCGACGAGCCTGCCCAGCCCCGTCAGACCATCGGGATTGTGGGCGTAGTCGAGGATCGTGCGGAAGCCATGGCGGTCGTGGACGTTCAGGCGCCCCGGAGAGTCCTCGAAGGAGGTGGTGAAGGTCCGCATCGCCGCGCGGATCGTGTTCAGCGGAACCCTGTTGCTGTGGGCCATGGCGATGGCTGCCAAAGCGTTGGCGACGTTGAATTCCGCCCAGCCGTCGAAGGTGGCGGGAATCTCGTGCGCCTTCATGAAGTAGATCGCCTCGTGGTCCTCGTGGATGACGATATCCCAGGCCTCGCCCACGCGCTCGCGGTTGATGGCGCGCCCCCCGCGGTCGACATGCTCGGTCAGGAAGTCAGGCCATTCCGTCTGGTCCTTCAGCGAGAAGTAGCAGAGCTGCCCGCCCGCATGGCGCGCCATGTTCGCCGTCAGGGGGTCGTCGGCGTTGAGGACGCTCCAGCCGTTGCGCCTGACCGATTCCACGACCACCGACTTGACCGCCGCGAGTTCCTCGATCGTGCCGATCCCCTTCAGGCCCAGATGATCTTCCGACACGTTCAGCACGGCGCCCACGTCACACTCGTCGAAGGCGAGGCCCTCCCGGAGGATGCCGCCGCGCGCGCATTCCAGCACTGCCGCGTCCACCGTCGGCTCCCGCAGCACGAGCCGCGCGCTCTTCGGTCCGGAGCAGTCCCCGGCGGCGATCCTGTCCTGGTTGAGGTAGATTCCGGTCGTCGTGGTCATTCCGACCGTTGCGCCCGCCTGACGCAGGATGTGGCCGAGCATTCGGCACGTCGTCGACTTGCCGTTGGTGCCGGTGACCGCGAAGATCGGGATGCGGCCGACGGAGCCTCCGGGAAACAGGAGCTCGAGAACGGGACGGGCGACGTTGCGCGGTCGTCCCTGGAACGGCTCCAGATGCATGCGGAAGCCGGGTCCCGCATTGACCTCGATGATGCCGCCGCCCGTCTCGGCGACCGGCCTGGTGATGTCCGGGCAGACGAAGTCTATCCCGGCGATGTCGAGGCCGACGATGCCGGCCGCCCGCCTGGCGATCAGCGCGTTCGCGGGGTGGATCTCGTCGGTGCGGTCGATGGCCGTGCCGCCCGTGGACAGGTTGGCCGTCGGCCGCAGGAAGACGATCCGGCCGGCTTCGGGAACGCTTTCCAGGGCGAGCCCCGTCAGCTGGAGGTACCGTCGCACGCCGTCATCCGGCTCGATGCGGGTGAGGACGGATGAATGCCCCTCGCCGCGGCGCGGGTCCGCGTTGACCTCCGCGACCAGTTCCAGGATCGAGCGGCGGCCGTCGCCGACGACATGCGCCGGCACCCGCTCGGCCACTGCGACCACTTCGCCGTCGATCACCAGGATCCGGTGGTCGGCGCCGGTGAAATACTGCTCCACGATGACCGTCCGCCCGTGCTCCCGAGCCTCGGCGAAGCCCCAGGCGACGTCCTCCGGACTCCGCAGATCGATGTTGACGCCGCGCCCGTGATTGCCGTCGAGCGGCTTCACGACGACGGGATAGCCGAGCCGCGCGGCGGCTGCAGCCGCCTCCTCCGGCGTCCGCGCGAGCTCTCCCCTCGGCACGGGAAGCGCCGCTTGCGCCAGCAGCGCCTTGGTGAGGTCCTTGTCCGCGGCGATTTCCGTCGCGACCTCCGAGGTCATGTCGGAGCAGCTGGCGCGGACGCGCTTCTGGAACCTCCCCTGACCGAAGAGGACGAGGCTGGCTTCGTCCAGCCGCTGGACCGGGATGTGCCGCCGCTCCGCCTCATGGACCAGCGACGCCGTGGTCGGGCCGTGCGCCCTGCGTGCGGCGAGCGCGGCAAGGTCGGCCATGGCCGAGGCCCAGTCGAAGGACGCCACCTCGCCGCCGAATTCTTCCAGGCCTCGAACCCCGCGCAGGTCTTGCGGCAGGAGACTGTCGACAAGCCGGAGCGCGAGGCATCCGGCAGCCAGCCCGACATGTTCGTCGAGGAAGCCATACATGACGTTGTAGACGCCGGGCCGGCCGACGACGGAGCGGGTCTTGCCGCGGGTCACGGACATGCCGGCTGCGCACTGCAGCTCCAGCGCGACATGCTCCACGACGTGGCCGAGCCAGGTTCCCTCCGCCATCCGGCGGATGAACCCGCCCGGTTCGCCATAGCTGCAGCCGTGGCGCACCAGCCCGGGCAGCGTTTCCGTCAGTGCCTCGCGAAAACCGCCGAGCCTGTCCGTCGGCCAGTCCTCGAGTTCGCCGAGATCCAGCTGAATCTGAACCATCGGGGAATGCGAGTAGAGGTGCGGGCCCCGGAGCACCCGCACGGAGAGCACTTCGGCTCCCTGCGAGCGCTGCTCGCCGACATGCAATCGCGTGATCGAATTCATCGCATCTGCCCACGGGTGAGACTTCTACCGACTGCAGGCGAACCGGCCAGAATGTCGGGTGTTCCGGCGGCGCGACGGATTCTTTCCCACTTAATCTTTTGATATGTTTGAGAGACGTTCGGAGATGCCGACCATTACCGTCGGGAATGGCGCGTCCCGGTTTTCTCCGGCCCGGGCCGCCCGGCGCCGCGCATGCGGGCGAAGCGGCGGACGTCCGGGGTCGCTTCCGCTCAGGCGGAGAGCGGCGCGAAGAGATCCTGGAGCGTCGCCTCGTCGAGGAGTTCGCCGGACGCGTCGCCGTCGTCGAAAAGCGCATCGGCCAGTGCCTGCTTGCGCGCCTGCATGTCGAGGATCTTCTCCTCGACGGTTCCGGCCGCGACCAGCCGGTGCACGAAGACGGGCTTCGTCTGCCCGATCCGGTGCGTGCGGTCCATCGCCTGCCGCTCCACCGCCGGGTTCCACCAGGGATCGTAGAGGATCACCGTGTCGGCTTCGGTCAGGGTGAGGCCGACGCCGCCCGCCTTGAGGCTGAGCAGGAAGACCGGCGCGTCGCCCCTGGCGAAGGCCTCGAGCACGTCGCCGCGCTTCGCCGTGCTGCCGGTCAGGGACAGGCTGCGGATGCCGGCTTCGGCGAGGTCGGCCTCGATCAGGCGCAGCATCTCGACGAACTGCGAGAACACCAGCACGCGGCGGCCCTCGGCGACCAGTTCGCCGAGCAGTTCGAGCAGCCGTGCGCGCTTGGCGCTGTCGGTCACGGCGCGTGCGGCCGCGGACTTGACCAGCGCCGGATCGCAGCAGACCTGCCGCAGCTTCAGGAGCGCGTCGAGCACCGTGATCCGGGCCGCCGCGATGCCGCGCGCCGCGATGGCCTCGCGGACACGGGCGTCCATGGCGCTGCGCACGGTCTCATAGAGCATCTGCTGCGGTTTCGGCAAGTCGACGCGCTCCAGGATCTCGGTCTTAGGCGGCAGTTCGGCCGCGACCTCCTCCTTCGTGCGGCGCAGCAGGAAGGGGCGCAGCCGGCGCCGCAGGCGGGCCTGCGCGGCGGCGTCGCCGTGCTTCTCGATCGGTGTGCGAAAGAGCGTCTGGAAGCGCTTGCGGTCGCCGAGCAGGCCGGGATTGATCCAGTCGACCAGCGTCCAGAGATCCTGCAGCGAGTTTTCCAGCGGCGTGCCGGTGAGCGCCAGCCGCCCGCGCGCGGGGATCTCGCGCAGGGTCCTGGCCATCTGCGAGGCGGGGTTCTTCAGAACCTGCGCCTCGTCGAGAATGACCAGCGGCCAGTCCCGGCCCGCCAGCCAGTCCCGGTCGCGCGACAGCAGCGGATAGGTGGTGACGACGAGATCGGCTTCCAGCGCCTCTTCCCGCAGGGACGAGCGGGCCGAGCCGTGCAGGACCGCGAGCCTGAGGTTCGGCGTGAACTGCGCCGCCTGCGCCTGCCAGCCATGCAGCAGGCTGGTAGGCACGATCAGCAGGGCCGGTCCCTGCGCCCCGGCGTTCCGCCGCGCCTGCAGCAGGGCGAGCGTCTGCACCGTCTTGCCGAGCCCCATGTCGTCGGCCAGCACCCCGCCGAAGCCCTGTTCGAGCAGGCGAGCCATCCAGGCTGCGCCAAACGCCTGATAGCCACGCAGCGTCGCCACGAGGCCCTCCGGCGCCTCGATCCCCGGTGTCTCGGCGAGCGCCCGGAGGCTGCGCGCCAGCGGCAGGATGCCGGCCTTGTCGGCAAAGCGGACGGAACTCCCCGCCAGCGCCTCCTCGGCCAGCCTGGCGATCGCGGCGTCCGACGGGTGCAGCGCGCCGAGTTCGGCATGATGGGTGAGGAACAGGTGGAGCAGCGGCGCCAGCGGGCTGAGATCCAACGCGACATATCCCTGCCGGCCGCGGTCCAGATAGATCGGACGGCGCGCCAGATGCCCGGCAAGCGTCGCTTCGTCCGGGAGGGTTTCCCAGGCGCCCCGCGCCTGCTGGAGAAAGGCGGTGATGAGCGGCGCCACGTCCACCGGGCGGTCGCCGATCTCGACCTGGAACCCCAGCGAGAACCAGTCGGCCCCCTGGAACGCCTCGCCCGCCTCGCGCCGCGTCTCGACGGACAGCGACGCCGTTTCCTCGCTCAGACGATAAGGCCATTTCGGCGTCTCGACGATCTCCCACCCCTCGGCCCGCAGGTCCGGCACCACGCGGAAGGCGAAGTCGATCGCGGAGCGGATGTCGGAGAGTGCTGCCGCACCGGGAACGTGTTCGCCCTCGGCGAAGACGAAGTCGCATCTCGACATCGCCGCATTCGGCCGGTGGATCCCGAGGTCGCGGACCCGCAAGGCGCCCGCCTCCGACAGCCGCGCGAGAGAGGCGGTTTCCCAGCCGCGGTCGCGCAGGATCGTCACGAGCTCGCCGCCCGCAACCAGGCGCGGCGCGGGGTCGTTCTCGGCGACTTCCTGCCCGTCATAGACGAAGCGCAGGACGACCGTCGGCAACTCGACCGATTCGCTCCAGTAGCGTGCTGCCACGCGCGCCGTCTCGGCGCCGAGGACGAGCCGGACGAGACGCCGGGCCGCCACCCTCTGCGTCTGCCTGACCCTGCCGGGAGGCGGCAGGGTCAGCCCGGCGAGCCGTTCGGGCAAGGCGGCTGCGAGCGCCTTCACCTCGTGCGGGGCCACTTCGGGGGCGAGTTCGACGAGCCTGAGCGCCCGGTCGGCCACCTCGTCTTCCAGCGCGCCGATCAGGCCCCTCTCCCGGTCTATCCAGAGCGTGGCGCCGGGAAGACCGCGCAGATCGAGCGACCGGCCGTCGGCGTCCTCGAAGAACAGCCTCTGGCCGCCCCGCTCCGACAGGCGCCAGGCGAGCCGGGTCTCGAGCCGCTCGTCGGACCAGGACAGCACCGCCTCCGGCGCATCGGCATGCAGGAACCGGCCCGTCTCGCAGAGCCGGCGCAGCAGCGCGATGACGTTCTCGCCCCTTGGCCGCAAAAGGTCGGGCAGACCCGTGCCGTAGTACGGCTCCCAGAGCCGCGCCTGCGCCAGCCCGGCCAGCAGGTCGAGATCCGCCTGCCGGACGAAGGCGGCGGGGGCACCGCCGCGCAGCGAATTGAGGATGTCGTAGCGCCGGATGCCCTTGTTGAGCGCGGTTCCCGCGGCGTTGAGGCGCCCCTTGCAGAGGTCGATCTTCATCTGCGGGCCGTTCGGCGAAAGGACGTAGACCAGGCGCTCCTTCACCTTGGCCGCGTCGTCCCGCGGGGGCGCCGGCGGCTCGGGCGCGATGCGCTCCCGGACGCGCGTGAGCCAGCCGAGCACCGGTCCGGTCAGCTCTCCCTTGTCGCCTTCGGTGTCGCCCGCTGCGACGAGAACGGCAGCGACGTGCTTGCAGTTGAAGCCGACGGGGCACGAGCATTCGCCGGCCACCGCGCCCCGGACGAAGCGGATCGTCTGGCGGTAGCGGTCCCCGCGCCCGTTCGACACCTCGCCCTCGAGCGAGCCGTCCCGCGACGTCTCGACCGAGACGACATGTCCGCGCCGCGCATACTCCTTCCCCCGGAGAAGCGTGGCCGCGTCGAAATGGTCCTCGAGCCGAAGCTGCATGATCCCCGATCACCGTTCCCGCCGGAAGAAAATCACCGGCCCGCGCGGAGGACACGGCTGCGCATACCCGCCCGATGCATCCGACCATGCGCCATCGGGCCGCGAGGTCAAGGGGTCGAGGCAGACCGGGGATGGTCGGTCCACAGGCGGTGGCGGTTCGGATGGAGACGGGCGCGGCCCGGGCGGATGCCCTGGAAGGCAGGGATTTCGGGTGGTGCCCGCCGGGACGGATGTCGCCCCCCGCGTCGACCGCCCTGCCGATGGCGGCGGCGACGCATGTCGCGGACCGCAGTAGCTTCCGCCCGTTCGTGACGCTAAGGAAAGCGGAGTGGTGCGGCGGACGATGGCGCGAATGGACTTCTGGGGCGGATTGACCTTCCTTTCTCTCGTCACGGGCGCAGTGCCAGACGGGAAGAGGCGGACATGAGCCTCCATCGTCGCCCTCTCCTCGTCCGCATCGCGTGGACTTGCATGACGGCCGCAGCAATGTGCTTCGGCCTCCCGGCGCGTGCAGAGCCTCCGAAGCCCGACGGGAACATGGCTCTGATCCTTGTCCGCGACGCCATCACGGCGCTCAATCAGGCCAATCTGACGGGCAACTACACCGTCCTGCGCGACTATGCGTCGCCCAGCTTCGCCTCCGTCAACGATCCGGCGAGCCTTGCATCGGTTTTTGCACCGATACGGGCGGAGGGCATCAATCTCGCCCCTGTCCTGGTCCTCACCCCTCAGTTCACGCGCGCGGAACTGACGGACGACGGCAGCAAGCTGAGGCTGAGCGGCTTTTTCCCGAGCCGGCCCAAGCAGGTGGACTTCGATCTGGTCTTCGAGCCGATAGAAGAGCGTTGGCGTCTGTTCGGGATCTCGGTCGCGGTACCCGATGCGCGGCAGGACGTTCGCCAAAGTCCCGCGCCGGCGGCGCCGCGCGAGGCAGTCCAGCCTCCCCCCACGGCCATTCCGGTTCCCCTGCCTCGCCCGCGCGACTGACACGTCCTGCGGCACGCAAGACATCTGCAAGTTGCGGTCCGGGTGTTGTTCTGCAGCAATCGCGGCCGAACTGGACGCCGTGCTACGCTCTATCCGGCGTCCGGGGCTTGTGCTCTCCAAAGCACAGTATAAGCTGGTAAAGAATTTGCTAAAGAGACGCGAGCGGGGGACCGGAGACAACCAGGCATGCCGGCGCGGAGGGGCGTTGGCGGCTGAAGTGTGTGGTCTCGGCTTTCCCGAACGGCGTCGACACGTGGGGGGGCAGGATGAATTCGCGCAGGATGATCTTTGGCCTGGCCGGAGCGGGCTTGTTCCTGTCGCCGTCCGGCGCCTTGCTGACGCCCGCATGGGCGCAGTACATCCCCTCGACGCCCGGCTCACCGGATGTGGATCCGCCCTCTTTCGTGGTGACGTCCGTCCTGGGCGGATCGCCGACGCTGGATCTGACGACGGAGCTCGACGCCTACAAGGCTGCGGCCGAAGTCGAGACGCAGCTGCGTCAGAACCCGCCCGACGACGGCAGCGGCGGAGCGCCCTGCGACCCCGACGCGCCAACTTGCGTCTGGGACGCGAACTACCCCACCCAGGTCGCGAACGCCAAGGCGGCGCGCGAGGCCGCGTTGACTGCGATCCAGACATCCGTGGACAATGCCGGCGACCCCAGCACGCTGGCGGCGACCGCTTCCTGTGCCGAACAGCTCGACCCCTTCAGATACGCTTTCGACGCGGCCGGCCTCGCCAGCGAAGCGGTTGGCACCACCTCCGAAATCCTGACCTCGCTGGATTTCACGGGCCTGAGCGAGTCGGCGTCGAACGCGGTCCAGGCCGTCGGCGTCGGTCTGCAGGCGGGGAGCCTCGTCTTCGACGGTGTCCAGACCTTCGCCCTGCCGAACTGCGAGGGCGAGTTTACCGGCAGTCTGATGACGCATGCCAATGTCATCGCGAAGATGGGGGTGTCGGCGCATGACGGTCGCGTCACTCTGGGCTATGTCGGCAATCCCGACTACGACCCCAATTCTGCGGTGCCGATCGAGTATTCGTTCGATGGCATCACGATTGGCGGCGGCGGGGTCGGCGGCGCCGGTTTCGGCGGTGCACATGCCTATACGGCCGACGTCAGCGCGATTGCGATCGGAAACGGCGCGCAGGCGCTTTCACCTGATGCTGTGGCGATCGGCGACGGGGCACTTGCGGAGGGATCGAGCGCGACGGCGGTCGGCGCCAATTCCACGGCCTCCGGCGACAACACCGCCGCCTATGGGGCGGACGCGCGTGCACTGGGAACCGACGCCACCGCACTCGGGCAGAACGCCTTCGCCGCAGGCACGCGTGTGACCGCGGTCGGCACCGACTCGCAGGCCCAGGGGGTGCAGACGACATCGCTCGGATCCGGCTCGGTCGCCGCCGGCAACCGGAACACCGCGGTTGGTGACGGCGCGCAGGCATTCGATCCGACGTCCGGCAATTTTCTCGCAGGCGAAAACATGACGGCCATGGGGCAGGACGCCTGGGCTTTTGCGGGCAACGCGACCTCCGTCGGGCAAGGGTCCAGGGTCTTTTCGGCTGCGGCCAACGGAACCGCGATTGGTCAGAGCGCCGAGGTGCATGCCGAGAACGGTTCCGCCGTGGGTCAGGACGCGCTGGCTTTCGGCGAGGGAGCGAGCGCTTTCGGCCAGAAGGCGGTCGCTTTCGGCGCATCGTCCACCGCGATAGGAAAGGACACCTTTGCTGCCGTGGATTCGTCGACCGCGGTGGGAGAATCGGCGATCGCGATGGGATCGCTGTCGACGGCGATCGGTCAGGGATCCGGCGCCACGGGCGATTACTCCACAGCGATCGGCCAGCTTTCGGGAGCGTCCGCGGAACGCGCGACGGCCGTCGGTCAGCTCGCCTCTGCAAGCGGCGTCCGCGCCACCGCGCTCGGCCAGGGCGCATCGGCCGGACGTGCGAGCGCGACCGCGGTCGGGGCCGGTGCGACATCCGCGGCCGACTATTCGACCGCCGTGGGCGCAGGGGCACAGGCGACGCATGTGGGCTCTGCGGCCTTCGGTGCGTCCGCGACGACGACGCGCGATCTCCAGCAGGTTTTCGGCGTGTCCTCGAACACCTACACGATGCCCGGCCTCACCTCGCAGGCGAGCACGATGGCGCAGGTCGGGCCGAAATCCCTGGTCACCGCCGACGCAGGCGGAAACCTGGCAGCCGATCGCGAGCTTTACGAGCAGATCGGACAGAACAGGGAAGGCGTCGCCATGGCTCTCGCGCTCGGCAACTTCTGGGTTCCCGAGGGCAAGTCGTTTGCGGTCGGCATGAACACGTCCAGTTTCGATGGCACGTTCGCGATGGGACTGAACATGGGCGGCAAGATCACCGACAATCTCCATCTGACCGGGGGCATGGCGGTCAGCGCCACGGGCCTGATCAGCGCCCGCGGCGGTGGCATTCTCGCCTGGTAGTCGATGAGGGCGGCGGAACCCGACCGGTGCCCCTGCGGACGACATCCCTGGGGCGGACCGGAAGCACCGGGATCCCTCTCCCGCCACGACCCGCCGCAGGACGTGATCACGTCGTCGTCGCACATCGCCTTTCCCGGCGTGATCTCCTGTGGGACGCGAGGAAACCGGTTCGGTTCAGAGTGAGAGACCTTGCGCAGCGCCTTCGCCTTTCTGCTTTCGATCGCGTTTCACCTGCTGGCCCTGGGAGTCGTCGTCCTGGGCGGAGGGATCGACGTCGACCTGCCCGGCGCCTGGCATTGGCGCGAGCGGTCGGCGACCAGCCCTGGCGATACGCGCCTTTCCGAGCCCGCCGCTTCCACCTCCCCGGCAAGCCCGGCCGCGGCCTTCGGCCCGGTGCAGGCCCCGGTGCCCCCTCAGGCCGGACGGCAAGCCTCGGCGCCTGCCCCGGACGTGCCGAAGATCGGGTTCACCGACTTCGGTGACTGGCGTTACGGCTGCACGCCGGCAACGAGCGGCAAGCCGTCCGTCTGTTCCATATCGCAGCGTCTGATCGATACGGGATCGCAGACGCCCTTGCTCATCTGGCAAATCCTGCAGGACGGAAGCGGCGGCGTCGTCTCGCTCATCCGAACCCCGCGGGACATATCGTTCGACCGGGGACTGGTACTGGTCCTTACGCCGGGCACGGAACATCGGCTTCCCGTCTCCGCCTGCTTCACCAGCGGCTGCGTCGCGAGGACCGATCTCGCTCCGGAGTTCAGGCAGGCCCTCTCGGCTGCGAAGCAGATCGCCGTGATGGTCTTCTCGGTCGAACAGAAGGCCGTCAGGTTCGCCGTCAGCACCAGAGGGCTGGCGGAAGGCCTTGCGGCCCTCCAGCGTTGAGCAGGCGACCGGCGTGACGCCGCGAGCCCTGATCGCGCCCGGCGCGGCAGCGGCTTCTCGACGATCCAAGCGGCCGTAGCGTCGGACCGCCGCAGCGGTCCATCCGGCACGTCGGATGCGGAACAGGTGGAGCAGCGGCGGCGTGCCGAGACGGACCGGTACGTGACCCTGTCGACGCGGATAGCGACAGGCGGGCCGGCGAGCCGGATAGCGTCCTCCGGCTGGCTTGGCTCCGCAAGCCACAGCCCCACCCGGAAACCGGTCGTGGCCACTCCGGTCAACCGTCTGTAACGGCGCTGCTGAGGCGCGCAGACGAGATGACGGCTCCGTCATGACGGCTCCGTCGAACTGCACCGCCGCCAGGGACGGGCCCTGCGGGTGGCGATGTCGACGGGCCGCGGGCCTGCCGAAGGCTCCTGTTCACGAAAAGGTCGCCCGGGACAGACCCGGCGTCACCGATAGGGCGTGAGCGCCGGCATCAGCACGTTGTCGACCAGCCGCTCGATGAAGGTCTCGTCCGCCGGGGTCTGCTGCACGACGGCCTGATAGAAGATCATCGTCTGCGCCACCTCGTCGAGTGGCTGAGCCTCCAGCGCACCGGCCGTCAGTTCCCCGCGGTCCGTCGCGCGCTCGATGATGCTGCGCCAGAGCTGGCCGCGAATATCTTCCAGCTTGCGCGCGAGCAGGGAGCGCAACCGGGCATCCTTGTACATGGGCAGGATCATGCCCGCCACCATGCGCGCCCGCTCCTCGTTCAGCGTGCTGGCGATCAGTCTCACGAAGGCGAGCAGATCGGCCCGCAGCGAGCCCTGGTCCGGCAGGCTCATCTGCATCTTCTGGAGGTCGTGCTGGATGGCCGCCACGACGACGCTGTGCGCATCCGGATAGCGCCGGTAGATGCTGGTCGCGGGGATGCCCGAGAGCCGGCAGATCTTGGCCATGGTCACGCTCTCGAGGCCTGTCTGGGCCAGCAGCTCGAGGGTCACGCGCAGGATCGCTTCGTCGAGTGCCGGGTCGCGCGGCCGACCCTGCTGCGCGGCGCCTTGCGGCCTGGAACTGGGCATGCGGTTTCCGTCCCTTGGAAGTTCCTCCCGCACCCTTGATCTGGATCGGGAGGAGTGGTATCGAGTTTCGCAACGGACTTGTAGCGAAACGGCGGCCGAATGCCCAGATCATAATCACGCAGACCCGTCAGGCGAAGCGCCTTCTGCGGCGGCACCGAGATCGCAGGTGTCACCGGATCGCACGCTCCCCTGTCGAATCCGTCTGCCGGCGACCGGCTCCGCCGTCCTTTGAACTCCCGATCACGCACGTCTAATTACGCTATAGACTGGAAGCGAAATGAAAGCCCGAAAGATGTATCCAGATGATCCCGTGTTCCCGGCACCGAGGCTGCCCCTGAGCCGCCGCATGCTCCTGAGCGGCGGCCTGGCCCTCGGCGCCACGGCACTGGCCGGCGCCTCACCGCTTGCCGCCGCGGGTGCGACGGGCGGCGCGCAGCGCCGGCAACTGGGCGTGCCGCTCTTCGTCGATACCAGCAGGGATCTGGTTCGCCACACCAGCACCTTCGTCGAATCCTGGTACGTCAACGCCGCCTTCGAAAGTGGCGGCAGGATACTCGGGTTCGAGTGGCACCAGGGCGTCACCGCCATGGGGAGCGCTACCGAGTTCCTGGTGATGAACGCGACGGACGACATCTGGAGGCCCTATGCCGCGGCGGAGCCCGCGTTGGAAGCGGTAGGCGCCTCGACGACCGAGATGAAGGTCTGGTCGACCGTCGGTTCCCTCACCGGCGACCGTTCCGAAATGCGGCTCAAGGCCGTGAACGGCAACAACGCGGTCGATGTCGTGATGCGCCCGCAGGCGGCCGAACTCTACAACGGCACGACCGGCCTGCTGCCGTTCCTGGGCACCGAGTCCTACGAATTCGCCTTTCCCAACATGGTCACCAGGGGCACGATCACCATCGACGGCGAAGTCCATGCGGTGGATACGGACGCGGTCTGGTTCGATCGGCAATGGGGCAGCGCCGACGGCCTGACGCCGGAGGACCTGGCGCGCAACGCCGCCCTGGTCAACCAGGCGCACTGGACATGGCTCGGCCTGGGCTTCGGCCCGGGCAACCGCGCGGCCATCTCTTTCTGGGACGTCATGGGAGAGGACGCACGCTGGACGTTCCTCACCTATCTGCGCGAGGACGGCGTCCAGATCAACGTCGAGGCGCAGGTCGGATACGAGCGGATCTGGACCAGCAGCGAAACCGGGCAGCGTTATCCGGGCCTCGTGAAGATCAGCGCTCCCGTGATCGATCTCGAACTCGTCCTGACCGCCATGATGACCCGCCCCGAATTCGTCTATCCCGCCGGCCAGGGGCACAATGGCGGTCAGTCGCTCTGCCATGTCTCCGGGCGCGTCGGCGCGACGCGCATCGAATCCCACGTGCTGTTCGAGATGATCGGCGGCATCGTGGTCTGACGCCTGCTCTCCGGTCCGGTGGCCTCCTCCAGCGTCGGGCCGGGGAGCAGGTTCTCCAAGACGCGCTCCGACAGCGCCGCGGCGGCCGGCGCCGCCCTCCCCTCGCCGGAGGCCGCCGGAGAGGAGCGGCGTCATCCTCCGCTGCGTCCCGATCGGGCCCGAGCGGCTGCGAACAGGCAGCGCGGCATCTCTGGGCTGCGGACGACGCATGCCCGGGAACGCTGCTCCCGCCCGCTTGCCGTCATCCCGCCGCGTCTTGCCGGCCGGGATGTCGTCCGCCGACGCGTCTGCCGGCGTGGTCGTGAAGACGTGACCCTCTTGAGACGTCAGGGTTTGCTTGGAGCGGCCGGCGGACCGCTGTTGCGAAGGAAGACGAAGCGCGACAGCAGATCGAACCAGAACGGCGCGCCGAGCGACAGCGCGAACGCGGTCAGCAGCAGGCCCACGAGCTTGGACAGCTTCGCCATCGGGCCTTCGCCGAAAGGTGCCTGCACCGGCCAGCCGAGCGGCAGCGGCAGCATGTCGTCGATATTCGAAAGGTCCGGCAGAGCCGGTTTTCCGTCTGCGCCGGGAGCGGTCAACCGCGTGGCCGATGCGACGGCCGCCGACCTGGCGGCATCGTCCTGCCAGAGAGTCCGGGCGATCTGGATCGTATCGGCGTTGAGAGCGACGCTGACCGTCAGCGCGGCCAGGAAGGTCAGCAGCGACATCCACCGCTTGTAGACGCCCGAGGCACGTTCCATCACCTGGTCGAACCAGTCCTCCAGCGCCTTCCTCGTCTCATCGATGGTGGAACCGGCGCCGATTCCGAGCGCCTCCAGAGTGTCCTTCAAGGGAGAATTGCCGCCGAGTTGATCTGGAGATGCGGTTTTTCCGATGCGCCGCAGCGATGCGATCAGCGCGAGCGCGAAATCCCTGTTCTCCAGATAGCTGGGCGCCTTTCCTGGCGTGACCCGGGCGACGGGTGCCGGCGGGTTTGCGGAGAGCCCGAAACCGCTCCCGCGGGAAAGACCGCGAATGAGGCCATTCTCCCAGAAGGCGTTGCGGATCGTCTCGTCGCCGAGGACGCGCGACACCTCCCTGTACAGGTTGCGCGCCCGCAGCCGGAACAGGCCTGCGACGGCCTCGTTGATGCCGGTGCAGATGAGGCTGAGGGTCAGGTAGACCAGCATCAGCCCGATGGCCGTATCGATGGCGGCAGAGAAGAGCATGCTGTCCTCCAGGGCTGGTCAGTTGCGGGCGCGATTCAGCGCTTCGTCGAGCACGGGGTCCTCGACCTGCCCGTGGATCGGACTGCCGCCGAGGATCAGCGTCAGGTCGGAGACCGGAGTGTCGGGATCGCTCGTCTGCCTCTCGAAGACCGGGAGCGGGAAGTGCTTTCGGCCGCCGTCTTCGATACCTCCCCGGTCTTCGAAGCCCCCGATCGCGAAGAATGCCAGTTCGAAGAGCAGGTTTCGTTGCGCCTCGCCGGGCGCGGCAAGGTCGAAATCGACCAGCGGCGAGGCGTCCAGGATGCGCGCCAGCGCGGTCGTCACGCGGACCGCCTGTTCCCGGCCGAGACGGTCGAACGTGGCGGCATCATCGATGATCGGCATGGAGGTCTCCTTGTGAGAGGATCAGGGGCGCTCGAGCGTTCCATGACCGAGGACGAACGGGACGGCGTAGCACCACAGGACGAGCGTGTCGTAGGCCCCGATGTCGATGGCCGGCGGGATCGGCCCCGCGTGCAGGCCTCGGACCTCGACCACGTCGCCGGGCAGGTCGAGGAAATGGGTTATTGCCATGTTGGCCCGGAGAACGGGGTCGCTCGCGCTTGCCGGAACGCCCGTGTGGAATCCGAAGCCGGGCGCGGGCGAGCCGTCGAAATAGAAATCCGTGCTGGTCTCGAACAGCAGGCTTCCACCCTCGTCCCGGATGGTGAAGCCGCCGCGCAGGACGTGAGGAGGGCCGGGCGTGAAGCGGCCGCGAGCGATGATCATTCGAGGGCTCCGGATGGGAGACCGCCCCATGGGGATGAGGCGGTCGGTGGATGGGTCATTTGCGGGTGGTGTCGGTGATCTTGCTCTGCAGAGGCGCGCACCTCTCGGGAGGCATGTCAGCGCGTTGCTGGCGCATGCCGTCGGCGAAGATGTCGTTGGCGATGCCGAGGCCGAGGGGGACACCGCCGATCGGGAGGTTGCTTCCGTCGGTGACCGCCGGGTCGCGCCGCCCGGTCCAGACCTTGGAATAGGTCACTGCACCTGGATCCTTGTAGCCACCGGCTCCGTCTTTGGCGTCGTCATAGTCGAATGCGTCGAACCGCCAGTGCACGCCCAGCCAGATGCGGCTGAACGCGTTCTCCCAGATCGCATGCCAGAGCGAGGGGAAGTTGCGCTTCACATAGGTCCGCACCAGTCCCGGCTGATCTTGGATCGGCACCGACCGATCGTGCGGCTGATGGAGATCGCGGCTGATCCCGTTGAGCTCCTCCGACAAGAAGCTGAAGCCGATGTCGTCGGGGCCGTTCGCGGTGACGTTCGCCTTGCCGATCGAGCCGTAGTAGAGCCGCGCCATCTGGAAGCAGGCAGCGCCGAACGTCGCATGGCCCGATGGATAGGCCGGGAACGGCGGCTTGAAGCTGAGCTTGTTCGAATTCGTCTCGGGCGCCCCCAGAGCGAGCCAGAACGGATCGGCAGGCGAAGCGACATGCGCGCTGCCCGGTCCGGTCGCGAAGGCGCTGGCGTCGTGCTGGCGGATGCCCGACAGCGGACGCCAGAGGTCGTGGCGGTACTTCTCGGCCCAGGCGAACTTCCCCGCATCGGCCATCGCGACGTTTGCGAGCGCGAAGAGCCGGACGAACTCCCTGCTCTGGTTCAGCGTCGTGGCGGCCGGGCTGCGCTTCGCCCAGGCGATCTCGCGCAGGATCTGGTTGTAGAGGCGGGGCGGCGTGCCGATGAGATTGGCGCCGTCATAGGCCCAGAAATAGGCGGCAACGGTCTGATCGGCCTTGCGGGTGGTCGATGCGAGCGTCTGTGCGCCGCCGACGGCGTGGACTTCGGCCAATGCGGCGAGATACTCGGGGAAGGTTGCCTCGACCTTGCCGGGCCAGTCGGCGATCCTGTGGCCGGCCAGGTCGGTCACGGCGAAGGCTTCCACGGTCTGCCCATAGAAGGGCCCGTGATAGACGCGCGTCGCCCGCTTGCCCTTGCCCGGATCGTTCGGGTCGACATCCACCAGGCGGACGGGGTTCAGCGGCTCGTCGTCGAAATGGTAGCGGCCGCCCTTGGGCTTGTAGTTGCCCTGGTCGGCGCCAGGCTGACCGGGTAGCACGGCGAGCGCGGAATGGATCTTCTCGGCAACCTCCACACCGTAGAGATGCGCCGGGGATCGGGTGTCGACCGCCACGCCGAAGGGGCTCTTCAGGTCTCGCAAGGCCGTCCGAAGCGTGTGGCTCGCCTCGTCGGAGATGGCGCCGGGCGCGCCGTAGAGCCGGTCGAGGATCGTGATCGCCGCGCAGGTCAGGGCCGCGTTCGCATTGTCTTCCGTCGGCAGGATCGTGGGGTCGAGCGCCGGGCGATTGGCCGGGAGGAGCCACATGGACGTGTTTCCGGCGCCGTCGAGGACGCCGAAGAAAGCGTCGTGCATGGCGAGATGCAGCAGTCCGAGAGCGCGCGAACTCATCGTCGGACCGCCCTGCGGGCCGCCCAGCGAATGGGTGATGCGATTCATCTGCAGCCCGGCATGGTTCCAGTAGAAGACGGGAAAACTGTTGAGGCCGGCCGGTTCGTGGACGTCGGGTAGAACAAGCATTCGTATCTCCTTCATGAGCGATCAGTCCTGCAGGCGAGCCAGCAAGACTGCCGGGCGTCCGTTCTCCGGCGGCGGCGGCAGGCGGTGTCGGGCACGTCGTCAGGGCTGCGGTCGCAGCCGTTGTTATGCGCGGGCAAGCTATTCCTTGCTGCGCGACGGCTCCGTGACCGAAACGTGACAGCTTCCGCTTGCCTTGGCGAAAAATTCGTAGAAGACTACGGCATCACGCAACAAACTTACTTTCGCTTAACTGCATCCATTTTTGCGGAGCTCACATTGGCGACGCCTCAACGATGCACGTGCAGAATCTGGGGGGATCTGGACCTGACCGGCCCGGATGGCTCGCCGCTGTTGCCGGGCGGAACCAAGGAGCGGGCGATCCTCGCGACACTTCTCGTCGCCCCGGGGTTCCGGCGTTCCCGCCGCTGGTTGCAGGCGCTGCTGTGGGCCGACAGCGACGGCGAGAAAGGCGCGGCCAGTCTCAGGCAATCCATCGCGCGGCTTCGCCGCGCGCTCGCGCCGGCCGGCGGACTGCTGACGAGCGACCGCATGTCCGTCTGGCTGAATGCGCAGCAGCTCCTCGTCCTGCCCCGCGAGCACGCGACGGAGACGCTGTTCGAAGGCCTCGACCTCGGCGAGGAAGCCTTCGAGGACTGGCTGCGCAACGAGCGGCAGAGCCGCGCCGCCGAACCGGCCGCGCCGGCCGCACCGCGGATCGCCGGCCCGCAGGACTGCGACGCAGAGGTGCGCCGGCCGCTCGTCACGCTGGTCCGCGGGCGCGGGCCAGCGACGTTCGGACCGGCGTTGGAGCGCCTCGTCGGCGCATTGCGGATCAGGCTTCTCGCGCTCGAGGCAATCGACCTGCGCGAAGCGAACGGCTCCGTTTCCGTGCGAGGAGGCCTCGTCGTCCTCGTCGAGCGGCCTGCGCCGGAAGCGGGAACTGTCACGATCATCGACGCGGCGGCGAGCAAGCCGCTCTGGTCCGACCGGATCCGCGAGGCGGACGAGGACGAGGCCGGGACGGGCGCGCTCGTCGACCGCACGATCGAGGCCCTCGTCAACCTGTCCGGCGCCGGCGGGCGGTCGGAGGCGACGGCTCTCGCCGAGCTGCGCAACATGGGGATCGTCTTCGAGGGTCTCCTGATCCCCGGATCGCGCCCTCTCGACGATCTGAAGCGCCGCGTTCAGCAGGCGATCGACGCCTCGATCCGTTCGGGGCTGTTCCTGGCGCTCCGCAACTGCGTCCGCATGCTCGAATATGGCGAGCTTTCCGTCGGCGGCAGCGCGATCCGGCGCGACCTCGTCATGGACGACCTTCGCCGCTCGCTGGCGCTCAGCCCCGGCAACCCGCTCGTCCAGGCCATCGCCGGGCACACGATGTCCCTGTTCCTCAACCAGCACGAGGCTGCAGCCGAGCACGCGCGGCTCGCCACCGCGATATCGCCGGACTCGCCGTTCTGCTGGTCGATCATGTCGCTGGTGCACTTGCGCGCCGGAGACATCGGAAGCGCGGTCGCGCCGAGCCGGCGCGCCCTCGGGCTCGGACAGACGAGCCGCTACCGGGCGTTCTTCGACGGCACGTGCGGCGCGGCTGCCGCCTGCGCCGGACAGTTCGAGGCGGCGACGCGCCACACCGAGCACGCGCTCCTCCTGGCACCCCAGTTCCGGGCCGCGAGGAAGTTCCTCTTCCTGTGCTACGAAAACGGGCGGCCGGCGGAGGACGCGCTCGGCGTCGCCACCGAGATCCGGCGGACGGAGCCGGACTTCGGACTCCACCTCCTGGAGGCGTCCATGTCCGTCAGCATCCCCGCCGCGCGCCGCGCGATGGCGGAAAGCGCCAGGCGCCTTGGACTGTATTAGCGGCCAACTCAGGAGGAGACAGCATGAACCTGCCCCCGTTCGGACGACCGCCGGTCGAGCTGAGAATCGTGGACGACGGCGCCCGCCCCGGACACTGGAGCGGATCGGAGGCCGATTGGCGCGCCTTCTACGACGGGCTCGTCGACGACATCGCGACCCATCTCTGGCCGCGATGGGACCCCGCCGGCCGCCGCTGGGACGGGCCGGCGGCAGCCTTCGCCGAGGAGGCGACGCGGCTCGAGAACGCGATCTGCATCGAGCACCTCCAGAAACCCGGCGTGCTCCAGATGGTCCCCGCGACGCCGGGCTATGCCGGCGGCCATCCGCGGCAGACCCACTACTGGCATTACCAGGTCGAGGACAACGTCAACCTCCAGGCCCCGAACCCCCGCACCTACGCGCACGCGATCGGTTCATCCCCTGTCAAGGGGGTCGTCTACTACGACGAATCGCTCGACAGCGACGCCCTGCCGGGAATCTTCCAGGAGATGTGGGAGAACAAGTACAACGGAATCTTCCAGACGAAGCTGATCTTCCGCCGACCGCGGCCGCAGCAGACGGCCTTCATCTTCGGGCAGGACTTCGAACATCGGCAGGCGCTGGCGAACGTCCACACCGGCAATCATCCCGCGATGATCAGCGGGCACTGCGCGCAGGGCCTCCTCTACATGTGCACGCTCATCGAGAGGCAGCTCGCGGCCGGAAGGCCGCTCGCGGAGATCCGGACGCACGACTACGGGCAGTACGGCGTCGACTTCGGCGACCGCCGCGTCTTTGCCGGCGTCCACTACCCGACCGACAACATCGCCTCCTGGATCGCCGTCATCCGCCTGATCCCGCACGTCTTCGGGCAGAACGGCCCCGTGCTGGTCGACTTCGTGAAGAACGCGATCAGGACCCAGAGCCTGCTCTACCGGATCATCCGCAACACGTTCCCGCTCCACCAGCCGCTTTCGCACGCGCTCGGGTTCCTCGACACCGAGCTGCCGCAGAACAGCGCCTGACGCCGCCGCCCTGACGGGCGACCGCAGAGACCTTGGGAACGTCCTTCCGCCTCCTTCGGAAGGTGCCGGAGGCGGCGAGACCGGCTCCGGCCGAGGCGGGATCGAAGGTTCGAGCGTTGGTTCGGCGCGCCGTTCGATGCATCCGATTCTTGTTTGCTCCGGCATTATGCCGTATAGAACAGAGGCAAGGAGATCGGCCGTGCCCAGACCCGCAAGTGAAGTCGAAACCGCCCGCCTCGAGGCGCGCGTGCCGGTCGATGTCTATCGGCAAATGCAGCGCGCGGCCATGTTGCGCGGCATGACGCTGACCGGCTATCTCATCGCCACGGCGGGAGAGGATGCCCGCCGCACGGTCGAGGCGGCCGATGTCCTGCGTCTCGCAGCCGAGGATCAGGTGCGTTTTGCCAAGGCGTTGATCGATCCGCCCGCGCCCAACGCCCGGCTGGCTCGCGCCGCCAAGCGCCATGCCGAGCTTATCGCGCCCAGGTGAGCGCGAGGTTTGCGATGGAGGCGCTTTCCAAGGCGCATCGGCGCAAGGGGTTCTCTTGCGGCAATGAGCGGATCGACCGTTATTTCCGCGAGGCCGTCACGCAGGACATCAAGCGTCGATACGCAACCTGCTTCGTCGCCAAAGACGTCGAGACAGGCCGGGTTGCAGGCTTCTACACGCTCTCATCCAGCAATGTGCCGCTCATGGCCGTGCCCAAGCCTTTGGCGAACAGGCTACCGCGCTACCCCACGGTTCCGGCCGTGCTGATCGGCTGGCTCGGGCGCGATCAATCCTATGCGGGGCTTGGGCTGGGCGAAGCCTTGCTGTTCGACGCGATCAAGACCGTCGCCGAAGCCCCGATAGGCGCTCATGCCATTTTCGCCGAAGCCATCGACGAAAAGGCCGCAGCCTTCTACGCGGCTTTCGGATTCACGGCCCTGACTGATCGGCCGAACACCCTCTATCTGCCCGTTGGAACGGCGCAGCACCTTATGTCGGGAGAAGCGCCATGACATCGAACGACGGCGAGTCTTTTCCCCCTGGGATGCAGAGCGCCGCCGCTCACCTGTCTGTCTCGACAGCGCGGCAGGCCGAGCATTAAGTTTCCATTCCTGGCCGGAAGCGGCCGAGCGAGGCCTACTGCTCCTCACGCGCATCCGCCTCGAAGGCGACGGCCACCGCCGCGCCCACTTGCGCGCGCTGGCCCGGCAATGTCCCGGCACCGATGGCGCTCGCCGCCCGATCTGGGGTCCATCGCCGCCGTTGCTTATCCTTAACCGATGACGGGGAGGCCATCATCTTTCGTAAGCGCGACGGCAGGAAACCATTATGTGTTCGGTTCGTCAGCCCAGTCGTTGATTTTTTCGCTGGCTTTTCGATGCCACATGCACTGCACCTGATCAGCTTCGACCATGACAACAGTCATTATAGATAGGCCCGCCGGACTTGATGCGCACAGTGTCGCCGACTTTGATTTCCTCGGTCATCCCACTTTCCTCCGATCACGGGAGACAGGTGTCGCAGAAACCCGTTGAAAACCAAGACAGGCGAAAAGTATGGCAATACCGTCAAATGCGTCCTAAGTAATTGAATTTATTCGACTATTGGCGGAGGGAGTGGGATTCGAACCCACGGTGGGCTTGCACCCACGCCGGTTTTCAAGACCGGTGCCTTAAACCGCTCGGCCATCCCTCCGGACGCTGAAATCGCTCGTCTTCCGGTTCGCCACGCGCACCGGACGGCCCGCTGTGACCGGACCTGCTACCGTGCGTGACGCGCGGTCGCATTTACTGCGCGCCGGATCGCAGCGTCAACCTGTACCGCTTGTCCCTTCTCCTCCCCTTCTCTCCTCTCTCTTCCTCTCTCCCCTCGTCCCTGCTGTCTCTCTCCCTCCCTCCCTCGCCGCCATCGATCGCGGGGCTTGGGTAGGGCCGGCGAGGAGGGGAAGGGTCCGGGGCTGGAGGACCGGGGAGGCTTGCCCCGGAGGCCGGCGCGCGGGCGATGGGCCGGACTCTGGCGGCCTGCCGCCCGATGGCGCAGCCGCGGATGTCCGTCCGATGGGCGGCGGTCCAGCCGGCGCGGGACCGGACGCCGCGATCCGGCCCTGTAGGTTTTCTTCCAGAAATTGACAGTCGGAAGCCATAATGTAAGAGATACGTCAACCGCCCGCGCAACCGGAAGTCCGATGTCGATTCGCGAAGATCTGGCGCATACGCGTCACGTGCTGACGGCCTCGGAGGCGAAGATCGTTCAGGTGCTGCTGGCCGATTTCCCGATGTCGGGGCTCGGCACCGCGACGCGGCTGGCGAGGCTCGCCGGGGTCAGCGACCCGACCGTCACGCGGCTGATGATCAAGCTCGGCTATTCCGGCTTCGCCGACTTCCAGCAGCGCGTGCTGGCGGAAGTGGAATCGCGGCTGCACTCGCCGCTGCTGATGATGGAGGCCAAGCGCCCGGACGGTTCCGACGCCGCCTCCGCGCTCGACTATTTCCGCTCGGTCGCCGACAGTCTCGAACGGACCCGCACGGCGGTGGCGGCACAGGCCTATACGCGCGTCGTCAGGATGCTGCTCGAGAGCAAAGGCGAGGTTCTGCTGCTCGGCGGCCGCTTCAGCCGCCACATCGCCTCGATGTTCGCCGGCTATCTGACGCAGTTCCGCTCCGGCGTGCGCGACATGGGCGAGCTGGCACCGCCCGACTTCGACCTCCTGATCGATCTCGGCCGGCGCGACCTCCTGGTGGTGTTCGACTACCGGCGCTACCAGTCCGACGTCGTGCGCTTCGCGCGCCAGGCGCACGAGCGCGGCGTCACCATCCTGCTCTTCACCGATACCTGGCTGTCGCCGATCGCCGAGCATGCCGACCAGACCATGGTCGCGGCCATCGAGGCCAATTCGCCCTTCGACACGCTCGCCACGGCAGTCGCCCAGATGGAGGCGGTGCTGGCGCACGCGCTGGCGTTGCACGGCGGCGACATGCGCAAGCGGATGGAGGAGATCGAAGGCATCCGCCGCGCCAATGCGGTCACCCTCGACGCGGTCATGCCCTCGCCGGCCGACCGCGTCGCCGAAGCCGGCGGCAATGCCAGCACGCCCTCCCCTTCAAGACGGACGAAACCCGCATGACCGACCCCCTGCCCCGCCGCGACGCGCCCTTCTCGCCCGGCCAGACCGCCCTGCTGCTGGTCGACATGCAGCGGATCTGGCTGGAGCCGGGGCTCGATCCCGGCCATCCCGACTGGGGTCCCGACCATTATTTCTACCGCCGGACGCGCGAGGTGGTGATCCCCAACCAGGTGCGCCTGCTCGCGGCTGCCCGCGCAAGCGGCGCGGAGGTGATGCACACCATCATCCAGAGCCTGACCGAGGACGGCCGCGACCGCTCGCTCGACCACAAGCTGACGCCGATCCACATTCCGCCGAGCCTCCCCGAGGGCCTGCCGCCCAAGGAGCTCGCTCCGGTCGGCGACGAGATCCTGCTGCCCAAGACCTCGTCCGGCATCTTCAACTCGACCAATGTCGACTATCTGCTGCGCAACCTCGGCATCCGCCATCTCGTCGTGGCGGGCGTGCTGACCGACCAGTGCGTCGACATGACGGTGCGCGACGGCGCCGACCGCGGCTATCTGGTCACCTGCGTGGCGGACGCCTGCGCGGCGCCGACGCAGGAGCGGCACGAGACGGCGCTCAAGGCCTTCGGCGGCTATTGCTGGGTCGCCGACACGGCCACCGTCGAGGCGCGCTTCCGGGCGCTCGGACGGGCGGACGCCGCATGAGCCCCGCAGTCCCCTCCCCGGTCGCTGGCCCCTCCCCGCTCGTCAGCATCGTGACGACCGATCTCGCCGCGGTGACGCGCGGACGGCCGCTGACGGAAGCGCGCTACCGGAAATCGCTGGAGACAGGCGTCGGCTGGGTGCCCGCCAACCAGTGCCTGACCGCCTTCAACACCATCGCCGATCCCAACCCCTGGGGCTCGTCGGGCGACCTGCGCATCGTGCCGGACGAGGCCGCCCGCTACGCCACCGCGGCGACGGGTGCGGCGACCCGCTTCGACATGGTGATCGGCGACATCGTCGAACTCGACGGCAGGCCCTGGACGGCCTGCCCGCGCACGCAGCTGCGCGACGCGCTGCGCGCCCTCGAGGCGGCGACCGGGCTCGGCCTCGTCGCCACCTTCGAGCAGGAGTTCACGCTTCTGCCCGGCGCCGGCGGCGCGCCGGCCGCGCCGCTGCACGCCTTCTCGGTGGAGGCGCTGCGCCACTTCGATCCCTTCGCGCCGCGGCTCGCAGCCTGCCTCGAGGAGGCGGGCGTGGAGCCGGAGATGGTGCTCGCCGAATATGGCGCCAACCAGTTCGAGATCACCCATGCGCCGATCGACGGGCTGACCGCCGCCGACCGGGCGGTGGCGATCCGCGAGATCACCCGCGAGGTCGCGCGGGTGGCCGGCGCCCGCGCGAGCTTCGCGCCGAAGCCCGCGCTCGACCAGGTCGGCAACGGCGTGCACATCCATTTCAGCCTGCGCGACGCCTCGGGGCAGCCCGCGACGTTCGATGCCGCCCGGCCGGGCCGGCTGTCGCAGGCGGCGGGCGCCTTCTGCGCCGGCGTGCTGAAGCACCTGCCGGGGATCGTCGCGCTGACGGCGTCCGGCGTGCCGTCCTACTACCGGCTGGCGCCGCACAACTGGAGCTCGTCCTACACCTGGCTCGGCGAGCGCGACCGCGAGGCGACGCTCCGGATCTGCCCGACGGTGACGATCGGCGGGCGCGAGCCTGAGCGCCAGTTCAACGTCGAATACCGGGCGGCGGACGCGACCGCCAATCCCTATCTGGCGCTCGCCGCGATCGTCCGCGCGGGGCTGGCCGGGATCGACGCCGACCTGGCCGTCCCGCCGGTCGTCGCCGGTGATCCGTCCGTCATGAGTGCCGACGAGCGCGAGCGGCTCGGACTCAAGCGGCTGCCGGAGACGCTGGAGCAGGCGCTCGAGGCCCTCGCCGCGGATCCGGTCGTGACGTCCTGGTTTGCACCCGAGCTTCTGGCCAGCTTCGTCGCCGTCAAGCGCGCCGAGATCGGCCTGATGGCCGGGCTCGACCGCGCCGCGGTCTGCGCGGCCTACGGCGCGCGCTACTGATGCTGGCGACCGCCCTTCCCGCGCTGGACTGGCCCGAACCGGTCGAGATCCTCAATGCCGGTTCGGATACCGAGCTGGTGCTGATCTGCGACCACGCCTCCAACCATGTCCCGGCCGAGTACGACCGGCTCGGAGTCGGCGAGGCCGATCTCCAGCGCCACATCGCCTGGGACGTCGGTGCTGCCGCCCTCACCCGGGCGCTCGCCCGGCGGCTCGGCGCGCCGGCCTTCCTCGGCACCTATTCGAGGCTGCTGGTCGACCTGAACCGGCCGTTCGGCAGCCCGACCAGCATGCCGGTCCTGTCGGAGGCCACCCGCATTCCCGGCAACGAGCACCTCGCGCCGTCCGAGATCGAGCGGCGAAGGCGCCTGGTGTTCGAGCCGTTCCATGCGGCCGTCGCGGCCTTTCTCGACGCGCGTGAGCGCGCCGGTCGGCGCTCGCGCATCGCCGCCATCCATTCCTTCACGCCGGTCTTCCTCGGCGTGCCGCGGCCCTGGCATGTCGGGATCCTGCACGAGGACGAGCCCGCCCATGCGGCGCGGGTGATGCAGGGGCTGGCGCGCGATCCGGCGCTGATCGTCGGCGAGAACGTGCCCTACCAGATCGACCGCGCGGGCGACTACGCCATTCCCGTGCACGGCACCGACCGCGGCAGCCCCGCCCTGCTGATCGAGATCCGCAACGACCTGATATCGGATGCAGACGGCATCCGCGACTGGACCCGCCGCCTGGCCGAGGTGCTCTGACGACGGGAACGCCCACGCCCGCGAGGCAATGGAGAAGGACCAAGACATGGCGAACACCGAAGACCTCATCGCCGGCGTGCAGGCCGCCATCGAGAAGGATCGCGACTGGGTGATCGGCCTGACCCGCGACATGGTGCGCATTCCCTCGGTCAATCCGAAGTTCGAGCCCGATCCGCAGATCAACCGGGAGGCCGACGTCCAGGCGCTGCTGGAGCCGATCCTCAAGCAGCAGGGCTTTGCCACAGAGCAGTGGGACGCCCTGCCCGGCCGCCCCAATCTCGTCGGCGAATGGGCGGGCTCGGAGGAGAAGAGCCTGATCCTGTGCGGCCACATCGACGTGGTGCCGGTCGGGGCGCTGAAAGACTGGTCGGTCGACCCCTTCGGCGGCGACGTCGTCGACGGCCGGCTCTACGGCCGCGGCGCGATCGACATGAAGAGCGGCGTCGCCGCCTGCATCGCGGCCGCCCGCGCGATCCGCCAGGCCGGCATCACGCTCGACGGGAGGCTGGCGATCCATTCGGTGGTCGACGAGGAGTCCGGCGGCTTCGGCGCCATGGACGCGGTCAGGCGCGGCAAGCTCGCCAGGGCGATCCTGGTCGCCGAGCCGACCTGGGGCGACGTGCTGCCGGTCGAGGGCGGTCTCGAATGGGCCCGCGTCACGATCCGCGGACGCAACGCCCATTCGGCGCTGCGCTACAACGAGATCTATCCGCAGCGCCACGACGCGGACCGGCTCGTGCCCGGCGTCAACGCCATCGAGATCGCGGCGCGCTTCATCCAGGCGGTGCGGCAGTACGAGCTCGACCGCACCCGGGCGCGCTCGCACCCGCTGCTGCCGATCGGCATGAACACGATCAACATCGGCGTCATGCATGGCGGCACCGGGATCGGCGCGCACGGCCTGCCAACGGTGATGACCAATCCGGCGATCATTCCCGACGCCGCGGTCCTCGACCTCGACATGAAGTTCCTGCCCGACGAGAATTCGGCCGACTACCGGCGCAACTTCGAGGCCTTCGTGCATCATTTCGCCCAGACCGACGCCTGGCTGCGCGAGAATCCGCCGACGATCCAGTGGGAACTCGGCGGCCTGCACTTCCCGCCGATGAACACGCCGGTCGACCACCCGCTGGTCCAGTCGCTGACGGCCCGCAAGGGCGCGATCGGCAAGGCTCCGACGGTGAAGGGCTTCGTCGCCGTCTGCGACGCGGCGCATTATGCCGGCGCGGGCGTCGACGGCGTCATCTTCGGCCCGTCCGGCGACGGCTTCCACGGCAAGGACGAATATGTCGACGTCGAGTCGCTGGTCGAGACCACCAAGGTGATCGCCGCGACCATCATCGACTGGTGCGGCGTCCGCTGAGGGGACGTCTCGCCGTCCCCCCGGGTCGGCATCCGCCGGGCGGATGCCTGGATCTACGGTTGGTTCAGCGGCCGCAGGGCGGACGCCTCGCCATCCCCCGGTTCGGCGTCCGCCGGGCGGACGCCTCAGGCCGGACGCTTCAGACGCCCGGTCAGGCCTGCCCAGGCCGCCCGCAGCATGCCGACGAGGCCGCTTGGATAGACCAGCATCACGACGATGATCAGCACGGCAGTGATCATCGGGCGCCAGGCGCCGAAATCGGCCATGGCCTCGGCGAAGATGGTCAGCACGAAGGAGGCGATGATGGCGCCGTAGATCGTGCCGGTGCCGCCGAGCAGCACCATCGACAGGACGATCGTCGCCAGGCTCATGCCGAACACGTCGATCGAGGCGTTGCGCTGGTAGGCGGCGTAGAAGGCGCCGGCGACCCCGGTGAAGAAGGCGCTCGCCGCCAGCGTGATCAGGCGCTGGCGCACCAGCGAGACGCCGCGGCTGATCGCATATTCCTCGTTGTCGCGCAGCGCCACGATGCTGGCGCCCGTCCGCGAGCGCACCAGCACGCGCAGGAAGATCGTGCTTGCCGCCAGCAGCGCCAGCGCGATGCCGAAATAGCCGATCTTCCCGTCGCGCACCATGTTGTGGTCGAAGAGATAGAGGCCGGGAATGCGCACGATCCCCTGCGTGCCGCCGGTGATCTCCGACTGGCTGATGATCACCTGCATCACCAGCTGGGCGAAGCCGAAGGTCACCAGGATGATGTAGATGCCCTTCAGCCGCAGGATCGGGATGGTGACGAGGACGGCTGCCAGCGTCGCCACGACGCCGCTCGCCGCGAGCGCCAGCCACGGGTCGAGGCCTGCCAGCTTGGTCAGCAGTGCGTAGGCGTAGACGCCGATGCCGAACAGCGCGAGGTGGCCGAAGTTGAAAACGCCGCCGTAACCCAGGCTGAGATCCCAATTCGACGCCACGATGGCGTAGATGAAGGCCATGATGAGGATGTGGCGGCTGTAGCTGTCGGCGAAGACGAAGGGCATCAGCGCCAGCACCGCGAGGCCGAGCACGAAGCCCACGGCTTCGCGCTGCCACGGGGTGCGCCCCGGCGCGCGGATGTTTCGCTTGATCTGGTCCATCATGCCAGCCCCCGGCCGCGGCTCGAGAATATGCCTTCCGGACGCACCATCAGCGTCAGGATCAGCACCGCAAACAGCAGCGCAGGCGTCCAGTAGAGACCGAAATAATAGCTGCAGGCAGCTTCGAAGAAGCCGATCAGATAGGCCGCGAAGATCGGGCCGGAGATGCTCGAGATGCCGCCGAAGACCACCACGATCAGCGCCTTGAGCAGCGGATCGGCGCCCATCACCGGCGACATGAAGCGATAGCCGCCCATGAAGATGCCGGCAAGGCAGGCGAGCGCGGCGGCGATGGCGAAAGCCAGCCCGTAGAGCGCCGTCACGTTGAGGCCGACGAGCTGGCTCGCGTCCTCGTTCTGGGCGACCGCCCGCAGCGCCAGCCCGAGCCGCGTGCGGGTGAGGAACATCCACAGCGCGCCGAGGATCAGCGGCGTGACGACGATGATGGCGATCTGGTGCAGCGAGACGCCGATGCTGCCGATCATGGTGTTGCCGTCGACCAGCGGCGGCAGCTGCTTGGAGCGCGGCCCCCAGATCGTGAGCACCCCGTTCTCGATCAGCGAGCCGGCGGCGAGCGTCGTGATGACGACCACCAGCACCAGGTTGGCGCGGCCGATCAGCGGCCGCACGACCGCCGCCTGCAGCAGCCAGCCGACGGCGGCCGTCGCAAGCACGGCGAGCGGGAAGGCCGCGGCCGGATGCAGCCCGGTCTCGACCAGCTGCCAGGCGAGATAGGCGCCGAGCATCATGAAGACGCCGTGGCTGAAGTTGAACACGCCGATCGTCGTCCAGACCAGCGCCAGCCCCACCGCCATCATGGCGTAGAGCGAGCCCTGGAACAGGCCTCCGAACAGGATTTCCGCGAGTGCGCCCATCGTTTTCCTAGTGCTGTCCGAAGTACATCGACATGATCTCGGCGTGGGCGATGCTCTCGCCGGGCTTGATCTCGGTGGCGACCGTGCCGTGGTTGATCAGGTAGAGCTGGCGGCTGAGTTCGAGCAGGAACTCGATGTCCTGTTCGACGACGATCAGCGGCACGCCGCCCTTCGAGATGTCCATGACCGAGGCGCAGAGCTCGTCCTTGATGCGCGGCGCCAGGCCCAGCGTCGGTTCGTCGAGGATGAGCAGGCGCGGATGGCTCATCAGCGCCGTCCCGATCGACACCATCTGGCGCTCGCCGCCCGACAGCGTGCGCACGCGCTGGCGCCAGCGCTCGGCGATCTTCGGGAACAGCGCCACCACCTTCTCGCGGTTCTCCGCCTCGTGCGGCCGGGCGCGCGCCGAATAGGCGCCGAGCGCCAGGCAGTCGGCGATCGTCAGGTCGGGAAAGATCCGGTTGCCCTGCGGCACGTGGATCAGGCCCGCGCCGACGATGGCGCGCGCGCTCCTGGCCGTGATGTCCTCGCCGTCGAAGACGATGCGGCCGGCCTTCGGCTTCAGCAGGCCCGAGATGACGCGCAGCAGCGTCGTCTTGCCGTGTCCGTTCGGCCCGAAGAAGCCGACATTGCCGTGGCGGCCGGCCTCGAGCGAAATGTCGTTCAGGACCGTCACGCGGCCATAGCCGGCCGTGACTCCTTCCACCGTCAGGATGGGTGTCACGCCGCCGCTCTCCGCGTGCCGAGATAGGCTTCCACGACCCGCTCGTCGGCGATCACCGCCGCCGGGTCGCCGGCCGCCAGAACCCGCCCCTGGTTCAGCACCATAAGGTGCTGCGACAGGCTCATCAGGAAGGTCAGCACGTGCTCGATGAGCACGATGGTGATGCCGCGCGCCGCCGTCCGCCGGATCAGGCCGATCGAGGTTTCGATCTCCGGCCGCGTCAGGCTGGAGGCAGGCTCGTCCAGAAGCAGCATCTTCGGCTCCATCGCGATCGCGGTCGCCAGCATCAGGCATTTGCGGTCGAAGACCGAGAGTTCCCCGGCCAGCCGTCCGAAGGACGCGCGCTGCAGGCCGACGAATTCGATCGCCTCGGCGGCGACGTCGCGCGCAACGGCCGCCGGCCTGTCGGGCTTGCCGTAGCTCGCGCCGATCAGGACGTTCTCGAACACCGTCAGCCCGTCGAAGCTCGTCTCGCGCTGGAAGGTGCGGGCGAGGCCGAGCCGCGCAATGGCGTGGCCGGACAGCCCGTGCACGTCGGTGCCGTCGAAGACGATCCGGCCCCGGTCGGGGCCGAACGGGATGCCGGTGATGAGGTTGAAGAGCGTGCTCTTGCCGCTGCCGTTCGGCCCGGCGATGCCGAAGATCTCCCCCGGCGCCACCGAGAAGGAGACCTCGTCCACCGCCTTCAGCGAGCCGAACGCCTTGCAGACGCCCTCGACCTGAAGCAGGGCCACGCCCTACTCCATCCAGGGCTGGAGCTTGAACTCGCCGGTCGCATACTTGGCCGGGGAGATCAGCGTGCGCTCGCCGTCCCAGATCTGGAAGAAGGTGATCGGGATGAAGTCGTCGCCCTGCATGGCGAGGTGCGTCTCGGGGTCGAACTTCAGGCGGCCGGCCGCGACCTGCTTGTCGGTCTCGCTGATCGCCTTCATCACCGCCTCGTGGTCGGCCGGGTCGCCGGCCTTCTTCAGCGCGTCGAAATAGACGTGGACCATCTCGTAGAGGCCGATGCCGTAGGTGCCGCTCTCGGCGCCGTACTTGGTCTTGAACTTGGTCGCCACCTCTTCGGCGCGCGGGTTCTTGGGCGTCGTCAGCGCGCCGCCGAGCAGGTTGTAGATGATGCCGGTCGAGTTCTTGCCGGTCAGCTCCACGAATTCCGGCACGCTCGGCGCATACTGCAGGAAGACCAGGCTCTTGGTCGGCTGCTCCATGAACTGGTTGAGGAACGAGGCCGAATTGCCGGGCAGGTAGTCGGTGTTGATGACGACGTCCGGCACGTTCTCGCGCACCTTGGCGAGGATCGAGCGCCAGTCGGTGACCTCGCCGAAGGGCACGATCTCGTCGACGGTGATGGTCCAGCCGTTCCCGGCGAAGGTCTTCTTCATGCCTTCCGAGATGGTCTTCGAATAGGCGTTGTCGGACGAGATGATGGCGACCTTCTTGTCCTTGAGGGTGATCTTGCCCTCGGCCGCCAGCTTCTCGACGAACAGCGTCACGTCGGTGTTGTAGGCGTCGAAGGACGGCGTCATCGACCAGCAGCACATGTAGTCGTCGGGCGCCGGCGCGATGATGTCCTTGGTCTGCTGCGAGGTCGCCGCCAGCATGTAGGGCATGCCGGCTTCCGCCATGTTGTCGATCTCGAAGTTCGTCAGGCTGGCATAGCCGGTCAGCATGAAATGCACGTCCGGATCGCCGAGCAGGCGCTCCACCGCGCTGGTGACGTTGCCGGCCGACTGGTCCTTGACGTCGCCGACCACCAGTTCGAACGTGTTGCCGTCGATGCCGCCGGCCTCGTTCACCTCGTCGATCGCCATCTGCGCGCCGCGCTGGAACTCCTGGCCGTCGGCGGCGGCGGGACCGGTCAGCGGCGCCAGCAGGCCGATCTTGACGACGTCCGCGAAGGCTGGGACGCTGGCCGCGGAGAAGACGGCGGCGAGCGCCGTCCCGAGCAGAATCTGGCGGATGCGGCGTTGTGCGGATCTGTGCGTCATGGTTTCAGTGCCCCTGTCTTTCCCGCGAGCCGGGAGTTGAATGATTGACAATTTACGCACAAGCGTTCTTCCTTGAAAAGATGGTTTCACCGGCTGGCGAACATATTCGCGCACGCGGCGGGCGGCACGGCGAGCGTGCCACACGATTGTGCAATTGCCTCCGGAGGGACAGACGGCAGCGCAGAAGGGGGTGCCCATGACGATGACGCAGACGACGATCGAGACGAGCCACGGCAGGATCGCCGTGCGGCAGAGCAGCGGCAGCGGGACGCCGGTCCTGCTCATCCACGGCAATTCCTCCTCGGGCGCGGTGTTCCGCAACCAGCTGGCCGGTCGCCTCGGCGAGCGCTTCCGGCTGATCGCGGCCGATCTTCCCGGCCACGGCGATTCGGCCGACGCGGTCGATCCCGACCGCACCTACAACATGGTCGGCTATGCCGATGCGATGACCGAAGTGCTGAAGGTGCTCGGCATCGAGAAGGCCGTGGTCTTCGGCTGGTCGCTCGGCGGCCACATCGGGCTCGAGATGATCGACCGTTATCCCGGCCTCCTCGGCCTGATGATCACCGGCACGCCGCCGGTCTCGCCGGCCCAGATCGGCGAGGGCTTCAAGCCGAGCCCGCACATGGCGCTCGCCGGCCAGGAGGTGTTCTCCGCCGAAGACGTCGAGAACTACGCCCGCAGCACGGCCGGCGAGCCGTTCGAACCCTTCATGCTCGACACCGTCGCGCGGACCGACGGTCGTGCGCGGCGGATGATGTTCGAGAAGCTGGCGATGGGTGTGGGCCGCGACCAGAACGCGCTGGTGGCCGGCAGGACGCCGCCGATCGCGGTGCTGAACGGTCTCGACGAGCCCTTCGTGAACACCGACTTCGTCGAGTCCGTCGTCTTCTCCAACCTCTGGGAAGGAAAGAAGCACGTGCTGGAGAAGTCGGGCCACGCCCCGTTCTGGGATTCGCCCGACCGCTTCGACCCGATCTTCGAACGCTTCGTCGTCGACATGGGCAAGGCATAGGGCGCATCGGGGTCCGGGCCGCTCCGCTCGCCCGGCCTTCCGCTATCGGCACGTCCTCCACCCGCAGCCGCTGGAGGCCTCGAGGGGACGTGCGTCGGACGCGCACCGGCCGCCGCGCGCAACGCCGCGGCGGGCGGCAGCGCCGCCGCA
>Ga0208243_1000241_pt1 | contig 37957 bp, 35 predicted proteins | sample Subbio2Aug_QV12A_FD_184826 | JGI IMG/M metagenome (GOLD analysis project Ga0208243, IMG submission 184826) | Serpentinite rock and fluid subsurface biosphere microbial communities from McLaughlin Reserve, California, USA - CR12Aug_QV12A (SPAdes) | ecosystem: Environmental > Terrestrial > Deep... | reverse complement strand
CCCCCCCCCCTGGCCCCTCCCCGCAAGGGGGAGGGGAACCGCGCGCAGGGTGGAAGGGCGCCACGCTGCCGGTCGTCAACCCGCACCGGCCCCTGGTCTGCCGCTCGGTGATGAAGACCCGGATCAAAGTCAGTTGGAATTGCGGGGACAGTTTACTTGATCCGGCTGTTCTTCCCCACGCCGCAGGTCGATGCGCTGCCGAATTGAGTAAACTGTCCCCGAAATTCTTCCCGCAAGTCAATCCTCCTCGAACAGCCGCCCCTGTACCGCCGCCATGCTGCGCGGCGGTTCCAGGCCCATATGGGTCCAGGCATTGGCGGTGAGCACGCGGCCGCGCGGGGTGCGCTGGATGAAGCCCTGCTGGATGAGATAGGGCTCGATGATGTCCTCGATGGCGTCGCGCGGCTCCGACAGGCCGGCCGCGATGGTCTCGATGCCGACCGGGCCGCCGCCGAAGTTCCGCAGGATCATCGAGAGATAGCGGCGGTCGAGATTGTCGAGGCCGAGCGCGTCGACCTCGAGCCGGAGCAGCGCCTCGTCGGCGATCGTCCGCGTCACGGTCGGCGCGCCCGCCACCGTCGCGAAGTCGCGCACGCGGCGCAGCAGGCGCCCCGCGATGCGCGGCGTGCCGCGGGCGCGCCTGGCGATCTCGGTCGCGCCGTCGTCGCTCATCGGCAGGCCGAGAATGCGCGCGCCGCGCCGCACGATCAGTTCCAGTTCCTCGACTGTGTAGAAGTTGAGCCGCACCGGAATGCCGAAGCGGTCGCGCAGCGGGTTGGTGATCAGCCCGAGCCGCGTCGTGGCGGCGACCAGCGTGAAGCGCGCGAGGTCGATCTTGACCGACCGCGCCGCCGGCCCCTCGCCGATGATCAGGTCGAGCTGGAAATCCTCCATCGCCGGATAGAGGATCTCCTCCACGGCGGGCGACAGCCGGTGGATCTCGTCGATGAACAGCACGTCGCGGTCTTCGAGATTGGTGAGCAGGGCGGCGAGATCGCCGGCCTTGGCGATCACCGGGCCGGAGGTGGAACGGAAGTTCACCCCCATCTCCTTGGCCATGATCTGCGCCAGCGTCGTCTTGCCGAGTCCCGGCGGGCCGACGAAGAGCACGTGGTCGAGGGCCTCGCCGCGTCCCTTGGCGGCCTCGACGAACACCTTCAGGTTGGCGCGCGCTGCCGCCTGGCCGACGAACTCGTCGAGCGTCTGCGGCCGCAGCGTCGAATCGACGTCCTCGCCGCGCTTCTCCGACGAGATCAGGCGGGGGGACGTGGTCATGCCAGCAGCCTCATGCCCGGGACCGCCTTCGCCGCCGGCGCGTCGAGCGTATAGGTGAAGTCGCAGCCCGCCTCGAGATTGATCTGCGAAATCACCAGGTCGGAATAGTCGCGATGGCCGCTTGCGAGCGTGTCGGCCCAGTTGCGGAACGGATTGGTGTCGAGCACGCGCAGTTCCTCGCTTTCCAGAAGCCCGGCGAGCGTCGATCGCGCGGTCGCCCGGTCCACGCCGGCCTTCCTTTCGAGCACCCAGAGGCTCTCCGCGACGACGACGACGTTCACGAGGAGAGGATCGTCCGGAGAGGTCCGCCCGATCAGCGCCGCCGCCCGCTGGAACATCGCCTCGTCGTCCCTCAGCAGCAGCCGCACGACGACGTTGGTGTCAATCCCGATCAAGGTGCCGCTCGTCCCGGTCCATCGCGGCGATCGGCCCCGCCGACTTGATGTCGGACTGGGTCAGCGGCTTGCGCCCGGGATCGTGCAGCGCGCCCGCGAAGTCAAGCGCCGAGCGCCGCGGCCTGGCTTCGAGGACGTACTGGCCGTCCTGCTTGCGGAACACGAGGCGGTCGCCGGGCCTGAGGTTCAGGTCCTCGCGCACCTGCTTCGGCAGCGTCATCTGGTTCTTGGAGGTCAGGGTGGTCGAAGGATGCATGCCGATCTCCTTTCACGCACAGGATAGTAAGGAGAACGGGCTCTCGCAAGGCGTCACCGCGCCAGCTCCTTCAGGCCTGCCCGGATCAGCTTCGACGAATCCGCGCCCTCGCCCGCCGTCTTCAGCGCGGCGGCGACGGCGGTCGCGGCGACGTCGCGCGAATAGCCGAGATTGACGAGCGCCGAGACGGCGTCGGCCACCGGCGCGGGCGCCACGCCTTCGCCGAGTTCCTGCTTCAGACCCATCGCCGCGGCGGCCTCGCCGGTGTAGGCCGGCGCCTTGTCGCGCAGCTCCGTGACGATCCGCTCGGCGACCTTCTTGCCGACGCCGGGTGCGCGGGCGACCATGGCGATGTCGCGCAGCGCGACCGCATTGGCGAGTTCGGAGGCGGTCAGCGTCGACAGCACCGCCAGCGCCACCTTGGCGCCGACGCCCGGGACGTTGTTCTGCAGCAGGCGGAACCACTCGCGTTCCAGCGCCGAGCCGAAGCCGTAGAGCCGGATCATGTCCTCGCGCACATAGGTCTCGATGTGCAGCACCACCGCCTCGCCGATGCCGGGCAGCTTCGACAGCGTGCGGGCAGGGCAGTAGGCGACGTAGCCGACGCCGTGCACGTCGACGACGCAATGGTCCTCTGCGATCTCGTCGAGCGTTCCCTTGAGCTTCCCGATCATCGAATCGATCCCGCGCGGTGTTTGAGCAGCAGCACGCTGTATCACCGCAAAGAGGCCTTCGGCAAAGCGCCTGCGCCTCCGGGCAGTCTTCAGTCCGCGATGCGCGGGATTGAACGCGGCTCCGGCAGTTGGCGCCAGATCAGCCAGGACAGGATGGCCGTGAACCCCATCACGGGAATGACCGTCGCTGCGGCCGTCACCGGCTCTCCGATCAAAGCGGCAGCCGTCCCACCGACGAGCCCGCCACCCATCTGCATGAAGCCGGAGATCGAGGAGGCGGCACCCGCGATGTGCGGGAACGGCGCGATCGAGGCCACCATCATGGCCGGCATGATGAAGGAGATGCCGAAGGCGAAGAGGCCGACCGGCGCCATGACCGAGAGGAAGCTCGGCGGCGCGACGCGCAGCAGCACGGCGAGCAGGATGCAGGCTCCGGCCACGCAGGTGAGGCCGAACGGGACCAGCCGCGGCGCCGGCATCACCTGCAGGAAGCGCCGCACGATCAGGGAACCGGTGAAGAAGCTCCCGGACTGCAGCAGCATGCCGAGCCCGAACTCGGTCGCGGTGAGGCCGACGCGGTCCATGAGCAGGAAGGGCAGCACCGTGGCCAGCGTGTAGAGCGATCCGACCGTGCCCGTGATGACGAGGCTGCACAGGACGAAATAGGGGCTGCCGAACAGCGTCGCGTAGGACTTCGCCAGGGCCGCCGGCCTTATCCGCGACGTGTCGCGCAGCACCGTCTCGCTGAGGCCGAACTGCACCACCAGCACGACGACAACGCCCAGCGCCACCATGGCGAGGAAGATCGCATGCCAGCCGGCGGCGATCATGATCAGGCCGCCGATGGTCGGCGAGAAGGCCGGCCCGACCGCCAGCACGATGGCCTGCAGGTTCATGATGCGCGCGGCCCGGTCGTCGTGGAACAGGTCGCGGATCAGCGCCCGCGAGATCGCCACGCCCACCGCCGAGCCTACGCCTTGGAAGAAGCGGGCCGCGATCAGGATCTCGACCGACGGCGCCACCAGCGCCACGAGACTGGCGATCAGATAGATCGTCATGAAGCCGAGCACGACGGGCTTGCGGCCGAAGCCGTCGGACAGCGGGCCGCAGACGAGCTGCGACAGAGCAAAGCCCGCGAAATAGAACGACAGGCTGAGCTTGACTGCAGCCTCGGTGCTGCCGAAGGCATGCACGATCTCCGGCATCGCCGGCGTGTAGAGCGCCATCGACACCGGGCCGACGGAAACCATCAGCGCGCCGATCAGGCCCACGCGGCGTTCGCTCATCAGCGACGGGGAGGGAGTGACGGGGGCGTTCACGTCGGTTCCCCCGGTCGCGAGGCTTCGTCCTTCAGAGTCGACAGATCGTCCCGCAGCGCCTTCAGCAGGCCGATCAGATCGTTCCACCGCTCGGTGCCCAGGGTGCGGGTCAGGTCTTCGCGGATGGCGACTCCGATCGCCCGGACTTCGGCCAGCACGTCCTCGGCGGCCGGCGTCAGTTCCACGAGCTTCGCGCGGCGGTCGGCCGGGTCCGCGGAGCGCGTGACGAGCCCGCGGCCTTCGAGCCGGTCGAGATAGCCCGACAGCGTCATCGCCTCGACGCCCATCCGCTCGGCGAGCACGTTCTGGCGGACGATGCCGCAGCGCGCGATGTTGGCCAATGCCCGTCCTTCGCCCGGCGTCACGGCCACGCCCGCGGTCGCGATGCGCCGCTCGATCTCGGCACGGACCAGCCGCGCCACGTCGGATATGAGGAACCCGAGCGTATCGGGATCGGCAGGCTGCGACATGTCGGGAGGGACTTCCGAAGATAAGGCTGACTTATAATAAGGTAGACGTACCAAAATGGGGACCGGCGCGTCAATCCCGTTGCGCGCCGTTCGTGGCCGCCTTACATCCGAAGACTGCCCCGAGGAGCCCCGCATGACCGACCCGACTTCCGCGCCCGCCCCCTCCCCGCTCGTCGACTGGAACGGCCCCATGGGCCTCCCGGACTTCGCGCGGATCGCCGACGACGCCTTCGAGGCTGCCTTCGATGCCGGCTTCGCCGCGCATGCCGCGGAGATCGAGGCCATCGTCGCCGATCCGGCGGCGCCGACGGTCGAGAATACGCTCAGGCCGCTGGAGCTCGCGGGCGAGCCGCTGTCCCGGGTCTCCGCGATCTTCTGGTGCAAGGCCGGCGCCGACACCAACGACGCGATCCAGGCCCTCGAGCGCTCGGTCTCGCCGCGCATGGCGCGGCACTATTCGGCGATCGGCATGAACGAGCGGCTCTTCGCCCGTATCGACGACCTCCATGCGCGCCGTGCCGAACTCGGCCTCGACCCCGAGACCGCGCGCGTGCTGGAGCTCACCTGGAAGGGCTTCGTCCGGTCGGGCGCGAAGCTGGGCGATGCCGACAAGCAGCGTCTCGCCGCCATCAACGAGGAACTGGCCTCGCTCGGCGCACGCTTCGGCCAGAACGTGCTCGCCGACGAGCGCTCCTGGGCGCTGTTCCTCGCGGAAGCCGATCTCGCGGGCCTGCCCGACTCGCTCCGCCGCGCGATGGCGGAAGCCGCCGCCTCCCGCGGCCGCGAGGGCGCCTTCGCGGTCACGCTGTCGCGGTCGATCATGGAACCGTTCCTGACCTTTTCCGACCGCCGCGACCTGCGCGAGACGGCCTTCCGGGCCTTCGTGGCGCGCGGCGAGAACGACGGCGACAACGACAACCGCGGCGTGGTGGCCGAGATGCTGCGGCTGAGGCACGAAAAGGCCCGTCTGCTGGGCTATCCGTCCTATGCCGCGCTCAAGCTCGACAACACCATGGCGAAGACGCCGGAAGCCGTGGCCGGTCTGCTCAACCCTGTGTGGGAGAAGGCGCTGGAGAAAGTTACCGAGGACCAGGCCGAACTCACCCGCATCGCTGCCAATGGCGGCCTCAATGCCGCACTCGCGCCCTGGGACTGGCGCTACTACCAGGAAAAGCTCCGGTCCGAACGCTATGCCTTCGACGAGCAGCAGCTGAAGCCCTACTTCCGGCTCGAGAACGTCATCGCCGCCTGTTTCGACGTGGCGAACCGCCTCTTCGGCCTCACCTTCGAGGAGGAGTCGGGCATCGCGGCCTGGCATCCGGACGTGCGGGTCTTCGAGGTGAAGAATGCGGACGGCACGCATCGTGCCGTCTTCCTCGCCGACTATTTCAACCGCCCGTCCAAGCGCTCGGGCGCCTGGATGAGTTCGTTGCGCGGCGGCTGGTCGCTCGGCGAAGGATCCACCCCGATCATCTACAACGTCATGAACTTCGCGAAGGCCCCGAAGGGCGAAGCAGCACTCCTGTCGATCGACGAGGCGCGCACGCTGTTCCATGAGTTCGGCCACGCCCTGCACGGCATGCTGAGCGAGGTCACATGGCCATCGGTCTCGGGCACGGGCGTCAGCCGCGATTTCGTCGAACTGCCCTCCCAGCTCTACGAGCACTGGCTGACCGTTCCGGACGTACTCGAGAAACACGCCCGCCACGCCGAGACCGGCGAGCCGATGCCGCGCGACCTGATGGAGCGGATGGAAGCCTCGAGAACCTTCGGCGCCGGCTTCGCGACCGTGGAGTTCGCCGCCTCCGCGCTGATCGACATGGCCTACCACTCCGCCGCAGAAGCGCCCGCGGACCCGATCGTCTTCGAGCGGGAGACGCTGGCGCGGCTGAAGATGCCGGACGCCATCGCCATGCGCCACCGCACGCCGCACTTCGCGCATGTGTTCTCCGGCGACGGCTATTCGGCCGGCTACTATTCCTACATGTGGTCCGAGGTGCTGGACGCCGATGCGTTCTCGGCCTTCGAGGAGACCGGCGACCCCTTCGACCCGGAAACGGCGGCGCGGCTGCGCAGGCACGTCTATTCCGCGGGCGGATCGCGCGATCCCGAGGAGCTCTACACGGCCTTCCGCGGCAAGATGCCGTCGCCGGACGCGATGATGCGCAAGCGCGGCCTCGCCTGACCTTGCCCCGTGACCGTGCCATCACAGGCCGGCCCTCCCGACGGGCGCTTGCACTGCCGCCCGCGCCTGTTATGTCGCCTCCAAAGAATCCGGCAATGGGAATGACAGAATGAAGCAGCGCGCGCTCGGCAGGAACGGCCCTCTGGTCGGAGCCGTCGGTCTCGGATGCATGAGCTTTGCCGGCGCCTATGGTCCGGCCGACCGGCGGGAGAGCCTGGCAGTCCTGAAGCGGGCGCTCGATCTCGGCGTGACCCATCTCGACACGGCCATCATCTACGGCAACGGCCTGTCGGAGGAGATCATCGGCGAGTTCATCCGCGATCATCCCGGCCGTTTCACCATCGCCACCAAGGCCGGCATCCGCACGCAGCCGACGCGCCACTTCGACAACAAGCCGGGCTACCTCAGGGAAGCGCTCGAGGGCTCGCTGAAGCGTCTCGGCGTCGACCACGTCGAACTGTTCTATCTGCACCGCCGCGACCAGGAGGTCCCGATCGAGGACGCCATGGAAACGCTGGTCCGCTTCAAGGAAGAAGGCAAGATCGGCGGCATCGGCCTGTCGGAGATCGCCCCCTCCACGCTGGAGCGCGCCTGCGCGGTTCATCCCGTGATGGCCGTCCAGAACGAGTATTCGCTGTGGACGCGCCAGCCCGAACTCGGCCTCATCCAGGCGTGCGAGCGGCTGGGCGTCGCCTTCGTCCCCTTCTCGCCCGTCGGGCGCGGCATCTTCTCGGATGCGCCGGTCGATCCGTCGACCTTCGGCGAGACCGACTTCCGGAAGGCCAATCCGCGCTTCATGGAGCCGAACTTCTCCGCCAATGCCCGCTTCGTCGACCGGTTCCGCGCCTTCGCGCAGGAGCGCGGCTGGTCGGTCCCGGCGCTCGCCATCGCCTGGACGCTGCACCGCGGCGACCACCTGATCCCCATCCCGGGCACCCGCACCGTCCGACACCTGGAGCAGGACGCCGCCGCAGCCGACATCGTTCTCACCGCGGAGGACATGGCCGCGATCGAGCGCATTCTGCCGGCCGGCTTCGCCCACGGCCCGCGCTATTCGGAGGCGCAGGCGGTGGGACCCGAGAGCTACTGCTGAGGTCTGGCCGCGGGTCCCGGTCGGCGCTATTCTGATCGCCGGGAACCAGGGAGCCGATCCATGGGCGACATTCTGATCAGGAACCTCGACGACGAGGTCATGGCGAGCTTCGAATGGCGCGCGCGCATGTCCGGCCGCTCGCTGGAAGAGACCATCCGGGACACGCTCGCCGCCGCCGCGCCGCTCACGTCCGAAGAGCGCGTCGCGCTTTCGGAACGTCTGCTGGAGGGTCAGCCCATCCTCGATTTCGACGTTGTCGAGGCGATTGGCCTCGGACGGGAAGGCTACGTTGAGGACGACGAGCGGCGGAGCCGGTAATGCCCGTCGTCATCGACGCGAGCGTCGCCTTTCATTGGACCGTCCGAACGCAATACAGTGTTGCGGCAAACAGGCTCATTGCGGCAAAACTGGACTTCATCGCGCCGGATCTGATCTTTCCGGAGATGGCGAACGCCTTTCATCGCGTCGCGAGGGTCAGTCCCGACCTGACACCGATCGTCGCGGACGGATTGCAGCTCCTGCCTCGATGGTTCCACGAGATCGTGCCCAGTGCTTCGCTCCGGATGCGCGCCCTTGCGCTAGCCAGATCACTCCAGCACTCGGTTTATGACTGCTTCTACCTCGCACTGGCGATGGAGCGGGAAACGCGTATGGTCACGACCGACGAGAGATTGGTTCGCAAGGTTGCAACCCATGCAGAAGCGAAGCACAACCTCCTCCATCTCGACCACGCGGGAACGCTATTTTCCTGACACGGCCGCGACATGAACTGCCGCCGACGATTGGGTGGGCGGTAGAAAAATGAGGCCGCCCGGAGGCGGGAAAAGCAGGAGCACCACCTCATGAAATGGTCATTCCCGATCGGACGCATCGCCGGCAGCGAACTGCGGATCCACCTGACGTTCTTCCTGCTGCTGCTCTGGATCGGCATCGCCGCCTACCGGAGCGGCGGCACGGCTGCGGCGGTCGACGGCATCGCCTTCATCGTCGCCGTCTTCGCCTGCGTCGTCCTGCACGAATTCGGCCATGCCCTGGCTGCACGGCGCTACGGCATCCGCACGCCCCGCATCACGCTCCTGCCGATCGGCGGCGTGGCCGAACTCGAGCGGATGCCGGAGAAGCCGTCGGAGGAGATCGTGGTCGCGCTGGCCGGACCCGCGGTCAACGTCGTCATCGCAGCGATCCTGATCCTCGTTCTCGGCGCGCAGGTCTCGGGCGACACGATGGCCGCCATGGAAAACCCGTCCGCCGGCTTCCTCGCGCGCCTGGCCTCGGTCAACGTGGTTCTCGTGCTCTTCAACCTGATCCCCGCCTTCCCGATGGACGGAGGCCGCGTCCTGCGTGCGCTGCTCGCGACCCGCTACACGCGCGTCCGGGCGACCGAGATCGCGGGCGCGGTCGGCCAGTTCGCCGCCTTCGGCTTCGGCTTCCTCGGTCTCGTCGGCGGCAACCCGTTGCTGATCTTCGTCGCGATCTTCGTCTATCTCGCGGCCACCGCCGAGACCCAGGCGATCGGCCTGCAGGATGCGGCCCGGTCGGTGACCATCCGCGAGGCGATGATCACCAGCTTCGAGACCCTCGGTCCCGACGCGACGCTCCAAGACGCCGGCGACGCGCTGCTGCGGACCACCCAGCACGAGTTCCCCATCGTCGACGGCGCAGGCCGGCTTCGCGGTATCCTGACGCGTTCGGCGCTGGTTCAGGGGCTGGCGAAGGGTGGCCCGGGGATGCCGGTCCTCGACGTCATGACCCAGGACATCCCGGCTCTGCGCGAGGGCGGCAGCCTGACCGAGGCGCTCGACGCCCTGCAGAAGGGGCGCCCGCCGGCGGTCGCCATCGTTGACGCGGAGCAGCGTCTGGTCGGCTACGTGACCTTCGAGAATGTCAGCGAACTGATGATGTTGCGGGCTGCCGCATCGCGGTGACCGCGCCGGAGCCCTGGCTCACTTCGGATAGCAGACGTCCGGGATGTTCGGCCACACGGCGGCGTCGCAGCCGGCCCGCTCGCGCAAGCGCCTGTAGGCCGGCGACACCGGGCCCGTGACGATCGGGTCCACCCACGCCATCTCGTCCAGGCCGTCCCGCTCGGAGGAGTGCGTCTCCACGGTCGGTTCGTCCGCCTGCCGGGCGCTGCCCCCGACGTGGGACACCGCCAGGATGCCGGCGGCGAGAATCGAGAGAACCGCAAGGCGGTATGTGAAGGAACTGGTGATCATGACCGGCATTAACGTCCCGCCACGGTTAATGTTCCGTCTACGCCTCGCGAAAAGCGGCAGCGCCGCGGGCGCATGCTGTGCCTGCCTCTTTCGCAAATGCGAAAAAGCCTGTATGAGCCCGCCCAACACGAACTGCGGAGCGCCGCTGCCGCGCCCGCCATGCACCCCCGAGTGATATGATGAACCTCCGCAACATCGCGATCATCGCGCACGTCGACCATGGCAAGACCACGCTCGTCGACAATCTCCTCAAGCAGTCCGGTTCCTTCCGCGAGAACCAGCGCGTGGCCGAGCGCGCCATGGATTCCAACGACCTCGAGAAGGAACGCGGCATCACCATCCTCGCCAAGGCCACCTCGGTGGAATGGAAGGACACCCGCATCAACATCGTCGACACGCCCGGCCACGCCGATTTCGGCGGCGAGGTGGAGCGCATCCTGTCGATGGTGGACTCCGCCATCGTGCTGGTCGACGCCGCCGAAGGCCCGATGCCGCAGACCAAGTTCGTCGTCGGCAAGGCGCTCAAGGTCGGCCTGCGTCCGATCGTCGTGATCAACAAGATCGACCGGCCCGACGCCCGCCACGTCGAGGTCGTCAACGAGGTGTTCGATCTCTTCGCCGCGCTCGACGCGACCGACGAGCAGCTCGACTTCCCGATCCTCTACGGCTCGGGCCGCGACGGCTGGGTGGCCGAGAACCCGGAGGGACCGAAGGACCAGGGCCTCGGGCCGCTGTTCGACCTCGTCGTCCGGCACGTGCCGGCGCCGACCGTCCATCCCGGCCCCTTCCGCATGATCGGCACCCTGCTCGAGGCCAACCCCTTCCTCGGCCGCATCATCACCGGCCGCATCGAATCCGGCACGCTGAAGCCGAACCAGGCGGTCAAGGTCCTGGCCCGCGACGGCTCCCTCGTCGAGAACGGCCGCGTCTCCAAGATCCTCGCCTTCCGCGGCCTCGAGCGCCAGCCGATCGACGAGGCGCAGGCGGGCGACATCGTCGCCATCGCCGGCCTGTCGAAGGGCACCGTCGCCGACACCTTCTGCGATCCGGCCGTGACGGAGCCGCTGCAGGCGCAGCCGATCGATCCGCCGACCGTCACCATGTCCTTCATCGTCAACGACAGCCCGCTCGCCGGCACCGAGGGCGACAAGGTCACGAGCCGCGTCATCCGCGACCGCCTGCTGCGCGAGGCCGAGGGCAACGTCGCACTGAAGATCGAGGAATCGTCGGAGAAGGATTCCTTCTACGTGTCCGGCCGCGGAGAACTGCAGCTGGCGGTCCTGATCGAGACGATGCGCCGCGAGGGCTTCGAGATCGCCGTGTCGCGGCCCCGCGTCGTCATGCAGAAGGACGAGAGCGGCCAGCTTCTCGAGCCCGTCGAGGAGGTCGTCATCGACGTCGACGAGGAGCATGCCGGTGTCGTCGTCCAGAAGATGAGCGAGCGCAAGGCCGACATGGTCGAGCTGCGCCCGTCCGGCGGCAATCGCCAGCGTCTCGTCTTCCACGCCCCGACGCGCGGCCTGATCGGCTACCAGTCGGAACTGCTGACCGACACGCGCGGCACGGCGGTGATGAACCGCCTGTTCCACTCCTACCAGCCCTACAAGGGCGAGCTGCCCGGCCGCACCAACGGCGTGCTGATCTCCAACGAGCAGGGCGAGAGCGTGGCCTATGCCATGTGGAACCTCGAGGACCGCGGCCCGATGGTCATCGACCCGGGCGTGAAGGTCTATCAGGGCATGATCATCGGCATCCACTCCCGGGACAACGACCTCGAAGTGAACGTGCTGAAGGGCAAGAAGCTCACCAACATCCGTGCCGCCGGCAAGGACGAGGCCGTCAAGCTCACGCCGCCGATCCGCATGACGCTGGAGCGTGCGCTCGCCTGGATCCAGGACGACGAGCTGGTCGAGGTGACGCCGAAGTCGATCCGGCTGCGCAAGCTCTACCTGGATCCGAACGAGCGCAAGCGCTTCGAGAAGCAGCGTACGGCCGGCGCGGCGTAAGGGGTCGGTCGGGAACAGGGCAGCCCGGAAGACCCGCTCAACCGATCCGCCCGCGTTTCGCAACAGTCTTCAGGCCGGCCTCGCGGGCTGCACGCCCGCGCCGAGCCCGCTCAGTCGTAGAAGACCTGCTTGCTGCCGCGCAGCTCGTACCAGCGGTCGAAATCGGCCAGCGGCAGCGCCCTGCTCATGAAGTAGCCCTGCCCTGCGTCGCAGTCCCAGCCGCAGAGCAGCCGGAAGGCCTCCCGCGTCTCGATGCCTTCGGCCACGACCTCGAAGTCGAGGGCATGGGCGAGCTGGATGATCGAGCGCACCAGCACCTGCTTGCGCCGGTCCGTCTCCAGCGAGCGCAGCAACGACCTGTCGATCTTCAGCACCTGCGCCGGCAGGACCCCCAGCGTCCCCATGTTGGAATAGCCGCTGCCGAAGTCGTCGATCGCGATCTGGAACCCGAGCCGCTTCAGCCGCGCCATCTGCTCGATCATCAGGCCCGCGTTCGACGCGAGCGCCCCTTCCGTGAACTCGAGTTCCAGCAGCGCGGGGTCGACGTCGAAACGGTTGAGCTCCGCGTGGAGGAAGTCGACGAAATGCGGCTCCTCCAGATTGCGCGGCGAAACGTTGATCGACAGGCGCAGCTCATGGCTGTTCGCCTGCCAGTGCGCCGCGGCCCTGAGGCTGTGGGTCACCACCCAGCGCGTCAGCGAACCGATGAGCGCCGTGGGTTCCGCCAGGGGTACGAACTCGCCGGGCGGCACCGGTCCGAACTCCGGATGCATCCAGCGCACCAGCGCCTCCGCGCCGGTGCACACCCCCTCCTGCATGGCGATGCGCGGCTGAAAGTGCAGAGCGAACTGTCCCTCGCCGCGCAATGCGCCCGGAAGGTCGGAGAGCAGCCGGAAGGCGCGCATCTGCGCGGCATCGGAACCGCGGTCGTAGACCGCCCAGCCGTCGAAGCCCTTGCGGCTCTCCTGCGCCGCCGCCAGCGCCGCGCGCAGGAGTTCTCCGGGCGCAGCGCCGGCCGTCATCGCGGCGACGCCGACCCCGGCCCGGGTGTCGATCGGGATGTTGTTGCAGACGATCGACGGCCGGAAAGCCCGCACGATGTCCTCCACCAGCGCGGGCGGGGCCGACGCTCTGGCCGCCTCCCGGGCGAACAGCGCGAAGGTCAGGAGGCTGACGTGGTAGAGCGTCGTGTCCGGCGGCAGCAGCGACTGCAGTCGTTCCGCGCCGGCCCGGATGAAATCTTCGGAGTAGGCGTGCCCGAGGGCGCGCTGCAGTTCGTTGAAGTGCCGTCCATCGGCGAGCGTCACCAGCACGAGCGAGCGGATTGCGTCGTCGACCGCTCCGGTGCAGTCGGCCATGAACTGCGCCCGCGTCGGCAGGCCGGTGATGGGATCGAGGCGGCCGAGTTCGGCGGCGGCGCGCTCGCCTGCCAATGCCAGCCGTGCGAGGTTTTCGCGCAGCCGGGTCTCGTCGTCGGACGCAACGTGCGGATCGGCGAGGCGCCGCGCCGCGGGATCGAACCTGTACATGGCATAGTCCCCTGGAGCGTCCGATCCTGCGCGATTTTGCTGAATTTTGCCTTAATGAGGCGGCGCGGCCCGCGTCAGGCGAAGAGAGCGCGGGCCTTCTCCACTTCCGCTCCGATGAAGGCCGCGACCGCCTGGATCCGCCGCAGCGGCCGCACCGTCTCGTGGTAGACAAGCCAATAGGCCCGCCGGATGGGCGGGGCGGCCGGCACCGGCACGAGTTCCGGATGCATCCGGGCGATGAAGGTGTGCAGGATGCCGATCCCGGCGCCGGCCCGCACCGCTTCCGTCTGCCCGAGCGCCGAGGAGATCTGGAACCGCGCGCACCACGACGGATCGAACTCGGCCGCATAGTCGAGGCTCGGGCTGATCGTCAGGTCGCCGACATAGCCGACGAGGCGGTGGCCGGCCAGTTCGGCCGGGTTCGCCGGCAGGCCGTGTTCCGCCGCATAGTCCTTCGACGCATAGAGCCCGAGCGAATAGTCGACCAGCTTGGAGGCGACCAGCCGGCCCTCCGTCGGGCGCTCGACGGTGATGGCGATGTCGGCCTCGCGCCGCGACAAAGAGAAGGAGCGCGGCACCGGCACGAGCTGGATCGACAGGTCGCGGTGGCGCGCGGCGAGCCGGCCGAGCCGCTGCGCCAGGAAGGCCGTGCCGAAGCCGTCGGGCGCGCCGATCCGCACCACGCCCGACACCGCGTCGCCTTCGCCCGCCAGTTCGGCGCGCGCGGCGATCATGTCGGCCTCCATCCGCTCGGCCACCGCCAGGAAGCGCTCGCCCGCCTGCGTCAGCTCGCTGCCGGTCGTCAGCCTGCGGAAGAGCTTGGTCCTGAGGCTGTCCTCCAGGGCCGCCACCCGCCGCGACACCGTCGCGTGGTTGAGCTCCAGCCGCCGTGCGGCGCCGAGGATCTGCCCCGCGCGCGCGACCGCCAGGAAGATCCGCACGTCGTCCCAGTTCATCGCCTCGCCTCCCGATCGGCGAAGCTAAGCATTTGCACCGCTTCAAGTCCAGAAATCGTGGCGCACCACTTGGCGCACAACGGATGCTTCGCCCGTCGCATTGCAATCGCGCCCGCGACGCGGGACAATGCACACCAGAAAAAATCTGCGAAATCCGCATTCCGAGGGAGCGTCACCATGCAGGTCGTAGGCCATTTCATCGGCGGCAGGCACGTCGCCAGCACCAGCGGGCGCGAGCAGGACGTCATGCAGCCGATGGACGGCACCGTCCGCGGCCGCGTCGCGCTGGGCTCGAAGGCCGAGCTTCGGCAGGCCGTGGAGAATGCGAAGGCCGCGCAGCCGGCCTGGGGCGCGATGAACCCGCAGCGCCGCGTGCGCGTGCTGATGAAGTTCCTCGACCTCGTCCAGCAGGAATATGATTCCCTCGCCGAACTGCTCGCCCGCGAGCACGGCAAGACCATCGCCGACGCCAGGGGCGACATCCAGCGCGGCCTCGAGGTGATCGAGGTCTGCATCGGCGCCCCGCATCTGATGAAGGGCGAGTTCACCGACGCCGCCGGCCCCGGCATCGACGTCTATTCGATGCGCCAGCCGCTCGGCGTCGTCGCCGGCATCACGCCCTTCAACTTCCCGGCCATGATCCCGCTGTGGAAGATCGGCCCGGCGATTGCCTGCGGCAACGCCTTCATCCTGAAGCCGTCCGAGCGCGATCCGGGCGTGCCGATGCGCATCGCCGAACTCTTCCTCGAGGCGGGCCTGCCGGCCGGCATCCTCAACGTCGTCAACGGCGACAAGGAGGTGGTCGACGCCATCCTCGACGATCCCGACATCAAGGCCGTCGGCTTCGTCGGCTCCACGCCGATCGCGCAGTACATCTATTCCCGCGCCACGGCGACCGGCAAGCGCGCCCAGTGCTTCGGCGGCGCCAAGAACCACATGATCATCATGCCCGACGCCGACATGGACCAGACCGTCGACGCCCTCATCGGCGCCGGCTACGGCTCGGCCGGCGAGCGCTGCATGGCGATCTCCGTCGCCGTGCCCGTCGGCAAGGAGACCGCCGACCGCCTCGTCGAGCGGCTCATCCCGCGCGTCGAGAGCCTGAAGGTCGGCCCCTCGACCGACAGTTCCGCCGATTTCGGTCCGCTGGTCACGCAGCAGGCGCTCGACCGCGTCAAGGGCTACGTCGATCTCGGCGTCCAGGAAGGCGCCAAGCTCGTCGTCGACGGCCGCGGCTTCAGGATGCAGGGCTACGAGAACGGCTACTACATGGGCGGCTGCCTGTTCGACGAGGTGACGCCGGACATGCGCATCTACAAGGAGGAGATCTTCGGCCCGGTGCTCTCGGTCGTCCGCGCCGCCACCTACGAGGACGCGCTGAAGCTGCCCAACGAGCACGAATACGGCAACGGCGTCGCCATCTTCACCCGCGACGGCGACGCCGCCCGCGACTTCGCCTCCCGCGTCCAGGTCGGCATGGTCGGCGTCAACGTGCCGATCCCGGTCCCGATCGCCTACTACACCTTCGGCGGCTGGAAGGGCTCGGCCTTCGGCGACCTCAACCAGCACGGCCCCGACGCCTTCCGCTTCTACACCAAGACCAAGACCGTCACTTCGCGCTGGCCCTCCGGTGTCAAGGACGGCGCCGAATTCGTCATCCCGACGATGAAGTGAGGCCGAAACCCGGGGACAGTTTACTCATTTCCGGCCCGCGCCGCTCGAACGACGGGCGGGCTGCGGAATTGAGTAAACTGTCCCCGGGTTTCCGGCTCTCAGCCCTGACCGGAACGACGGCCCGCGGTCTTCCGCGGGCCGTTTGTCGTCGTCACGCATGCGCAGGCTCAGTGCGCTGCGAGCATCGGCGGCGCGACGTGGCAGAGCACCAGCAGAACATAGAGCAGCGCGCTCCCGACAGTGATTTGGCAGAAATCGTCATGGCTGTCGCGGGGGGGCGATCATAAGGCCGTCGAGCGCCGCACCGCCGCCCTCCCGCCGGGTTCCATGTCCGTTCGTCATCAATTCGTGAACGCGCGGATGGAACGACGCGGGGCGGTCGCGACTTGATGGGGCGAGTCGCCGTCACGGCGAATGGAATCAGACCGAAATCGCAACCGCGCCGGAGGGCGCCGCGACGCCGCGCGGAAGCGCGGCGACAGGAGACCTGTCCCATGAAGAACTTGACCGCAGCCGCCGCCTTCACCGCCATCGTCGCCGTCAGCGCCGCCGCCGTCGCCGCGCAGGATCACGGCCGTCCGGCCGCCGAACCGTCGCCCGAGCGCTTCGCCTACACCGAGACGGCGGCGCCGTCGGTGCCGGGACCCTCGGCCTCCAGCCTCAACCTGTGCGGCGAGCGCGAGCAGATGGTCCGCGATCTCGACCGCGAGTTCCGCGAGCAGCCCCTCGCCTCCGGCCTGGTCGACAAGGATGCGGTGATGGAGATCTTCGTGTCGCCGGGCGGCACCTGGACGATCCTCGCCACCGGCACCGACGGCCTGTCCTGCGTCATGGCTGTGGGCGAAGGCTTCGACGCCGCCGCGCCGCGCGTCGTCGGCGTGGGAGCCTGAGGGCGACCTTCGCCGGGATGCGGCGCCTCACCGCCGCCCGGCTGCCTCCGCGTGCCCCCTCAGCAGCGCCATGAGCCGCCCTGCCTGCTGCCCGGCGCCGTCCACGTCCCCGTCGAGGATGGCGCGGATCACCGCGACATGGTGCTCCGCCGCGACGGCGAGCCCCGTATCGGCCTTGTAGCGGAACCAGAAGCGGCGGCTGTGGGTCTGCAGCGGCGCGGCGAGCCGGGCCGCGAAGGGGTTGTCGGCAGCGAGCGCCATCGCCTCGTCGAGGCCCTTGTCCGCCTCCATGAAGGCGATGACGTTGCCGCTCACCACCGCGCGCTGCATCGCGCTCGCCGCCTGCGCGAAAAGCTGCGCCGCCTCCTGCGTCCCATGCCGGGCGGCGGCCCGCGCCATCGCCACCTCCACGCCTTCCCGCGCCTCCACCACGCGCAGCCAGTCGCCCGGATCGAGCGGCGCGACAGCGATGCCCGCGCGCGGCCGGATTTCCAGGAGGCCCTCCCAGGCCAGCCGCTGGATCGCCTCGCGCACCGGCGTCCGGCCGAGCTGAAGCCGCTCGATCAGCGCCCCCTCCGTCGTCGAAGAGCCCGGCGCCAGATCGAGGATGACGATCATCCGCTCCAGCGCGCGATAGGCGCGCACCGCTGCCGGCTGCTGGACCGGAAGGCCGCCGTCGTTCATGCCTCCTCCCCTCGCCGCCGTTGCGCCTCAGTGTGCGTGACCCGATCGAGGATGCGGAAGAGGACCCGTCGAAGTCCTCGAGATGTCCGGCTCGGGCTGCGCGGGACGGCCATTCTTTCACATCCTCTCCGGCGCCGTTTGACGGCACCAGCGCCGCCAGATATATCAGTGATATATCAAACCGGCACCGGGTGCGAAAGACATGGAAGCGAGAGGTCCGGCCGGAACGTCCGCTGGCACCGTGGTGCTGGGCGCCGGCATCGTCGGCATCTGCACCGCCATCCGTCTCGCCCAACAGGGCGCCGCCGTCACCGTCGTCGACCGCACCGGCATCTGCGAGGAGACGAGTTCGGGCAACGCCGCCGCCTTCGCCTTCTCCGACGTCCTGCCTCTGGCGCAGAAAGGCATGATTCGCAACCTGCCGAAGTGGCTCGCCGACCCGCTCGGACCGCTGTCCATCCCGCCCGCCTACCTGCCGCGGCTGGCCCCCTGGCTGTTCCGCTTCTGGCGGGCCGGCCGCGCTTCGGTCTACGAGCCTGCGCTCGCCGCCCAGGCCGGCCTGATGCGGCTCGCCGAGGCCGAGTGGATGGCGCTGATGGATGACAGCGGCACCCGTCCCATGCTGCGCGAGGACGGCTCGCTCGAACTCTACGAGAGCGAGGCCGAGTTCGCCGCCGGCCTGCCCGGCTGGGCGGCACGCAAGCGCTTCGGCATCGAGTTCCGCCACGTCGACGGCGCGGAACTCGCCGCCCTGCAGCCCGGCCTCTCGCCGCAGTTCGTCCGGGGCACCTTCGTGCCGGGCTGGAAGACGGTCGCCGACCCGAAGCTGCTCGGCAAGGCGCTCTGGACGCATGCCGAGAGCCTCGGCGTGCGCTTCCGCCAGGGCGAGGCGACGGGCGTCGAGGCGGGACCGGGCGGCGCGCGCCTGACGTTGCGCGACGGAACCGTGATCGCCGCATCCAGGCTGGTGATCGCAGCCGGCGCCTGGTCGCACCGCCTCGCCGCCCAGCTCGGCGACCGCATCCCGCTCGAGACGGAACGCGGCTACAACACCACCCTGCCGTCCGGCGCCTTCGACGTCCAGCGGCAGCTCATCTTCTCCGGCCACGGCTTCGTCGTCACCCCGCTCGAGACAGGGCTGCGGATCGGCGGCGCGGTGGAACTCGCCGGCCTCGACGCGCCGCCCAACTACGCCCGCGCGAAAGCCATGCTGGAGAAGACGAAGCGCTTCCTGCCCGGCCTGCGCGCCGAGGGCGGGCGCGAATGGATGGGCTATCGGCCCTCGCTCCCCGACTCGCTGCCGGTGATCGGCCGCGCTTCGCGCAGCGCCCACGTCGTCTACGCCTTCGGCCATGGCCATCTCGGCCTGACCCAGGCCGCCGCCACCGCCCGCCTCGTCGCCGACCTCGCCGCGGGCCGGCCGGCGGCGGTCGACCTGTCCCCCTTCAGCCCGCACCGCTTCTGACGCCAACCCGAAACCGAACTCTCGCGAGTCCCGCCATGGCACGCCATTCCTTCCACTGTATCGACGGCCACACCTGCGGCAACCCGGTCCGCCTCGTCGCGGGCGGCGGCCCGCTGCTCCAGGGCGCCACCATGATGGAGCGGCGCGCCCATTTCCTGGCCGACTTCGACTGGATCCGCACCGGTCTGATGTTCGAGCCGCGCGGCCACGACATGATGTCGGGCTCGATCCTCTATCCGCCGACGCGTGCGGACTGCGACATCGGCATCCTGTTCATCGAGACCTCCGGCTGCCTGCCGATGTGCGGCCATGGCACCATCGGCACGGTGACGATGGCGATCGAGCACGGCCTCGTGCGGCCGAAGACCCCGGGCGTGCTGCGCCTCGATACGCCCGCCGGTCTCGTCGTCGCCGAATACCGGCAGGAGGGCGAGTACGTCGAGGAGGTGCGCATCACCAACGTGCCGTCCTTCCTGCATTCGCAGGACCTGACGGTCGAATGCCCCGACCTCGGCACGCTGACGGTGGACGTCGCCTATGGTGGCAACTTCTACGCCATCGTCGAGCCGCAGGCGAACTACCGCGACATGGCCGACTATACCGCGGGACAGCTGATCGGCTGGAGCCCGGTGCTGCGCCGGCGGCTGAACGAGGCCTACGCCTTCGAGCACCCGGAGAACCCGTCGATCCGCGGCCTGTCGCACATCCTGTGGACGGGCCGGCCGACCGTCGAGGGCGCCCATGCCCGCAACGCGGTCTTCTACGGCGACAAGGCTATCGACCGCTCGCCCTGCGGCACCGGCACCTCGGCCCGCATGGCGCAGCTTCATGCCACCGGCCGGCTCGCCGTCGGCGAGGACTTCGTCCACGAGTCGATCATCGGCTCGCTGTTCAAGGGCCGCGCCGAACGCGAACTCGATCTCGCGGGCCGCAGGGCCATCATCCCCTCCGTCGGCGGCTGGGCGCGGATGACCGGCTACAACACCATCTTCATCGACGACCGCGACCCCTTCGCGCACGGATTCGTCGTGGCCTGACGTTCCGGCGCCCGTCATGCGGGCGCCACAATCCGCTCGCGCTGCGCAAGCTTCTTCGACGCGCGGCACACCATGTCGCATTTTCTTCGGACTTTCCCGCTCCCTTGGCGTTTTTAGGCAAGGACATTGCGATGGGCCAGTGTTAGGTTCCGCGATGGTCCAGCCGTGAAGGACGCAAGGGCAGGCCGGCGAAACGGCTGTTGCAATCGCGTCTCGACAGGCTACGACTGAGGGGAACACAAGAAAGGCGCGGGCCATGCAGCCGAGCGCCAGGGGAGCCAGAGAGACGATGGAGTATTTCGTCCAGCAGCTTGTCAACGGGCTGACGCTGGGATCGATCTATGGACTGATCGCGATCGGATACACGATGGTGTACGGCATCATCGGCATGATCAATTTCGCCCATGGCGACATCTTCATGGTCGGATCGTTCGTCGCGCTGATCGTGTTCCTGCTCCTGGTCTCGCTGTTCGCGACCATCCACGTGGTCTTCTTCCTCCTCGTGATGATGCTGGTCGCGATGGTGCTCACCAGCCTGTGGAACTGGTCGATCGAGCGCGTCGCCTACAGGCCGCTGCGCGGTTCGTTCCGGCTCGCCCCGCTGATCACGGCGATCGGCATGTCGATCTTCCTGTCCAACTTCGTCCAGGTGACCCAGGGTCCGCGCAACAAGCCGATCCCGCCGATGATCTCGGACGTCTACACCGTCTACGGCATCAGCATCTCGCTGAAGCAGCTCGTGATCTTCGGCGTCACGGCGGTGCTGCTCTTCATCTTCTGGTACGTCGTCAACCGCACCCCGCTCGGGCGCGCCCAGCGCGCCTGCGAGCAGGACCGCAAGATGGCGGCGCTGCTCGGCGTCGACGTCGACCGGACGATCTCCATCACCTTCATCATGGGCGCGTCGCTCGCCGCCGTCGCAGGCACGCTCTACCTGATGTACTACGGCGTCGTCAGCTTCTCCGACGGCTTCGTCCCGGGGGTGAAGGCCTTCACCGCGGCCGTCCTCGGCGGCATCGGCTCGCTGCCCGGCGCCGTCCTCGGCGGCATTCTCATCGGCGTCATCGAGTCGCTGTGGTCGGCCTATTTCTCCATCGACTACAAGGACGTGGCGGCCTTCTCCATCCTCGCCATCGTGCTCATCTTCCTTCCCTCGGGTCTGCTCGGCCGTCCGGAAGTCGAAAAGGTCTGATCATGGCAACGCAAGCAGCGAACGGCCCCGCAGTCTCCATGGACGGCCGGACCGGAGACGGCCACTATGCCCGCGCCTTCCGCGAGGCCTTCATCTCGGGCCTCATCGCCTTCGGCCTGTTCTTCCTGCTGGTCGGCCTGAAGACCGACCAGAACATCCGCAACGAGCTGATCATCGTCCAGCGCTGGGGCTTGCTCGCCACCATCGTGGCGATCGTGATGGTCGGCCGCTTCGCCTTCGCCGCCTACATCTGGCCTGCGGTGGAGAGCCGCCGCGCCGAGGCCGCGGCGCGGGCGCCCGCCATCGCCGCCCCGCCGTCCTTCCTCAGGCGCAACCTCGTCCGGCTGGCGATCGTCCTGATGTTTTTGTTCCCCGTGATCGCCGTCCTCGTGGAAGGCGTGCAGGGGTCGCTGAAATGGATCGACAATTTCGGCATCCAGATCCTCATCTACGTGATGCTCGCCTGGGGCCTGAACATCGTCATCGGTCTCGCCGGCCTGCTCGATCTCGGCTACGTCGCCTTCTATGCCGTCGGCGCCTACACCTATGCGCTGCTCGGCAAGGAGTTCGGCCTCTCCTTCTGGCTGCTGCTGCCAGCGGCCGGCGCCATGGCCGCCATGTGGGGCGTGCTTCTCGGCTTCCCGGTGCTGCGCCTGCGCGGCGACTATCTCGCCATCGTCACGCTCGCCTTCGGCGAGATCATCCGCCTCGTGCTGATCAACTGGCGCGAAGTCACCAACGGCTCGGCCGGCATCTCGTCGATCCCTAAGATCACCTTCTTCGGTTTCTTCGATTTCGATGTGTCGTCCCCGTTCTACATCGGCAAGGTCTTCGACCTTCCGACATCCGGCGTCTACTACAAGATATTTCTCTACTACCTGATCCTGTGCCTGGCCCTGGTCACCGCCTTCGTCACCATCCGCCTGCGCCGCATGCCGATCGGGCGGGCCTGGGAAGCGCTGCGCGAGGACGAGATCGCCTGCCGCGCGCTCGGCATCAACACGACCAACACCAAGCTCACCGCTTTCGCCATCGGCGCCATGTTCGGCGGCTTCGCGGGCGCCTTCTTCGCCGCGCGCCAGGGCTTCATCAACCCGGAATCCTTCGTCTTCCTGCAGTCCGCGATCATCCTGGCGATCGTGGTGCTGGGCGGCATGGGGTCGCTCGTCGGCATCGCCGTCGCCGCGCTGGTGATGATCGGCGGCATGGAGGCCTTGCGCGAGATCGAGTTTCTCAAGCTCGCGTTCGGCGAGACGTTCAGGCCCGAAGAGTACCGCATGCTGATCTTCGGCCTCGCCATGGTCGTGGTGATGGTGTGGAAGCCGCGCGGCTTCGTGGGCAGCCGCGAGCCAACGGCCTTCCTGAACGAGCGCAAGATGGTGTCGACGGAATTCACCAGGGAAGGCCACGGCTGATGGCGGCTGCAACGATGGAACCCGTTCTCAGGGTCGAACACCTGTCGATGAAGTTCGGCGGCCTCGTCGCCGTCGGCGACCTCTCCTTCGAAGCGCGGCGCGGCGAGATCACCGCCCTGATCGGTCCCAACGGGGCCGGCAAGACGACGGTGTTCAACTGCATCACCGGCTTCTACAAGCCGTCCTCGGGCCGCATCACGATGACCCGCAGCGACGGGGCGCAGCATCTCCTCGAGCAGCTGCCGGACTTCCAGATTCCCGCCAAGGCCAAGGTCGCGCGGACGTTCCAGAACATCCGGCTGTTCTCGGGCATGACCGTGTTCGAGAACCTGCTGGTCGCGCAGCACAACAGGCTGATGGCGGCGTCCGGCTACACGGTGCTCGGCCTCCTCGGGCTCGGCGGTTATCGCAAGGCGTCGGCGGAGTCGCGCGACCTCGCCCGCTTCTGGCTCGACAGGACCGGCCTGATCGGTCGTGCCGACGACCCGGCCGGCGACCTGCCCTACGGCGCGCAGCGCCGGCTCGAGATCGCCCGCGCCATGTGCACCGGCCCCGAGCTCCTCTGCCTCGATGAACCGGCGGCCGGCCTCAACCCGAAGGAATCGGCAGCCCTCAACGATCTGCTCAACGACATCCGCGACACCTCCGGCACCTCGATCCTGCTGATCGAGCACGACATGTCGGTGGTGATGCAGATCTCCGACCACGTCGTCGTGCTGGAATACGGTCGCAAGATCTCGGACGGAGCTCCGAGCTACGTCAAGAACGACCCGAAGGTGATCGCAGCCTATCTCGGCGTCGACGACGAGGACGTGACCGAGGTGCTGGAGGAGGTCGGTGACGCCCACATCATCGCGCAACCCGAGACGGGTCCCGATCCCGATCACGGACCCTCCCCCTCCGGCTCGATGCTGGCCGGGCCGATCTCGGACACGGTCGAACATTCCGACGACACGGAGTATCTGCTGCAGGTCGCGCCCGGCGCCTCGAAGGCCGATGCCGTTCCCACCACGGCGGACGACCTGACGCGCGTCCACGGCATCGGCGCGGTCGAAGCAGAGCGTCTGGCGGCGCGCGGCATCACCCATTTCGGGCAGGTCGCCACGCTGACGGTGGCCGAGATCGCCGAGATCGAAGCCGAGATCCAGGCCGAGCCCGGCCGGATCGTTCGCGAGGACTGGATGGGTCAGGCCGGGGCGCTCGCCGCAATGGCCGGCGGGGAGCAGCACTGATGGCCGACGAGACCTTGCTCCGGATCGACGGCGTCGAGACCTATTATGGCAACATCCGGGCGCTGAACGGCGTCACGATGGACGTCCGCAAGGGCGAGATCGTCACGCTCATCGGCGCCAACGGCGCCGGCAAGTCGACGCTGATGATGACGATCTGCGGTTCGCCGAAGGCCCGCAAGGGCCGCATCGTCTTCGACGGCACCGACATCGGCGGCCTGTCCACCCACGAGATCGCCCGCCTGCGCATCGCGCAGTCGCCGGAAGGACGCCGCATCTTCCCGCGCATGACCGTCATGGAAAACCTCCAGATGGGCGCCAGCCTGGACGGCCAGAAGTATTTCAGCGACGACGTCGAGAAGATCTTCGCGCTGTTTCCGCGCCTCAAGGAGCGCATCGGTCAGCGCGGCGGCACGCTGTCCGGCGGCGAGCAGCAGATGCTGTCGATCGGCCGCGCGCTGATGGCGCGGCCGCGGCTGCTCCTGCTCGACGAACCGTCGCTCGGTCTCGCTCCCCTGATCGTCAAGCAGATCTTCGACGCCATCCGCATCCTGAACCAGACCCAGGGCCTGACGGTGTTCCTGGTCGAGCAGAACGCCTTCGGCGCGCTGCGGCTCGCCACCCGCGGCTACGTCATGGTCAACGGCAACATCACGATGAGCGGCACCGGACGGGATCTCCTGGCCAATCCGGAGGTCCGCGCCGCCTATCTCGAAGGCGGCAGGCACTGAGGAGCACGGTCGATGCACGGGATTCTCTACGAGGAAGCCAATGTCTGGCAGTTCTTCTTCGTCACGCTCGTCCTCGGCGGCTGGTCCGCCTGGATGACAGGGCGCGCCTGCGCCCAGACCTGGCGTCCGGTGAGTTCGCTGGTTTTCTTCCTGCTCCTCCTCGGCATCGCGGTCCGCTTCATCCACCACGCCCTCTTCGAGGGCACGATGTTCGCGCCGCGATACTACGCGATCGATACGATCATTCTCCTCGTCATCGGCATCGTCGGTTATCGGTACATGCGGGCGGAACAGATGGTGACGCAGTACTACTGGCTCTACGAGCGTCAGGGTCCTCTGCAGTGGCGCGAGAAGCGGTAAGATTGCCGCGCGGAAGGCACCCGTCCGGCCGTTTCGGGGGCCTCGGCGCCGATGCGCCGGCCGGACGAGAAAGCGGGTCCGACGGGAGCGATTCAACGTGACAACAACGCCGAAATCGGCAAAATCCACTTCCTGCGACATGAACGGGCATCGCACGAAGTCGTCAGTCAAGCCCGCAACGAATGGGAGTAACTCGATGAAGAAGTCTCTACTGTCGGCAGTCGCCGTGAGCGCGGTCCTCGCGTTCTCCGGCAGCGCCTGGGCCGAGATCCTGATCGGCGTCGCCGGCCCGATCACCGGTCCGAACGCCGCGTTCGGCGCCCAGCTGCAGAAGGGTGCCGAGCAGGCCGCGGCAGACATCAACGCCGCCGGCGGCATCAACGGCGAGATGATCAAGGTCGTGATCGGCGACGACGTCTCCGATCCGACACAGGGCGTGTCCGTCGCCAACAAGTTCGTCGCGGACGGGGTCAAGTTCGTCGTCGGCCACTTCAACTCGGGCGTCTCGATCCCCGCATCGGAGGTCTATGCCGAGAACGGGATCATGCAGATCACGCCGGCTTCGACCAACCCGAAATACACCGAGCGCGGTCTGTGGAACACCTTCCGCACCTGCGGTCGCGACGACCAGCAGGGCGCCGTCGCCGGCGCCTATCTCGCCGAGAACTTCAAGGACGGCAAGGTCGCCATCATCCACGACAAGACCCCCTACGGCCAGGGCCTTGCCGACGAGACCAAGAAGGCCGCCAACGCGGCCGGCGTGACGGAAGTCATGTATGAAGGCATCAACGTCGGCGACAAGGACTTTTCCGCGCTGATCGCCAAGATGAAGGAAGCCGGCGTCACGGTCGTCTACTACGGCGGTCTGCACACCGAGGCGGGCCTGATGATGCGCCAGCTCGCCGACCAGGGTCTCGACGCCGCCTTCATGTCGGGCGACGGCATCGTCTCGAACGAGCTCGCCTCGATCGCCGGCGACGCGGTCGACGGGACGCTGATGACCTTCGCTCCGGATCCGCGCAAGAACCCGGCCGCGGCGGAGATCGTCGAGAAGTTCCGCGCGGCCGGCTTCGAGCCGGAGGCGTACACCCTCTACTCCTACGCCGCCGTCCAGGTCATCGCCGGTGCGGCCAAGGCTGCGGGCGATCTCGACCCGCAGAAGGTCGCCGAGGCCGCCAAGGCCAAGGGTCCGTTCGCGACCGCCATCGGCGAACTCGGCTTCGACTCCAAGGGCGACATCACCCGTCCCGACTACGTGATGTACACGTGGAAGAAGGGCGACGACGGCAAGTATTCCTACTTCCAGGATTGATCGTCCCTGCGGAATGAATGGCGGGTCCGGCGCAGCGATGCGCCGGACTTTTCTTTTTTGCGTGCGCTGCCGCTGATGGTTGCACTGCAACATTTTCCGGCACATCATGCGCGCTCGCCTTCCCTCCCCCTCTCGCCCGCCCGGAGCCGGACCTTGCCCATTTCCAGGATCCTCGTCGCCAACCGTTCCGAAATCGCCATCCGCATCTTCCGCGCCGCCAACGAACTCGGCATCAGGACCGTCGCCATCTGGGCCGAGGAGGACAAGTATTCGCTGCACCGCTTCAAGGCCGACGAGTCCTATCCGATCGGCCGCGGGCCGCATCTGGCAAAGGACATGGGCCCGATCGAGAGCTACCTGTCGATCGAGGAGGTGATCCGGGTGGCGAAGCTGTCGGGCGCCGACGCGATCCATCCGGGCTACGGTCTCCTGTCGGAGAGCCCGGAATTCGCCGAGGCCTGCGCGGAGGCGGGAATCGTCTTCATCGGCCCGCGGCCCGACACGATGCGCCGGCTTGGCAACAAGGTCGCCGCGCGCAATCTCGCCGTCGAGGTGGGCGTTCCCGTCGTGCCCGCGACAGAGCCGCTGCCGGACGACATGGCCGAGGTGGCGCGCATGGCCGCCGCGATCGGCTATCCGGTCATGCTCAAGGCCTCCTGGGGCGGCGGCGGCCGCGGCATGCGTGCCATCCGGTCCGAGGCCGACCTCGCCCGCGAGGTGACGGAGGCGAAGCGCGAGGCCAAGGCCGCCTTCGGCAAGGACGAGGTCTATCTGGAAAAGCTCGTCGAGCGCGCCCGCCATGTCGAGGTCCAGGTGCTCGGCGACACGCACGGCAACGTCGTCCACCTCTTCGAGCGCGACTGCTCCATCCAGCGCCGTAACCAGAAGGTCGTCGAGCGGGCGCCGGCGCCCTATCTCGACGCCGCGCAACGCGCCGAACTCTGCGGCTACGCCCTGAAGATCGCCCGCGCGACCGATTACGTCGGCGCCGGCACCGTCGAGTTCCTGATGGATGCCGACACCGGCAAATTCTATTTCATCGAGGTCAATCCGCGCATCCAGGTCGAGCACACGGTGACCGAGCAGGTGACCGGCATCGACATCGTCAAGGCGCAGATCCACATCCTCGACGGCCACGCCATCGGCACGCCGGAATCGGGCGTGCCGCCGCAGGAGAAGATCTGGCTGAACGGCCACGCCCTGCAATGCCGCATCACAACCGAGGATCCCGAGCAGAATTTCATCCCCGATTACGGCCGCATCACCGCCTATCGCGGCGCGACCGGCTTCGGCATCCGCCTCGACGGCGGCACGGCCTATTCGGGCGCCGTCATCACCCGCTTCTACGATCCGCTGCTGGAGAAGGTCACGGCCTGGGCGCCCTCGCCGCAGGAGGCGATCGCGCGGATGGACCGCGCGCTGCGCGAGTTCCGCATCCGCGGCGTGGCGACCAACCTGACCTTCCTCGAGGCGATCATCGGCCACCCGAAGTTCCGCGACAACAGCTACACGACGCGGTTCATCGACACCACGCCGGAGCTCTTCACCCAGGTGAAGCGCCGCGACCGCGCGACCAAGCTCCTGAACTACCTCGCGGACGTCACCGTCAACGGCCATCCCGAGGCGCGCGGCCGGCCGAAGCCGAAGGCCGACGCCGCCGCTCCCGTCGTGCCCTTCGTCGGCGGCGAGATCCTGGACGGCACGAAGCAGCGCCTCGACGCGCTCGGCCCGGTGAAGTTCGCCGAATGGATGCGTGCGCAGCCGCAGGTTCTGGTCACCGACACCACCATGCGCGACGGCCACCAGTCGCTGCTCGCCACCCGCATGCGCACGCACGACATCGCCCGCGTCGCCGGCGCCTATGCCCGCGCCCTGCCGCAGCTGCTGTCGCTCGAATGCTGGGGCGGCGCCACCTTCGACGTCGCGATGCGTTTCCTGACCGAGGATCCCTGGGAGCGGCTGGCGCTGGTGCGCAAGGGCGCGCCCAACCTGTTGCTGCAGATGCTGCTGCGCGGCGCCAACGGCGTCGGCTACACCAACTATCCCGACAACGTCGTACGCCACTTCGTGAAGCAGGCGGCCGCCGGCGGCATCGACCTCTTCCGCGTCTTCGACTGCCTGAACTGGGTCGAGAACATGCGCGTCGCCATGGACGCCGTGATCGAGGAGGGCAGGCTCTGCGAGGCCGCGATCTGCTACACCGGCGACATTCTGGACCCGGCCCGCGCCAGATACGACCTGAAATACTACGTGGCGCTGGCCCGCGAGCTGGAAGCCGCCGGCGCCCACATCATCGCGGTCAAGGACATGGCCGGGCTCCTCAAGCCGGCAGCCGCCCGCGTCCTGTTCAAGGCGCTGCGCGACGCGACCGGCCTGCCGATCCACTTCCACACACACGACACCTCCGGCATCGCGGCCGCCACTGTGCTGGCCGCCGTCGAGAGCGGCGCCGATGCCGTCGATGCGGCCATGGACGCGCTGTCGGGCAACACTTCGCAGCCCTGCCTCGGCTCCATCGTCGAGGCGCTGAAGGGCACCGACCGCGATCCCGGGCTGGATCCTGCGTGGATCCGCCGCATCTCCTTCTACTGGGAAGCGGTGCGCAACCAGTACGCCGCCTTCGAGAGCGACCTGAAGGGCCCGGCCTCGGAGGTCTACCTGCACGAGATGCCGGGCGGCCAGTTCACGAACCTCAAGGAGCAGGCGCGTTCGCTGGGGCTGGAGACGCGCTGGCACGAGGTGGCGCAGGCCTATCACGACGTCAACCTGATGTTCGGCGACATCGTCAAGGTCACCCCGTCGTCCAAGGTGGTCGGCGACATGGCCCTGATGATGGTGAGCCAGGATCTGACGGTTGACGACGTGGAAAATCCGGGCCGCGACATCGCCTTCCCGGATTCCGTCGTCTCGATGCTGCGCGGCGATCTCGGCCAGCCGCCCGCGGGCTGGCCCGCAGCGCTGCAGAAGAAGGCGCTGAAGGGCGACACTCCGATTACGGTCCGGCCAGGTTCGCTGCTCGCGCCGGCCGATCTCCCCGCGATCCGCAAGGAGGTGGAAGCGAAGCTCGGTCGCGAGATCGACGAGTTCGAGTTCGCTTCCTCGCTGATGTACCCGAAGGTCTTCGCGGACTTCGCCGCCGCACAGGAAACCTACGGGCCGGTCAGCGTGCTGCCGACACCCGTCTATTTCTACGGGATGGCGCCGGAGGACGAGATCTTCATCGACATCGAGCGCGGCAAGACGCTGGTCGTGCGTTGCCTGGCCGTCGGCGAGCCGGACGAGCAGGGCATGGTCACCGTGTTCTTCGAGCTGAACGGCCAGCCGCGCCGCGTCAAGGTGCCCGACCGGGCGCATGGCGCCGGCGGCGGCAAGGTGCGCCGCAAGGCCGAGCCCGGCAACGAGGCGCATGTCGGTGCGCCGATGCCGGGCGTCGTCTCGACGCTCGCGGTCGCGGCGGGCCAGTCTGTCACGGCCGGCGACGTCCTGCTGTCGATCGAGGCCATGAAGATGGAGACGGCGCTGCACGCCGAGCGCGACGGCACCATCGCGGAGGTGCTGGTCCATGCCGGCGACCAGATCGACGCCAAGGACCTCCTCGTGGTCTACGCGGCCTGAACGGAAAAGGGCCGCGCAGTGGCGGCCCTCGTCGAGGCTTGCGGCCCGCCGCAGCGGGCGCGGCGTCAGCCGTCGATCTGTTTGCCCATGATGGCGATCGCCTGCTGGTAGACGCTGGCGGCGTTCCACCCCTGGATGGCACCGTAGTTGGGCTGGCCGGGCTGGTAGCCGGCGCCCGCCCGCCAGCCGTGGGCGCGCAGGAAATTCGCGGTGGATGCGAGCGCATCGGCGCGCGAACGGACGAGATCGATCTTGCCGTCGCCGTCGCCGTCGACGCCGTAGCGCAGCACGCTGCCGGGCAGGAACTGCGTCTGACCCAGTTCGCCATGCTTGGCGCCGACGGAACTGGTCGACACGACGCCGCGGTCGACGAGTTGCAGCGCCGCCATCAGGTGACCCGTGAAGAATTCCGAGCGGCGGCAGTCATAGGCGAGCGTCGCGGTCGCCGAGATCAGGTTGGTGTCGCCCATGTAGCCGCCGAAGGCGGTCTCCATGCCCCAGATCGCCAGCAGCGGGCCGGCCGGGACGCCGAAGCGTGCCTCGATGTTGGAGAAGAGCTGCGCGTTCTGCGCCTTCAGCTTCCTGCCTCGGGAAACGATGGTCGCCGCGCCGCGCACCTGCATGAACTTCTCGAGCGAGTATTTGAAGCTCTTCTGGTTCCGGTCGGCCGAGATCGTGGCGTTCGAGTAGCTCGCGCCCTGAAGGGCGGCCAGGCCGCGCTGGCCCACTCCTGCCCTCGACGCCTCCTGCGCCATCGACTGCTTCCAGGCGTCGAAGCCCGACGAATTGTTTCCGCACTGCGCCGCATGAGCGCCACCGGTCCCCAGCACCACCGCCAGCAGCGCCGACGCGATCAGTTTGCCATTCGGCATCGATTTCCATCTCCTTCTCGAGAGCGATCTTCGCGATTTCGGGATGCGCGCGATCCGCCGGCCAGGCCCGGAAGCGCGCGAAACCGAATCCCGCCAAATCTAGTACCAGAATAAAAGCTAGACTATTCTTTGACGCGTTAACGGAGGGTTCGGAAATGGGCGACGTTGACGTAGTTGTGATCGGCGCCGGAGCCGCCGGCCTCGCGGCGGCGAAGACGCTGCAGGCGGCCGGCCGGAGCTTCGTTGTGCTCGAGGCGATGGGCCGGATCGGTGGACGCGCCTGGACGACGAGCGACCATTTCGGGGTGCCTTTCGACATCGGATGCGCCTGGCTGCACGCAGCCGACCGGAACCCGTTCTATGCCGACGCCAGGGCGGCGGGCTGGACGCTCTACCACCACGACATGAATGTCGACCACCTCTATTACGGCCGCCGCAAGGCGACCGAGGAGGAGGAAGCCGAGATGAAGCAGGCCGACGGCGAGCTCGCCCGGCTTCTGGAACGCCATGACAGCGCCGACGACCGGCTGTCGTCGCTGCTGGCGAAAGGCCACGCCGTCCGCGCCGCCGCGACCTTCTCCGGGCCGATGGACTTCGGCAAGGACGATGACGAGATCTCCATCGCCGACTACCGCGCCGCGGCCGACCTCGATCCGAACTACTTCACAAGGGAGGGGTTCGGAGCCCTTGTCGCCCTGTTCGGCTCGGATGTCCCCGTCACGCTGTCGACCCCGGTGCGGGCGATTCGCTGGGACGTGCCGGGGGTTGCCGTGGAGACGGAGCGGGGAACGGTCCGCGGCCGCGCCGCGATCGTCACCGCCTCGCCCTCCGTGCTCGCCTACGAGGAGATACGTTTCGATCCGGCCCTGCCGCCGGAATACGAGGAAGCCTTCTTCGACCTGCCGATGGGTATGCTGACCAAGATCCCGGTCGAGATCAGGGGAACGCGGTTGGGACTCTCCCCCTTCGACGACCTCCTGATCGAGCGCCATGCCCGCCACGACGTGTTTTTCCTGTGTTTTCCCTTCGACCTCGATCTGATGGTCGGATTCGTCGGCGGCGATTTCGCCTGGGAGATGTCGGTGGCCGGCGAGGCGGCCGGGATCGACTTCGTCACCGACAGGCTTTGCGGCATCTTCGGCAACGACGTGCGCCGCCATGTGGGGCGCGCGATGATGACGGGGTGGGGGGCGGAGCGGTGGGTCCGCGGCGCCTATGCGGCCGCCCGGCCGGGCAAGGCAGGGGCACGCGACGTTCTCTCGCGCGCCGTCGCCGACCGGATCTGGTTTGCCGGAGAGCACCTTGCCGGGCCGCTGATCCAGACCTGCGGCGGCGCCCGCCTGTCCGGCGAAGCTGTCGCCCGCGACGTGATCAGGACGCTGCGGTGACGGCCCCGGCGGCAGGCCACAGGTCGAGATCCCAGTTCTGCCCGACGAGGTCCTGGCCGAAACTGCGGTGCCGGTCCTCGGCGACCAGCCGGAAGCCTGCCGCTTCATAGATGTGCCGTGCCGAATGGAGGATGTCGTTCGTCCACAGCGTCATCCGCCGGTAGCCGGCCTCGCGGGCGAAGCCGATCGCCTGGCCGACCAGCTTCCGCCCGACGCCGAGCCCGCGTGCCGCCGGCTCGACGTAGAGCATGCGCAGCTTGGCTGTGCCCTCGCCGGCATCCACCACGAAGACCGACCCGAGAACCTCGCCGTCCCGATCGGCCACCCAGCACCCTTCGCGCAGCGGGTCGTGCCGCATCGCGAAGGCACCGGCGATCTCCGCCGCGAAGCCCTCGAAGGTTCCGTCCCAGCCATGTTCCTGGTGATAGAGGACGCCGTGCCGCGAAATGATGTGACCGATCTCGCCGATCCGGAACCGCCGGATGGCCACCGGACCCGCCGCGGCGGCCGGATCGAGGAGGCGGCGGATGGTCCGCATGGCGCCAAGAAGCGCGTCGGTCCGGGCCGCGCCGAGCGGTGCGACCAGAGCCCCCACCTCCTCGCGCGACGCCTGGTCCAGCGCACGGAATGCGGCGGCGCCGTCCGGCGTGAGCGCCAGAATCTGCGCGCGGCCGTCATCGGGGCTGGCAGTGGTTTCCACCATTCCTCCGTCGCGGAGCTTCCGCAGCAGGCGGCTGAGATAGCCCGGATCCATGCCGAGCTCGATGGCAAGGTCCGCCGCCGTCGTGCGTCCGCGGCTGCCGAGTTCATAGAGGAGGCGGCTTTCCGGCAGGCTGTAGGGCGATTGCAGCAGCCCCTCGTTCAGCGCGCCCAGCAGGCGCGTGTAGAACCGGTTGAAGCCGCGGATCTCCGCAATGCCTGTCTCTTCCTGCGCATTTGCCACGGACAGCTCCCTCCCCGGGAAAACCTGGCATAGAATGGTTGATTTTGTCAACTATCTCGTTCCCGGAACTCCTTCTCCCGTGGCGCGTTGCAAGCCGTCCCCGTCCCCTGGAGCCCGCGATGAAACTCTTCACCTGCCCGACCTGCGGCAGCCGCCTCTATTTCGAGAACGTCCGGTGCCTGTCCTGCGACACGGCGGTGGCCTTCGCGCCGGAAGAGTCGCGCTTCGTCGCGCTGGGCGTCGATGCGGACGGATGCCGCAACGCCGACGAATGCGGCTGTAACTGGATCGCCTCTCCGCAGCACGACGGCTATTGTCGTGCCTGCGCGCTCAACCGGACGATCCCGGACCTCGCGGTGGACGGCAACCGCGACCGCTGGACCAGGATCGAACGCGCGAAGAGAAGGCTGGTCTATTCATTGCTCGGCTTCGGGCTCGACGTGCAGCCGAAATCCGGTCCCGACGACGCCGCGGGGCTCGCCTTCGAGTTCCTCGCCGACCTGCCCGGCGAGCGCGTGCTTACCGGCCATGACGGCGGGCTGATCACCCTCAATGTCATCGAAGCCGACCCCGCCGAGCGCGAACGCATGCGCCTTGCCATGGGCGAGCGCTACCGGACGCTGCTCGGACACTTCCGCCACGAAGTCGGCCACTACTACTGGGAGCGGCTGATCCGCGACGATTCCGCCGAGCTGGAAGCCTTCCGCGCCCTGTTCGGAGACGAGCGGGCCGACTACGGCGAGGCGCTTCGGCGGCACTACGAGCAGGGTCCGCCGGCCGGCTGGCAGGACGATCACGTCACGCCCTACGCGGCCAGCCATCCCTGGGAGGACTGGGCGGAGACCTGGGCGCACTATCTCCACATCGCCGACACGCTCGAGATGGCGGATGCCTTCGCCATCCCCATCGATCGCATCGACGCGGCCGCCAATGCAGACGCGCCCCCCGCCCGCGACGCGATCGACGACATCCTGCGGCGCTGGCTGGCGCTGACCGAGGTCGTCAACGGCATCAACCGCTGCATGGGCGTTCCCGACCTCTATCCCTTCGTCATCGCTCCCGCCGTCGCGCGCAAGCTCGATTATGTCCGCCTGCTGCTCGAACGGCAGCGCTGACGCGGACCCATTCCGTCGAATGGAGACGCACTGTTGCAGTCCGGTCCTTGCGCCCGGCGCGAGGGACTGAGACGCTCCGCCTACGATCCATCGTTGGGCGAGAGCCATGACAGGACATGCTCGAACGGCGCTCCTTGTGCTATCGATACTCGTCTCCGCGGCCGCACCGTCGGCCGCTGGTCCGCGAGACGACGCTCCCGCGCCGGTCGTCGAGACGGCCATGCTCGCCGCGCCGGCGCCTGCCGCCGGTCCGGGCAGTGCACTTTCGCTTGCGAAGTCGACAGACTTCGTTTTCGAGATCATCCGGCCGCGGAAGCCCGACGGCCGCACCATGGTCCTCCTGCACGGCTCGGGCGGCAACGAATCCAGCCTCGTCGACCTGGCCGCCCGTATCGCTCCGAACGCCACGCTGCTGGGCGTGCGCGGTCGCGTCGTCCAGGACGGGCGGTCGCGCTGGTACCGGCGCCTGTCGCCGGTCACCTTCGATCAGGCCGATATCCGGGCCGAGTCCGAGGCCTTCGCGGGCTTCCTGAGCCGCACCGCGCCCGGTCTGGGCATCGACCTCGACCGCACGGTCTTCCTCGGCTATTCCAACGGCGCCAACCTGATCGCCGCGACCGCCCTGCTGCATCCCGGGCTGGTGCGCAAGGCCGCCCTGCTGCGCCCGATGCCCGTGCTCGACCAGCCTCCGATGCCGCCGCTGGCCGGGGCCAGCCTGCTGATGATCGCCGGCGAGGCGGACCGCACCTATGCGCCTTTCGCGCCGGCGCTCGAGCATCTACTGGAAAGCTGCGGCGCGGTCGTGGACGCGCGGATCATTCCCTCCGACCACATGATCGGCGAGGAGGACGCGCGGATCGTCGCCGAATGGCTGGCGGCAGCGCCGACGCAGTGATCCGTGCCGGTCCGAAACACCCGGAACACCGCCGCAAGAACGGAAGGCCGGTCAACCTTGACTCCTGCGCCGTTTTGCTGTCTAGACCCTCGCAAATCCGCGACGAGTTGATGACTCCGAGCAGCCGACCGGGACCCCATGCGGTGTAAATCGATCCCGGAGGCCAACACCCGGCAGCGCGAAGCGCCCCCGGGTGTTTTTTGGCTTTGGCGGCTCGGTACGGGGACAGTCTGCTCCTTTCCGATCGGAAAGGAGACCGTCTCCGGCGTTTCAACCCCGACGCGGACGCACTACCTCTCTGGCGTCGCAACGATGCAAGAGACGAAGGAAACCGGATGTTCGAATCCCTCCAGGAGCGGCTTGGCTCCATCCTGAACGGCCTGACCGGCCGCGGCGCCCTTTCCGAGGCGGATGTCTCGGCAGCGTTGCGCGAGGTTCGCCGCGCGCTGATCGAGGCGGACGTCGCGCTCGAGGTGGTGCGCTCGTTCGTCGAGAAGGTGCGCGAGAAGGCGGTCGGCGCCGCCGTCCTGAAGTCGATCAAGCCCGGCCAGATGGTCGTCAAGATCGTCCATGACGAACTGGTCGCCATGCTCGGCGAGGAAGGCAAGGCGATCGACCTCAACGCGCCGGCCCCGGTCGTTATCATGATGGTCGGCCTGCAGGGCTCGGGCAAGACGACGACCACGGGCAAGATCGCGAAGCGGCTGACCGAGCGCCAGGGGAAGAAGGTCCTGATGGCCTCCCTCGACACACGCCGCCCGGCCGCGCAGGAACAGCTGCGCCAGCTCGGCGAGCAGGTGAAGGTGGCGACCCTGCCGATCATCTTAGGCCAGTCGCCTGTCGACATCGCAAAGCGCGCGGTCCAGGCGGGCAGGCTCGGCGGCCACGACGTCGTCATTCTCGACACGGCCGGCCGCACCCACATCGACGAGCCGCTGATGGTCGAGATGGCAGACATCCGCAAGGTGTCGTCGCCGCACGAGATCCTGCTGGTCGCCGACGCGCTGACCGGCCAGGACGCCGTCAACCTCGCCCGCAACTTCGACGAGCGCGTCGGCATCACCGGCCTCGTGCTCACCCGCATGGACGGCGACGGCCGCGGCGGCGCGGCGCTCTCCATGCGCGCGGTCACCGGCAAGCCGGTCAAGCTGATCGGCGTCGGCGAGAAGATGGATGCGCTGGAGGAGTTCCATCCCCGGCGCGTCGCCGATCGCATCCTCGGCATGGGCGACATCGTCTCGCTCGTCGAGAAGGCCGCCGAGACCATCGACGCCGAGAAGGCGGCGGCGATGGCCAGGAAGATGCAGTCCGGCAAGTTCGACCTGAACGACCTCGCCGACCAGCTGCGCCAGATGCAGAACATGGGCGGGATGGGCGGCATCATGGGCATGATGCCGGGCATGGGCAAGATGAAGGACCAGATGGCCGCGGCCGGCCTCGACGACAGGATGTTCGGCCGCCAGCTCGCCATCATCTCCTCGATGACCAAGGCCGAGCGCGCCAATCCCGACATCCTGAAGCACTCGCGCAAGAAGCGCATCGCCGCGGGCTCCGGCACCGACGCCGCCGAGATCAACAAGCTGCTGAAGATGCACCGGCAGATGGCCGACATGATGAAGGCCATGGGCGGCAAGGGCAAGGGCGGCGGCATGATGCGTGGCCTGATGGGCGGCATGGCCCAGAAGATGGGCCTCGGCGGCATGATGGGCGGCGGCCCGATGGGGGGGATGCCGGATCTGTCGAAGATGGATCCGAAGCAGCTCGAGCAGCTGAAGAAGCAGGCGGAAGCGGCCGGCCTCGGCGGCGGTCTGCCGAAGGGCCTTCCCGGTCTCGGCGGCGGCGGACTTCCGGGCCTGCCCGGCGGACCGCGCCTGCCCGGCCTCGGCGGCGGCGGCTTCCCCGGCCTGCCGAAGAAGAAGTGAGCGGGAGGAACGCTTGAGCCACGCAGACGACGCAGCAGCCCGCGCCCGCGAGATTCTCGCCGGCTACCGCGCTTCGATCGACAACATCGACGCCGCGCTGATCCACATGCTGGCGGAACGCTTCCGCTGCACCAAGGCCGTCGGCGTGCTGAAGGCGGAGCATGGCCTCCCGCCCGCGGATCCGAGCCGCGAGCAGCAGCAGATCGAGCGCCTGCGCCGGCTGGCGAAGGATGCCCAGCTCGACCCCGACTTCGCGGAGAAGTTCCTTGCCTTCATCGTCAGGGAAGTGATCCGCCACCACGAGATGATCGCCGCGGCTTCCGCCTCGGCCGACCAGGACAGCGCCCCCGCGGGCGCGTGACGTACCGGCCGCGAGGCCTTCGAAGACAGACAGGACATCAGGAGAAAGAACAATGTCGCTGAAGATCAGACTGGCCCGCGCAGGCTCCAAGAAGCGCCCCTACTACCACGTCGTCGTTGCCGACGCCCGCTCGCCGCGCGACGGCCGCTTCATCGAGTCGATCGGCGCCTGGAACCCGATGATGCCGAAGGACGGCGAGCGCGTGAAGATCGATGCCGAGCGCGCCCAGCACTGGATCGCGCAGGGCGCCCAGCCGACCGACCGCGTGCTGCGCTTCCTCGACGAGGCCGGCATCGCCAAGCGCCCGGCCCGTTCGAACCCGAAGAAGGCCGAGCCGGGCAAGAAGGCCCAGGAGCGCGCCGCCATGCTGAAGAAGGCCGAGGAAGCCCTCGCCGCCAAGATGGCCGCAGAGCGCGCCGCTTCGGAAGAAGCCGCTTCCTGATACCGTTCCGCCCCGGCGGTGGAAAGGCGAACGGCGGGCCT
>Ga0208243_1000239_pt1 | contig 38035 bp, 34 predicted proteins | sample Subbio2Aug_QV12A_FD_184826 | JGI IMG/M metagenome (GOLD analysis project Ga0208243, IMG submission 184826) | Serpentinite rock and fluid subsurface biosphere microbial communities from McLaughlin Reserve, California, USA - CR12Aug_QV12A (SPAdes) | ecosystem: Environmental > Terrestrial > Deep... | reverse complement strand
GGTCGCGACCACCGCACCGGACAGCCAGCCAAGAAGCCCGAAACGCCGTGTGCTGGGCTGCTTCGGGAAAAGCCGCGCCTCGATCTTCGGCAGCAGGTTCGGGGCAGGGGTCTCGGCAAAGCCGTCGTTCAGGCCCGCGAGCTTGACTTCCCAATCCGCGACGCGGGCGGCGAAGGCGGGTTCACGCTTGATGCGGGCCGCGACCTCGGCGCGTTCGGACGCGTCAAGCACGCCCAGCACATATTCGGCCGCCAGCGCGTCCTCGGCCTCGCGGGGGGTGAAGGACGCGTCGGTCATGTTTCCAGACACTCCTTCAGCTTGAGGAGAGAGCGGCGCAGCCAGGTCCGCATGGTGTTCAGCGGAACCGCATGGCGCGCAGCGAGATCGAGGTAGGACAGACCGTTCAGGTAGGCCCCGCGCACCGCATCGGCCTTGTCGGGGTCAAGCGTGTCGAAACAGTCCGCCATCCGCTTCGCCTCGCCTTGGGCCACGAGCCGGGTTTCGGCGCGCGGGGTGGCGTCCTGCACGGTGTCGAGCCCGTCGTCCGACGTGGCTTCGGGCCGTGCGCGCAGGCGGTCGATGGCCAGGTTGCGGGCGATGGCGATAAGCCAGGTCATGCCCCGGCCCTTCGCCGGATCATAACGAGCCGCGCGCAACCAAACCCGTGTATAGACCTCCTGCAAGGCATCCTCCGCCTCTGCGCGTTCTCCCAACATACGCAGGAGAACACCCATGAGTTTCGCCGAGGTCGCGCGATAAAGCTGGCGGAAGGCAGTGCGATCCGCGGCAGCGCATTTCGTGATCAAATCGGCGACGGGATCGTCCATTCGCGGGACGTTACGGGTTTTCGCCCCGCACGCAAGGACTTATCCGCGCCGCCGCCTGCGCCCGCCCTCGTCGCCGGACTGCTTGGTGTTGAAGCTGACGTCGGGCAGGTGGACGATTCCGTTCAGATTGGGGAACGGATCGACCGCGTGCGGGATGGCGTTCGCGTTGACGAAATGCTCCTGGAAGCGCGGTTCGATGGCGGTCTCGACCTTGTGGATCTGGTGGACGGTCGCCTCGATCTGGTCCCGCGCCGCGACGCTGCAAAGCGCGATCCGCGCGCCGGTCCCGGCGGCGTTGCCGGCGCTGGTGACCTTGTCGAGCGGCACGTCGGGGATCATCCCCAGCACCATCGCGTGCTTGGGGCTGATATGCGCGCCGAAGGCCCCTGCAAGCGTCACGCGGTCAACCGTATCTACGCCCATCTCGTCCATCAGAAGCCGCGCGCCCGCGTAAAGCGCCGATTTCGCCAGCTGGATCGCCCGGATGTCTCCTTGGGTGACGCTGATCCTGGGGCCGCCCTCGGCGCTACCGTCGTGAAGGAGGTAGCTGTGTGTCCGTCCCGTCGCCTCGCAGCGCTGGGTGCCGGTCTGGTCTGGCCCGCCGATCAACCCGCCGGCATCGACCAGGCCCGCCAGCCGCATCTCGGCCACTGCCTCGATGATGCCCGAGCCGCAGATGCCGGTGACGCCGGTGGTGGCGGTCGCCGCCGCAAAGCCCGGGTCGTCGGACCAGAGGTCGGAGCCGATGACGCGGAAGCGCGGTTCCTTGGTGGCGGGGTCGATTTCCACCCGTTCGATGGCCCCCGGCGCGGCGCGCTGTCCCGAGGAAATCTGCGCGCCCTCGAAAGCGGGGCCGGTGGGCGAGGAACAGGCAAGGACGCGGGTTTCGTTGCCGAGGAGGATCTCGGCATTGGTGCCAACGTCAACAATCAGCACCATATCCTTGGATTGGTTCGGCTGTTCCGACAATGCCACCGCCGCAGCGTCGGCACCGACATGGCCCGCGATGCAGGGGAGCACGTAGGCCCGGGCATTGCGGTTTAGGCTCGTCAGATCCACGTCGCGGGCATCAAGGCTGAGCGAGCTCGAGGTCGCCAGCGCAAACGGCGCCTGGCCCAGTTCCACCGGGTCGACACCCAGGAACAGGTGGTGCATCACCGGGTTGAAGACGATGACCATCTCGTAGATCGCCGCCGGGTCGACCTTGGCCTCCTCGGCAATCGCCTTGGCCAGCGTGTCGATCGCCTCGCGCACGACGCGGGTCATCTCGACATCGCCGCCGGGGTTCATCATCGCGTAGCTGACGCGCGACATCAGGTCCTCGCCGAAGCGGATCTGCGGGTTCATGAGGCCCGAGGAGGCAAGCACCCTCCCGTCCGACAGGTCGCAAAGATGCGCCGCGATGGTGGTCGAGCCGAGGTCGACGGCTAGACCCAGAAGCGGCCCCTCGTGGAAGCCGGGGAAGATGTCCAGGACGCGGGTCTTGGCATCGTGGTTGCCCTTGTGGAGGACGACGGTGACCTTCCATTCGCCCTTGCGCAGGACGGGCTGCAAGCGGCGCAGGACCGAGAGATCGGCCTCGACCGCGTCGACCTGCCATTGGTCCTTCAGCGCCCGGGCAAGGCGCTCGAAGTCGCCCGTAGGCTCATGCATGTCGGGCTCTTCGACCTCGACATAGACGGCGCGGGTGGCGGGGTCCATGACCATGACCCGCTCGGTCGCGGACTTGCGGATGACCTGCTTGTGGACCTGGCTTTCAGGCGGCACGTCGATGACGACATCGCCCATAACCTTGGCCTGGCAGCCCAGACGCCGCCCGTCGATCAGGCCGCGAATGCGCTTGTAGCGGTCCTCGACCGCATTCCAGTCCGAGAGCGCGTCCTCGGCCACGGTGACTCCATGCTTCGGGAACTCGCCGTAGCCCGGAGTGATCTGGCACTTGGAGCAGATGCCGCGCCCGCCGCAGACGGAATCGAGGTCCACCCCAAGCTGCCGCGCGGCGGTCAGGACCGGGGTCCCAAGCGCAAAGCGCCCCCGCTTGCCCGAGGGGGTGAAGATCACAAGTGCGTCCTGATCGGATACGGCTGTCATTCCTGCCTCTGCCCCGTGGCGGGGTCTTCATGGGTGAAGTGGTAGGTGATCTGGTCGAAACGGTCCCGCGCGAAGGTGTAGAACCAGCGGAGCGGTTCCGTGACCTCTGGCACGCCATGCTCGGCCATTCCGGGGATGTAAAGGGCCACGCCGGGGGCGAGACGGTGCGCGACGCCGTCGACCAAGACGCTGCCCTCACCCTCGAGGCCGAAATACACCTCGGGCTCGGCATGGCGGTGGAGCGCGAAAGTCTCGCCCGGCTGCATTTCGGCGATCCCGCAGACGAGGGCCTCGCTGGCTGTCCTATCGCCCGAAATCAGCGTCCGCCACGACAAGGTGCCGCGCGCCGGTTCATCCCAGCGGGCGGGCGCGCAGTCCTGCGCGTCGATGCGGATGGCAGCGGTTCGGCTCATGCTCAGCCGGTTCTAATGCGGCTCTCGGCGCGAGCAATGCTGGAATGCGGCAGATGCGGCGCCTATTCCGGCACGGACCCGGCGGCAAGGCCCGCGAACACCGCCCTTGCCTCGGCATCGGCGGGGAACATGAGTTCGATCTTCATGTCCGAAAGCGCCACCTCCTCGGCCGCGCCAAACTGGGCATAGGTGGAAAACATCGCCAGCCGCTGCCCGCCCATCCGGTAGACCGTGGGCAGGATGGCGCGGCCCGTGGCGCGGGGCTGGTGAGCGGCGATCTGGGGCTGTGCCATCAGGGCCGCGACGGCCCGGTCCAAGGCGTCGATCCCGCCCGCCCGCGCGCTTTCCGCCTTAAGGCGCAACGCGGTGTGGTGGCCGACCTCGACCCAGTTTTCTATGAGGCTCGCAAAGACCTTGGGTGTCGAAAGGGCATCGAGAAGGCTTGCGCCCTCGGCAAAGCCCGCGGGACCGAAAAGCCGCGCGGCCGGATCGTTCAGCGCGACGATCCGCCAGAGCCGGTCGAGGATCAGCGCGGGGTAGGGCGCGTGGCGGTCGATCATCCAGCCCATCGCGGCGCGGACCTGCGCCATCTCCTCGGCGGCAAGCGGCAGGACCGGGAACTGCGGGGCGAAACCCGCGGCCGAGAGTAGCCCGTTCTGGTCGCCGCGCGGCAGGCCCATCACCTCGGCCAGCCGCAGCACCATCCCGCGCGAGGGGCGCGAGCGGCCGGTTTCCAGAAAGGCGAGGTGGCGGGGCGAGACCTCGGCCTCGGTCGCGAGGTCAAGCTGGCTCAGGCGGCGAGTGCGGCGCCAGTGGCGGAGCGCGGTGGGAAAGTCGTGCATGGGGCCTCCTTTGCGCCAGCCTAACGCGGGCGGCGGGTGAAGACACTTACCTGGCAGGGAATTGGGTTGCTTCCCCGCCTGCGCTTTCCTTCGGGCATCATCAGAAGAAGGAGATGACCGATGACATCCGAACAGAAGGGCCTGCGCTTCGCCGCTGGCGTGACGATGGTGACGGGACTTGCGCTGGCGCTGGCCGCCGTCCCGGCGCTGAACATAGGCGTGCGGCTTCTGACCGACCTCCTGGTCTGGCCGCTGGACGGGGCCGAGACCCTGGCCGCTTCGGAGACACGGCTTGCCCTGGCGATCGGGGGCGGGGTGATGCTTGGCTGGGGGCTGATGATCTGGCAGTTGGCCGGAGATGCCCTGGAGCGCGCCCCCGACGCGGTGCGGGCGATCATCCGCAGTTCGGTGCTGGGCTGGTTCGTGGTGGACAGCGCAGGGTCCATTGCCGCGGGGGCGGCGCTGAACGTGCTGCCGAACCTCGTCTTCCTGGCGCTGTTCCTGATCCCGATGCGGCGCGGGCAGAGCGTTGCGGCGACCTAGCCCCGGTCCAGCCAGTCCAGAATCGCGGCCCTGTCCCCGTCCAGTCTTGGCGCCGGGGGCAGGGCAGTGACTTCCGGCAGGGTGGACATCTTGATCGGGTTGCCGGTCGCGGTGAAGGCGGGCCCGTCCGGATGGGGCTGGACCGGGAGCACCATGTTCCGGGCCCGCAGTTGGGGGTCCTGCAGGACTTCGACCATGTTCTGCACCCGCGCCGTAGGCAGGCCCGCCGCATCAAGCACCAGAAGCCAATGCGCCATCGGCTGTCCGAGGGTCACCGTCTCGATCAGCCGCTTCAGAAGCGCATGGTTCTCGCAGCGGGCGGCGTTGGTGGCAAAGCGGGGATCGCTGGCAAGGTCGAGGCCGAGGACCGCGCACAGCTTGCCGAACATGGCGTCGTTCCCCGCGGCGATGACGACGAAGCCATCAGCGGCGCGGTAGGTGGCGAAGGGGGTGATCGTGGGGTGCCGCGCCCCGGTCGGGACGGGGGCCACGCCGGTTGCCGAGGCGATGGCGACCGCGTGTTCCTGGATCGCCAGTTGCGAATCCAGCATCGCCACGTCGATGAGCGCCCCTTCGCCCGTCTTCTCGCGCTGGTAAAGCGCTGCCAGCACTCCCTGCGCCAGATACATCCCCGCCACGATATCTCCGATCGAGGCGCCCACCCGGACCGGGGGCCCGCCGCTTTCGCCGGTGATCGACATGACGCCGCCACGCGCCTGCACGACCATGTCATAGGCTGGTTTCAAGGCGTCCGGCCCGGTCTGGCCGAAGCCCGAGACCGAGGCGTATACCAGTCGCGGATGCTTGGCGTGGAGCGCCTCCCATCCATAACCCAGCCGCGCCATGACGCCAGGGCGGTAGTTCTCGACCAGCACGTCGGCGCGGGCCACCAGACGGTCGAAGATCGCCCGGTCCTCCGTCGCCTTCAGGTCCAGCGCGATGGACTGCTTGCCCGCGTTCAGCGTCGCGAAATAGGCGCTTTCACCCTTCACGAACGGCGGGAAGGCGCGCGTGTCGTCGCCGGTCCCCGGCCGTTCGACCTTGATCACCCGCGCGCCGAGGTCCTGCAGCGTCTGGGTACAGAAGGGACCGGCCAGCACATGGGTCAGGTCCAGGATGATGATGCCGTCAAGCGGGGCCATTCGCGTCTCCTTTTCCGTCACCATGCCGGGTCCTGCACCTTGATACGTTGACGCCGGTCAAATCCCCCTCTACCTCGCCGGCATGGCACGCGCACCCCTTCTTCAGCTTTCCGGCATCTCGCTGACCTTCGGCGGCAACCCGGTCTTCGACGACCTTTCGCTCACTGTCCAGCCCGGCGACCGCATCGCGCTGGTTGGCCGCAACGGGTCGGGCAAGTCCACGCTGATGAAGGTGATGGCGGGGCTCGTCGAAGCCGACCAGGGCAGCCGCGTGGTCCCGCCCGGGGTGACCGTCGGCTACATGGAGCAGGAGCCGGACCTGTCGCGTTTCGCCACGCTGGGCGATTTTGCGGCGTCGAACCTGCCGGAAGGGCAGGACTATCGCCTTGCCGTGGTGGCCGAGGGCCTGAAGTTCAACCCCGCCACCCCGGTCGCCACCGCCAGCGGAGGGGAGCGCCGCCGCGCCGCGCTGGCCAAGCTTCTGGCCGAGGCTCCCGAGCTGATGCTGCTGGACGAACCGACCAACCACCTCGACATCCAGGCCATCGAATGGCTGGAGCGGGAACTTCTGGAAACCCGCGCGGCCTTCGTCCTCATCAGCCACGACCGCGCCTTCCTGCGCGCGCTGTCGAAGGCGACGCTCTGGATCGACCGGGGCGAGGTGCGCCGGCGCGAGGCCGGGTTCGAGGGCTTCGAGGAGTGGCGCGAAACCGTCTGGGCCGAGGAGGACGAGGCCCGCCACAAGCTGGATCGCAAGATCAAGCACGAGGCGAAATGGGCCGTCGAGGGCATCAGCGCGCGTCGCAAGCGCAACCAGGGACGCGTCCGCGCGCTGCAAGCGTTGCGGGCCGAACGCTCGGCACAGATCCGGCGGCAGGGAACGGCTGCCTTCGCGCTGGAGTCCGGCCCGACCTCGGGCAAGAAGGTGATCGAAGCCGAGGGACTGACCAAGTCCTTTGGCGACAAGCCCATCGTCAAGGACTTCTCGATCCGGGTCCTGCGCGGCGACCGGGTGGCCTTCGTCGGACCGAACGGTGTAGGAAAAACCACGCTTCTCAAGATGTTGACGGGCGAAGTTCAGCCAGACGCAGGCAAGGTGACCCTTGGCACCAACCTGGAGATCGCGGTCTTCGACCAGACCCGCACGCGGCTCGACCTGGAGGCGAGCCTTTGGGACAACCTGACGGTGGACCCGCTGATGCGCGTCTCGGGGTCGTCGGACCAGGTGATGGTGCGCGGCACGCCCAAGCATGTGGTGGCCTACCTCAAGGATTTCCTTTTCCAGGAAGCGCAGGCCCGCGCCCCGGTCCGCAGCCTCTCGGGCGGGGAACGCGCGCGGCTTCTTTTGGCAAAGCTGATGGCGCAACCGTCGAACCTGCTGATTCTCGACGAACCGACCAATGACCTCGATGTCGAGACGCTGGACCTCCTGCAGGACATCCTTGGCGACTATGACGGGACGGTGCTTCTGGTCAGCCACGACCGGGATTTCATCGACCGGATCGCGACGGCCACCGTGGCGATGGAGGGCGAGGGCAAGGCGACCGTCTATCCCGGCGGCTGGTCTGACTACGCGAGCCAACGCCCGCAACCCATTGCCGAAACGGCCAAATCCGCGCCGAAGCCTTCCGGCGCCGCAGCATCCGCCGTCCCGGTGACCAGCGCAAAGTCCAATGGTCTTTCCTTCACCGAAAGGAAGCGGTTGGACGATCTTCCGACGCTCATCGCGCGGCTGGAAGGCGAAATCGCCAAACTTTCCGAGCTTCTGGCCGACCCCGAGCTCTTTGCCCGCGAGCCGGTGAAATTCCGCAAGGCGACCGATGCGCTGACCGAGCGTCAGGCCGCCCTTGAGGCGGCGGAAACCGAGTGGCTGGAATTGGCCGAACGCGCCTGAGGCGAGGGAACCGGCGGCGACCGGCCCAATCCGACCGGGTTCCTCGGCATATCCCCGCCACCTGCGATGAAGTTCCATCAAGCACGCGTGAGGTGGCATTGCCCTTCCTCTTTCCCGTGCCCATTCCCTCATCCGAGCCGAACGGAACTTGTTCGCACAGACGGACGTTGTGCTCGGCCCAGAACAAGGAGACAGAAATGAAAACTATCGCAGCATTGTTTGCTACCGTTGCCCTGACCGCTCCGGCTTTTGCCGGTGGCCCCGTGGCCGTTGCCGAAGAGCCGGTCATCGCACCGGTCATGGAAGAAGTTGTTGCAGCCGGTCCGGACTGGTCGGGTGCCTATGTCGGTGGCCAGTTTGGCTATGGCGACGTCGATTCCTCGCCCGAGGGCCTGGGCGGCTATGGCTGGCTCGGTGGTGTCCATGCGGGTTACCGCTGGGACCTCGGCAACTGGGTCGCCGGTACGGAACTGACCTGGGACAAGGCCTCGATCGACCTCGGCGATGCTGCGGGTGAGCTTGACAGCGTTGCGGCTCTGAAGCTGACCGCCGGCCGCGAGATCGGCAACAGCCTCGTCTACGGCGCGCTGGGTATTGCGCAGGCGGAAGCCACCGTCGGCGGTGCTGATCTGAGCGACGACGGCATCGTCTACGGTCTTGGCTTCGACTATGCCGTGAACGACCGCTGGACGGTCGGCGGCGAGGTCCTGCAGCACGACTTCGACGATTTCGACGCCACCGGCGTGGATCTCGACGCGACCACGGTCAAGGCGAAGGTCTCGCTGCAGTTCTAAGGCGGACCTCTGCGGCGCGGAGACTTCTTCGCGCCGCGCTTCATCTGCAGGGCGACGGGCGCAGCAGGAAGCTGCGGTCGTCGCCCTTGTTTTTTGTCAGGCTGACAAAGCCGGCTTCATTCTCGAACGACAGGCCAAGACTCGAGAGCGCGACGAGGATGGCGCCGTCCCGCGCGGGCGAGATGGAAAAGCCGCCCGCATCGCCCTCCATCGCGCAGTATAGCTCGCCGCCCTGATTCTCACAGTAGCCATAGCCTTCGAAACCCCCGCCCGGTGTGCCCCGAATCACCACCTGGACCTGCAGGACAAGACGGGGATCGTCCGTCTGCGCTTCGGGGAAAAGGCGCATCGTCGTCACCCGTTGTTCCGGGTGCTGGGACAGATGCTGTGCGGTATATACACGCGCGTAGCAGGTGGCGGAGTCGGGAAACATCCGGTCCTGTGGGCTTTGTGCGCCTGCCGGGTTTGCGCACATCAGGATTGCCGCGCAAATCCCTGGCCTGACTACCATTTCCCGCTTGCTCCACCCCCGGATGACCGTCCGCCGCCAAAGCCGCCGCTCCCTCCGGAGGGTCGGCCACCGCCAGAACTTCCGGACGACCGGTTGCCGCGGGCCTCGCGGCTGGACCAGCCGATGGGATAGGACTTGTGGTCGTTGAAGCCGCAGGACGCGCAGGTGAGATGATGCATCGCCACGCCGGTCTCGCGTCGGGTCGGCATCTGGATCACCTCGCTGGTCCGCTGCAGCTGCGGAGCCCCGCAGGCCGGGCAGATCTTGCGTGACCGGCGATTGCGCCAGAAGGCAAACCCCGCAATGCCGCCAACGGCGCCCGCACCGAGAAGCAGGTTGAAGGATCCGGATGGTGCGTCGGGTGTCTCGAACCCGTCATTGACCGAGACCGGCGTCCCGGCAAGAAACGGGGAGATCAGACGGTCGCGCGCCGATGCCACTCCGGCCTCGATCCCCTCGGCATAGTTTCCGTCGCGCAGGGATGGCAGGACGGCAGTGGACAGGACCCGCGCGGCGCGGCCGTCATAGACGGGGTCGTATCCCGCGCCGAGAGCAATCCGCGCCTCGCGGGCTTCGGTGTCGAGAAGAAGCATGATGCCGTCGTTCCGCTCGGCTCCGCCAACGCCCCAGGCGTTGAAGAGCGTCTTGCCGTAATCCTCGAGCCGCTGTCCCGCGCCACCCTGGTTGGCGATGCCCGGCACCGTCACCACGACCATCTGCACCCCCGTCGCCTCGCGCGTTTCCGTCAGCAGCCGGGAGATCCGGCCTTCCTCGGTCGCGTCAAGCACCTCGGCGAAGTCAGATACGGTATCGCTTTGCGGGTCGGGAAGGGTCTGGGCAAGAACGGGCGCCGACAACGTCAGCGCGAGGACAAGGACTCGGATGAACATGATGCAAGCATTTCTTGTACAGTCGATGCGATCAACATGACATCTTCCTTGGAACAGTCAAATGATCCCACCTGCACGCGGATCGCGAAACGCCCGTCGACGCGGGTCTGGGTCAGGTAGATCCGCCCGTCGTCGTTGATCCGCTGCAGAAGAGCCTCGGTCGCCGCATCGCTGGCCAGCGCGAAGGAAAAGAGCGACAGTCGCGGCTCGGTGACGATCTCGACCCCGGGCAGCGCCGCCAGCGCATGCCGCGCGAGCTGCGCCCAGGCGACATGGTTGCGGATCCGCTCGCGCAGGCCGTCAAGCCCGTAGGCCCTGAGCACGAACCACAGCTTCAGCGCCCGGAAACGGCGGCCGAGCGGCACGGTCCATTCATTGAAGTTGACGATTTCCTCGCGGCCGGCGGTTTCCAGGTAGGTCGGGCGCAGGCCCAGTGTCCTGACCTGCGCCCCGGGGTCGCGCAGAAGCTGGACCGAGCAGTCGAACTGCGCCCCAAGCCATTTGTGCGGGTTGAAGACGACCGAATCAGCGCCTTCGATCCCCGCCCAAAGCGCGCGGAACTCGGGACAGATCATCGCGGACCCGGCCCAGGCAGCATCCACATGAGTGGGCAGGCCCTCGGACCTTGCCACCGCGATGCACTCGCCGATCCGGTCGAAGGCGCCCACGCTGGTCCCGCCGGCGCAGAGGATCACCCCTGCCGGCTGCAGCCCCGCCGCCCGGTCCGCCGCGATGGCCGCTGCAAGCGCCGCGCCTGTCATCGCCCGGGCTTTGTCCGTCGCCACCTTCACCAGGTTCCGCTGTCCGATCCCCGCAACCCGGATCGCCTTGTCGACCGAGGTATGGGTCTCGGCACTGGCATAGAAGCGCAAGGTGGGCGCGCCCGAGAGCCCTTCCTCAAGCCCCCGATACCCCAGCGCCTTTTCCCGCATCGTCAGCACGGCTGAGAGCGTCGCGTTGGTCGCGGAGTCGTGGATCGTCCCGACGAATTCCTCGGGAAGGCCGACCGCCTGGCGCAGCCAGTCGACCATCACCTGCTCGACCTCGGTCGCGGCGGGAGATGTCTGCCAGATCAGCGCATTGCAGGCCATCGCGTTAACCAGCTGCTCGGCCAGCATGCTTGCCGGGGCGGCATTGGCCGGGAAATAGGCGAAGAAGCGCGGGTGCTGCCAATGGGTCATCCCGCCCGGGATGATGGTCTCGAAATCCGACCAGATCGCCTCCATCGGTTCGGGCGCGTCGGGGGGCACGCCGGGGAGCTGCCGGGCTATGGCTCCGGGGACAAGCGGCGCGCGAACGGGGCGGTCCCTCAGGCCCGCGTGGTAGTCCGCCGCCCAGTCCGCCGCCCGCTTCGACCAGTGCCGCAAGCCTTCATGATCCATCGCCACCCCCCGTTCAGCCCTGCGGCACAAAGCATGTCGCCGGAAAATCGGCAAGCTTCCACCCCCATGCCGACACGCAAGCTCCTTTTTCCGGCCATGCGGATTGGCTAAAGTCTGTCGCGTCGCCAAACCGCTGCGAGGTTCCATGTCCGTTACCCGTCGTGTCGCTCTCGTCGGCCTGTCGAGCCTCGTCCTTGCCGCCTGCGTCGGCCCCGGGGCCAGCTTCAAGACCTACTACACCCAGGTTCCTCCGGTCCTTGCCGCAAGCTGGCGGCTTGCGGATGTGCAGGTCAGCGTGCCGCGGACGCTGAAGGTGTCCGAAGAGAAGACCTACCTTCCCACCGCCGACATCGTCTGGCGCGAGGATCCGATGGGCGACCGCTATTCCCAGGTTGCCACGATCATCGATGCCGCCGTGCGGCGGGGTGCAGCCGGTCTTGCCGGCGGACGGCCGGTGATCATCGCCGTGACCGTGACGCGCTTCCACGCCCTGACCTTCGAGGCCGAGCAGCGCTTCGAGAATGCCGGGGTCCACAACATCCGCCTGGTGGCTCAGGTGGCCGACGCCCGCACCGGCGAGGTTCTGGTGCCGCCCACCCCGATCCGGGCCGAGTTGCCCGCGCTTTCCGGCAAGGCGATGCGCGAGGCGCGTCGGAAGGGGCAAAGCCAGAAGTCGATGATCACCGCCCATGTCGCCAAGACCGTGGCGGGCTGGCTGGGCCTTGGCCCCGACGTGCGCGGGACCTTCAGCCGCCAGGGCAACTGACCGGGCCCGTCACCCGAGGGCGGCCTGGAGCTTCTTCGGCAGCCCCGCCCTGATCAGCGCATAGGAGGTGGCGATGCGTTCGCGAAGCTCCGCGTCATCCACCCGTCCGAACGGGATCCTCGCCCACGAGACGTGGAGATAGGGCGCACGGATGGCGCGTCCGGTTTCGATCAGAAGGCGCGCCGTGTCCGCATGGTCGGTCTTGACCGACACGCCGTCGCCCGCCTGGCCGATGATCGCGAACATCTTGCCGCCCACCTTCCAGCAATCGTGGTCGGGGCCGAAGGGCTGGCTGACCTCGGCTCCCGGGAAGGTGGCACAGAAACCATTGACGAAAGCGCGGTCCTGCATGGTCTGGAATTTCCTTTGCGGGGCTGGGGGCGGTGCTGTATGTGTCCCACCCATGACGACATTGCGCAACATCCGCATCTGCTGCATTACCCGCTGACCTACGGTCGCGCGGGCGCTTCGTCATTCCCTGAACGGATTGAAAAGCCACCCCGCGCGGGATGCCGCGTGCGACAGGGACTGACATGGTGACGATCCGCCTGACCAATTCGAAGACCCGCCGGAAGGAGGAGTTCGTCCCGATCCGGAAAGATGACGTGCGGATGTATGTCTGCGGACCCACGGTCTATGACCGCGCGCATCTGGGGAACGCCCGCCCGGTGGTGGTGTTCGACACGCTCTACCGGCTCCTCCGCCACGTGTACGGCGAGGGGCATGTCACCTATGTCCGCAACTTCACCGACGTCGACGACAAGATCAACGCCGAGGCGCTGCGGCGGCAGAAGGCGGGCGCACCGGGAACGCTGGAAGAGCTGATCCACCAGCGGACCGAAGAGACCATCGCCTGGTACCATGCCGACATGGACGCGCTGGGGGCCTTGCGGCCGAACCATGAGCCCCGCGCGACGGAATTCATCGGCCAGATGATCGCGATGACCGAGGGGCTGATCGCCTCGGGCCATGCCTATGCCGTCGAGGGGCACGTGCTGTTCCGGGTCCGGTCCTACAAGGACTACGGCAAGCTTTCGGGCCGGTCCGTGGACGACATGATCGCGGGCGCGCGGGTCGAGGTCGCGCCGTTCAAGGAAGACCCGATGGACTTCGTGCTGTGGAAGCCGTCGAGCGGGGAGGAGCCGGGCTGGGCCTCGCCCTGGGGCAAGGGGCGGCCGGGCTGGCACATCGAATGCTCGGCCATGGCGCATGAGCTGTTGGGAGAGAGCTTCGACATCCACGGTGGCGGGCTGGACCTGCAGTTCCCGCATCATGAGAACGAGATCGCGCAGAGCGCCTGCGCCCATCCGCATGGGGATTTCGCGCACTATTGGCTGCACAACGAGATGCTGCAGGTCGAGGGGAAGAAGATGTCCAAGAGCTTGGGCAACTTTTTCACCGTGCGGGATTTGCTGGATCAGGGCATACCGGGTGAAGTGATCCGGTTTGTCTTCCTGATGACGCATTACCGCAGCCCGATGGACTGGACGGCAGAGAAGGCGCGGCAGGCGAAAACCACTTTGCAGCATTGGTGGAAGGTCACGCACGGGTCACAGGCAGGGCGTCCGTCAGATACATTCGTCGCGGCCATTGCAGATGACCTCAATACCTCTGCCGCCTTAAGTGAACTCTATCGCCTGGCCGACAATGAAGACGCCGCTACCTTGCTCGCATCCGCGCGACTGCTCGGGCTGCTCGAACCAGAACACGGGAAGTGGGCAGAGAACTACCTAGAAATTCTTGGCATCGTAGAAGGCCGTTCAGACGCCTTCAAGATCGCTCGGGAATGGACTGCGCGCCTCGATCAATCTCGCAAAGCAAAGAACTTTGCCGAAGCTGATCGGATTCGCGCGATGCTTCAGAATGCCGGAATGAAAGTAAGCTCGTCGCCGGAAGGCACCCTTGCTGAACCCACCGCAGACTTCGACCCGGCCAAACTGGAGGCGCTCCAGTGACCACCCCGCGCGACAGCGGAGTTTTCGAAAACTCCGGACAAATTTCTTCGAAGAAATTTGCAAAATCCTTCGAAGGATTTTGGCCCGGCCCAACCGTTGACACCAGGTTAACGCCCGCGCGCAAGTCCTTGAAATCGCTCGCCCCGAAATCCTGTCCACCGTGGACACTCCCATGACCCGCGACCGCCTCCACCTCTTTGACACCACCCTGCGGGACGGCCAGCAGACCCAGGGCGTCCAGTTTTCCACCGCCGAGAAGGCCCAGATTGCCCTGGCCCTCGACCGGCTGGGGGTCGACCATATCGAGGGCGGCTGGCCGGGGGCGAATCCGACCGACTCCGAGTTCTTCGCGGCGCCACCTGCCACGAAAGCCACCCTCACCGCCTTCGGCATGACCCGCCGGGTGGGCCGCTCGGCCGAGAACGACGACGTCCTCGCCGCCGTCCTGAACGCAGGGACTCCAGCGGTGTGCCTGGTCGGCAAGACCCATGATTTCCACGTCACCACTGCCCTCGGCGTGACGCTGGACGAGAACCGCGAGGCCATCGCCTCCTCGATCCGCCACCTCGTAGCGAAGGGCCGCGAGGCCCTGTTCGACGCGGAACACTTCTTCGACGGTTACCGCGCGAACTCCGGCTACGCCCTGTCCTGCCTGAAAGCCGCCCTCGACGCCGGCGCGCGCTGGATCGTCCTTTGCGACACCAACGGCGGCACGCTGCCTGCCGAGGTGGGCCGCGTGACGGCGGAGGTGATCGCGGCGGGGATCCCGGGCAACCGCCTCGGAATCCACTGCCACGACGACACCGGGAACGCCGTGGCGAACTCTCTGGCGGCGCTGGAGGCGGGGGCGCGGCAGATTCAGGGGACGCTGAACGGGCTGGGAGAGCGGTGCGGCAACGCCAACCTGACCACGCTGATCCCGACGCTGCTGCTCAAGGAACCCTACGCCAGCCGCTTCGAAACCGGGGTCAGCCGCGAAGCGCTGGCGGGCTTGTTGAAGACCTCCCGCATGCTGGACGACATCCTGAACCGGGTCCCGTTGCGGTCGGCACCTTACGTAGGCGCAAGCGCCTTCGCCCACAAGGCGGGGCTGCATGCCTCGGCGATCCTGAAGGACCCGACGACCTACGAACACATCGACCCCGCGTTGGTGGGCAACGAACGCGTCATCCCGATGTCGAACCAGGCGGGGCTGTCGAACCTCCGCGCCCGGCTGGCGGCGGCGGGGATCGAGGTCGACCCGAAGGACGCGCGGCTGGGGCGGATCATCGAGGTGGTGAAGGCCCGCGAGGATCAGGGCTATGCCTACGACGGCGCGCAGGCGTCGTTCGAATTGGTCGCACGGCGTGAGCTGGGGCTCTATCCGGAGTTCTTCGAGGTCAAGCGCTACCGGGTGACGGTGGAAAGGCGGAAAAACAAGTACGACCGGATGATCAGCCTGTCGGAAGCCGTCGTGGTGGTGAAGATCGGCGAGCAGAAGATGATGTCCGTGTCGGACAGCATGGACGAGGCCGGATCGGACCGGGGGCCGGTGAACGCATTGGCGAAGGCCCTCGGAAAGGATCTGGGGCCTTATCAGGCCTGCATCGACGACATGAAGCTTGTCGACTTCAAGGTTCGGATCACCAACGGGGGGACCGAGGCCGTGACACGGGTCATCATAGACAGCGAAGACGGACAGGGCCGTCGTTGGTCCACGGTCGGAGTCAGCGCGAACATAGTCGATGCCTCGTTCGAAGCGTTGCTTGATGCGATCCAGTGGAAGCTGATCCGCGATTTCGGAGCGCCGAAGTGAGCGTGGCCGCCTGCGCGGAACTGGTCCAGCGGGGCGACCCGGACCGGTTTCGCGCGGTGATGGCGGCGCCGGTCGAGGCGCGGGCGCAGCTCTTTCCGTTGTATGCCTTCAACCTGGAAGTCGCTCGTGCTCCCTGGGTCACGCAGGAACCGCTGATTGCGGAGATGCGGCTGCAATGGTGGCGCGACGTGGTGGAGAACGCCCACTCCGGCGCGGCGCGGGCACATGAGGTGGCGGGGCCGCTGCATGACCTGATCCGGGATTTCGGCCTGCCGGTCGAGGTGATGGACCGCCTCATCGAAGCGCGGCGTTGGGATATCCACCGCGAGCCGCATGACGGGCCGGACGAGCTGTCGGCCTATCTTGAGGATACGGGCGCGGGACTGATGTGGCTCGCGGCCCGTGCTCTGGGCGCGCCGGACGCGGCGGAGGGGCCGGTCCGGGCCTATGGCTGGGCCTCGGCGGCGGCGGCGTATATACGCGCCGTTCCAGTGCTGGAGGCCCGGGGTCGGCAGCCTCTGCCCGGGGGCTTTGGCCTGACTGACCTTGCATCGCAGGGTCTAGAAAGGCTGGCGCTGGCCAGGAAGGCGCGCAAGGTGGTGCCGAAGGAGATCGCCCCGGCGCTTCTTGTAGGGTGGCAGTCGGAAGGGTTTTTGCGTCAAGTGGTTGCAGGGCAGTCTTCACCTGACCTGTCCGAGGCACGGAAGCGGTGGGGACTGCTGTGGCAGGCGTTCTCGGGGCGTTGGTGAGGGGCTCCTCCTGCGCCGTCGGCGTCTCGTCGCACGCGATGAGCGCATGAAATGTGAAGAAGAGCGAACCCTTAGGCCCGACGCGTCTCGGGGCGGAGCCAGAGCCAGATCAACGCGCCGCCGGCAAGCACCAGGAAGGGCAGCATGGCGAGGTTGACCATCTGCCAGCCGGCCTCGACCGATCCACCGGAGCAGTTCATCAGCCCGCCCGAAGAGAAGCTGGCCATCGTCACGCCGCCGAAGACCACAAGGTCGTTCAGACCCTGAAGGCGGCCGCGCTCCTCGGGGCGTTGGGCAGCGGTGAGCATTGTCGTTGCGCCGATGAAGCCGAAGTTCCAGCCCAGGCCCAGTAGGATCAGGGCGATGAAGAAGTTCTCCAGCTGCACGCCCGCCATCGCGACGGCCCCGGCGGCGGCAAGGATGGTGAGGCCCAGGGCGATGATCCGCTCGGTCCCGAAGCGGGCAATGAGGTGGCCGGTGAAGAACGAGGGCGCATACATCGCAAGAACGTGGGCGGTGACGATGTCGGCGGCGTTGCCCTTGGTGAAACCGCAGCCCACCACGGCGAGGGGCGAGGATGTCATTACCAGGTTCATCAGCGCGTAGGACACGGTGGCGCAGATCATCGCGACGAGGATGGTCGGGTTGCGGATCAGCTCGGCGCGGCTGCGGCCGAGGGGGCTACCTTCGGCGGGGGGCTTCGGCTTCGGGATGTCGAGCGCGAGGAACAGGAAGGACCCCACGAGGTTCAGGACGATCACGGCGAGATAGGAGCCGAGGAAGGGAACGGCCATCTCATCGGCGGTGACCTTCACCAGTTGCGGACCGACGACAGCGGAGAGAAGGCCCCCGGCCATGACCCAGGAGATGGCCTTGGGGCGGAAGGCGTCTGAGGCCGTGTCGACAGCGGCGAAGCGGTAAAAGCCGTTCGCGGACATGTAGATGCCCGAGATGAGCGCTCCGATGCAGAAGAGGGTGAAACTGCTGGTGGAAAGGCCCCAGGCACCGATGGCGGCCCCGGTCGCGCCCCCGGCGGCGCCGAAGAAGAAGCCCGTGCGGCGGCCGAAGCGCTGCATGAGCATCGACAGTGGCGTCGCGGTCAGCATCGAGCCGATGACCATCATGGTGATGGGCAGCGTGGCCCAGCAGACATTCGGGGCGAGGGAGGACCCGGCCAGCCCGGCGATGGTGAAGATCATCGGAAGCTGCGCGCCGAGGACGGCCTGTGCGGCGACGAGGACGAGGACGTTGCGGCGGGCGGTAGAGTCGTTGGGCATGCCTATCGGTAGGAGCCTTGATGCGGAACGGCAAGGGGCGATGTCGGTTGCCTCCGGCGGGGATATTTGGGCAAAGATGAAACATGGTGGGACGGATCATCACGACGCTGGATTGTGTCGCCGAGGGGGCGGAATGGCTGGCCATTCGGGAACCGCGGTTTGCCGAGGCGCTGGCCTTGTGCGGGCCGTTGCCCTTGCGGCGGGAAGAGGACGGGTTCGCGGCGCTTCTTCGGGCAATCGTGGGGCAGCAGGTCTCGGTCGCCTCGGCGCGGGCGATCTGGGCGCGGCTGGAGGGGATGGGCCTGACCGATGCGGCGGCGATGGCGGCGGCGTCGGATGCCGAACTGCGGGCAGCGGGGCTGAGCCGGCAGAAGATGCGATACGGGCGGGCATTGGCGCAGGCGGGCATCGATTTCAATGCCTTGCGGGCTGTTCCCGATGCGGAGGTGGTGCGGACCCTGGTCGCCATTCCGGGAATCGGGGTCTGGACGGCGGAGATCTATGCGATGTTCGCGCTGGGACGGGCGGATGTATTCGCACCGGGGGACCTTGCGTTGCAGGAGGCGGCCCGGCTTCTGTTCGGGCTTGAGACGCGGCCCACGGACAAGGTGCTGCGGGTGATGGCCGAAGACTGGTCGCCCTGGCGGTCGGTTGCGGCGCGCATTCTTTGGGCCTACTACCGGGTAGCCAAGGAGCGGGAAGGGATCTGAGGATGCGGGAATTGCGGTACGGCCGCGCCGGGGTGGAGAAGGGCCAAGCCGTTGGTCTGATTGTGTTTCTCCACGGCTACGGGGCGGATGGGAAGGACCTTCTGGGCCTTGCCGACCCGATGGCGCCGCATCTGCCGGGGCTGGCCTTCGTGGCCCCCGACGCGCCCGAGCAGTGCCGGGGGGGCGGCTTCGGCTTCCAGTGGTTCCCGATACCCTGGCTGGACGGCTCGCCGCAGGCAGAGGCCGATGCGGGGCTGGTCGCGTCGGCAGAAGACCTGAACGGCTTCCTTGACCGGCTGCTGGAGGAGGAAGGACTGACGCCTGACCGGTTGGTGCTGGTGGGCTTCAGCCAGGGTGCGATGATGTCGATGCACATCGCCCCCCGCCGGGACAGGGAAGTTGCGGGAATCGTTGCGATTTCCGGACGCCTTTTGCGGCCCGAGGTGCTGGCCGAGGAGGCGAAGGTGAAGCCGCCGGTCCTGCTGATCCACGGCGACCAGGACCCGGTGGTGCCGTTTTCCGACATGAGCAAGGCCGGGGACGCGCTGACCGCGGCGGGGTTCCCGACCTATGGCCATATCATGCGCGGGACCGGGCACGGGATCTCACCCGACGGGTTGGGCGTGGCGCTGCAGTTCATCCGCGAGCGGCTGGGGATCACCGGTTAAGGAGTGGTGAAACCGGATTGCGCGTCGACAACTTGAAAGTTCGAAGTTCTTGCCGCAAGGGATTGGGAACGCAGGATTAACTTCCCAGAACGCCACGCTTTCCGGCGTCTGGAAAGCGTCTGGCATCTGTCGGGCATCGGTCGGGCACTCCCCCGGGCGGGAGCGCGGTTAACCATCCCCGGCGAATCGGGTCAGCCGGCCGCGTCAAGATAGACGGCGCAGCCGGTCAGGGCCGCGTAATCGTCCTCGACCACCGTGACCGAGAAGTCCTTTTCCAGAAGGTCCACCCGCCGCGCCTCGCGGAAGGAGGCCTTCAGGCCGAAGCGGTCGAAATGCGGGGTGAGCGCGCGGGACATGCCGCCGATCAGGTAGATCCCGCCATAGGGCAGGTGGATCAGCGCGAGGTCGGCGAGCATCTGGCCGAGGATGTGGACGTAGAGCCGAGCGGCGTGGGCGGCGGTGGCGTCGCCCGCGTCGAGCGCAGCAAGGACCTCGGCCGAGGTCAGGCTGGCGGGGTGGCCGGCGGCATAGGCGGCGAAGGCGTGGAGGTTTGCAAGGCCACGGCCTGCGAGGACCTCCTCGACCCCCGCATGGGGCACGTCCCCATCGGCGCGGAGCTTCTGCTCGATGAAGCGGGCAAGCTGGAAGTCTTCCTCGGTCCGGATCGGCATGTTGACGTGGCCGCATTCCGAGGGCGGGACGACGCGGCCTTTCGGGCCAGGATGGACCGGGGCCGCGTTGACGCCGGTGCCAAGGCCCACGACGAGCATCGAGCCCTTGGTCTGCGGCCCGTCGATGACCCGGCGCAGGTTTTCCGGCGCGATGTGGCCAAGGGCCTGCCCCTGGGCCTGAAGGTCGTTGAGAATGGCGACGCGCGTGGCTCCGGTGGCCCCGGTGAGCTTGGCGCCGTCGATCACCCAGGCGAGGTTCGTCATCTCGGCCACGCCGTCCTGCACGGGACCGGCCGCCGCGACGCAGACACCGGATACGGTGGCCCCGGTCTGGTCGAGGTAGTCCCGCAGCACATGGGCGATGTCCTGGCCCCGGGCCTGATATTCGGCATTCGGGAAGCGGCGGATCGAATCAAGCCGGACGCGGGTTCCTTCGGCCAGTGCGACGCGGGTGTTGGTGCCGCCGATATCGGCAAGGATCGCAAGGGTCATGGGGCCGGTCCGTCAAGGTCTAGGGGCAGGTGGGTGATACGGGGAAACGGCGGGCCGCGCCAGTCATTTGAAAGCGCTTCGGATCAGGATTTCGGGGCGGGTCCGGTAGAGCTTCCCTCGACCAGTTCGGCGTCCAGCAGATGCTCGACGGGGGGCTGGCCAGGATTGGCGATGCGGTCAAGCAGCAGCTCGGCCACCATCCGGCCCGCCTCGCGCACCGAAGAGCGCACGGCCGTGAAGATCGGTTTGCCCTCGCCGTTCTTCATGTAGCTGAGGTCGTCGTCGAAGACGATCACCGAGACATCCTTGCCAAGCGTGAGGCCAGCGCTTTCAACGGCGCGACGGGCCCCCATGCCCGAGATCATGGATGCGGCAAGGAAGGCCGTGGGCGGATCCGGCAACCGCAGCATCCGGTCGGCGGCGCGAAAGCCCGAAACCTCGGTCATCTCGTCCGAGGACATCAGCGCCGCGTCCGGCTTGAGGCCCCGCGCCGCGAGCGCCTCGAGATAGCCGCGACGGCGGCGGATGGCGAAATCCATGTATTCCAGGCCGTTGATCAGGCCGATCCGGCGATGGCCGAGGTCCAGCAGGTATTCGGTCGCCCTGAGGAAGGCGCGGCGGTTGTTCACGTCCAGCCAGGAATAGGGCGCGGTGGTTCCCGTGGCGCGGCCGTGGACGACGAAGGGAAGGCCGATCTCGTTCAGCAGCGGGATGCGGGGGTCGTTCTCGCGCGGGGAATGGACGATGACGCCGTCGACGTTCCCCTTCACCTTCATGGTGCGGTAGGTCTGCTCTTCGTCTTCGTCAGGGACGACGGAGAGGAGCATGTCGTAATCGTTGCGGCTGTAGGTCTCGCCCGCGCCGGCGATGAAGTCGGCGAAGATCGGGTTCACGATCTCATGCCTGGTGGCGATGGGGATCACGTGGCCCACGGCCATCGCGCGCCCGGTGGCGAGCCGGATGGCGCGGGTGTTCGGGTGGTAGTTGTATTCCTTGGCCGCGGCCATGACCCGTTCGCGGGTCGCCTCGTTGACTTCGGGGTAGCCGTTCAGCGCACGCGAAACCGTTGTCGGCGAGAGGCCGAGCTTCTGGGCGAGTTCCTTCAGGTTCATCGCGGGGCGGCTACTCAAGACAGTTGGACCGGGGGACCATAACGGGGGGTCACCGGGGCGTCAAAGTTTTCCGTAAGATCAAAGCCGGATCAGGGCGAGGAGGCCGAGCCAGAAGAGCGACAGGGCAAGGGCGATCGCGGCCGGGACCCAGAGGGTCAGGCGCGGGGTGGGGGCCAGGGTCTTGCGCAGGGCGACTCGCTTCATGGGGGAATTAAGGACATGGAAAGCTTTCCGCGCCGTTAATGCGGACATGTTCGATCTTGGCCCGCCACCCGCATTCCTGCCCTTCCAGCAAAGCGCGCCCTATGCGGCGGCGATGGCGGCCTGTGGTGCCCGCATCCGCTGGCTGGACGGCGTGTTGGCGGTGGAACGGGGGCGGCTTCGGCTTGTCTCGCGCGCTTGCGGGCTGGACCGGGCGGATCTGCGGCGGCTGGCGCGTTGGCCGGGGGTGACGGTGGTGACGCCCGAGGCGGGTGTTGCGGGCCTCGGACTGGTGCCGCTGGTGACGCCGATGCACCACGCGGTCTGGGCGCTGGGGCCGGACTTGCGGGTGGGCATGACGGGAAAGTGGCGGAACCGGCTGGTCGCGGCGGAACGGGCGGGGGTGCGGGTCCGGCGTGGTGGACCGGGTTCATTGGCGGCCCTGCAGGCCGAGGAGGCGCGGCAGAGGCGGGAGCGCGGATACCGGGCGCTCCCGGCCGGGTTCACCGAGGCGCTTCCCGAGGCGTCGCTGCGGCTTTGGGAGTGGCGAAGCGCCGGGGCTTTCTTGGCGGGAATGTGCTTCGTGCTACATGGGTCTTCGGCCTCCTATCACCTCGGCTGGGCGTCAGAGGCGGCGCGGGTGGCGGGGGTGCATGGGGTCATGCTGATGCGGGCGGCCGAGGCGCTGCGGGCTGAGGGGGTGCAGTGGCTGGACCTCGGGTCGGTGGACAGCGAGGCGGGGCCGGGGCTGGCACGGTTCAAGCTGGGGACGGGAGCGGAGTTGCGGCGGCTAGGCGCAACCTGCCTGGTCTTGCCCTGACCGGCCCGCCGGGGCAGGGTGCCGGCAACAGGGAGGTGCCGCATGGTCACGGTGACGCAAGCGATGGTCGAGGCCTACCAGCGCGACGGGGTGGTGCTGGTGAAGGGGCTTTGGGCCGACTGGGTGGAGATGCTGCGGGCGGGCGTGGCGCGGAACATGGCGAACCCCACGAACCAGATGGCGACGCTGAAACCCGGCGAGCCGGGGTATTTCTTCGATGATTACTGCAACTGGCAGAAGGTGCCGGAATTCGGGGCGGTCATCCGGCAGTCCGGGGTGGCAGAGGTGGCGGCGCGGCTGATGGGGTCGGACCGCGTGCAGATGTTCCACGACCATGTGCTGGTGAAGGAGCCCGGAACGACGAAGCCGACGCCCTGGCACACGGACGGGCCGTACTATTTCGTCGAGGGGAAGCAAACAGTGAGCTTCTGGTCTCCGCTCGACCCGGTGAAGGAAGCCGCGCTGCGCTGCGTGGCGGGGTCGCATCTGTGGCCGAAGGACGTGCTGCCGACGCGGTGGATGTCCGAGACGAACTTCTATCCCGGTGAGGACGACTACATGCCGGTGCCGGACCCCGAGGCGGAGGGGATGGAAATCCGGGAGTGGGAGATGGAGCCGGGGGACGCGGTGGCCTTCAATTTCCGCACGCTCCACGGGACCCGGGGGAACACCACACAGAACCGGCGGCGGGCGTTTTCCTTGCGGCTGGTGGGCGACGACGCGCGGTATGTGGAGCGGCCGGGGCCGACCTCGCCGCCCTTTCCGGGGCATGGGATGGTCGCGGGGCAGAGGCTCCGCGAGGACTGGTTCCCGCTGCTGCGCGGGTAGGGTGTCCACGGTGGACAGGAATTCGGGTTGAGCAGGATCAAGGACTTGGTTGCGGGCATTTGCGAATGCTTCACCATGATCCCGCCCGACCGGAGGAGCGCATGACCCTGGAGCCGCGCCCGAAGCGCTATCCGCCGCCCGAGTTTCCGCCGCGGCGGACGAAGCTGTTCGCAAGGACGCCTCCTGCGGTCTTTCCGTCGGTGCTTGGGCTTCTTGGTCTTGCCTCGGCCTTGCGGCTGGGGCTGGGGCTGGGGCGGTTGGGATGGGACCAGGGACCGGGGGACCTAGCAGCGGGGCTGGTGGTCGCGCTTTGGGCATTTGCGGTCGTGGCTTACGCGGTGAAGGTGGCACGGCGGCCGGGTGTAGTGGTGCAGGACCTGCGGGTCCTGCCGGGGCGGTCCGGGCTGGCGACCTTGACGATGGGCGGGATGGTCGCGGCAGGGTTGGTCGGGGTCTACAGCGCGGCGGCAGGGGCGATGCTGCTGATCGCGGCGCTGGTGGGGCATCTGGTGCTGGCGGTGGTGCTGGTGCGGCTCTTGGCGGGGTTGCCGCCAGAGTCACGGGCAGTCAACCCGACGCTGCATCTGAGCTTCGTGGGCTTCATCGTCGCGGCGGCTCCGGCGCTGGCGCTTGGGTGGACGATGCTGGCCGAAGCGCTGTTCTGGGCAGTGATCCCGGTCGCCGTGGTGATCTGGGGTCTGAGCCTGCGGCAGTTCGCGGTGGCCGTGCCTCCCGGGCCGCTGCGACCGCTTCTGGCCATACACCTCGCTCCAGCGGCGCTGCTGGCGCTGGTGGCGGGGCTTCTGGGCAAGCCGTTCCTTGCTTCCATCTTTCTCGGGATGGGAACGGTCTACGCGATCCTGCTGCTTGCCGGGTGGCGCTGGGTCACGGAGTCCGGTCCGTCGCCCTTGTGGGGGGCCTTCACCTTTCCGCTGGCGGCGATGGCGAGCGCGATGCTGGTCGCGGGCGGGGGCTGGCTCTGGCCGGGACTGGCGCTGGTCGCGGTGGGGCTTGGGGTGATCCCGGCGATTGCGTGGTGGGTGCTGAAGCGCTGGCCGGGAGGCAAGCTTGCAGCGGTGACCAACGCGGCGGAGGCGTGAGGGGCAAGCCGGGGCGATTTTCGAAATGAGCGCTGACGCGCGAGCCTTTCCTCTCGCCTCTGCGCGCGAAGGGCGCGCAACCGGCTCGGTCATTGGGGGTTTTCCACCCCCAAACCCCCGGAGGATATTTGGAGCCAGGTGAAAGGGATCGGGTCAGGCGATCAGGCTGACCCAGGCCCGGGCGAGGGTCAGGCCGTGGGCGTCGGCCTCCTGTCCGCGCGTCCTTGCGAGTTCCGGGTGGCGGGAGGTCCAGCCGGGGGACATGCGGTCGGTCGCCTCGGGGAAGGTCCGGGTCCAGTCCTGGACGACCGAACGGCTCGCCTCGAAATGGAACTGGGTGCCGTAGGTTGCCTGGCCGATGCGGAACGCCTGGTGGCGGGCGTTGGGGCTGTGGGCGAGGTGGGTGGCACCTTCCGGCAGCGTGAAGGTGTCGGAGTGCCACTGGAAGATCGGGAAGGTCTCGGGGAGTGTGCCGAGCACAGGGTCGGCGCGGCCTTCTTCGGTGAGGCTGACATCCACCCAGCCGAATTCGGGGGCGGTTCCAAGGTGGTTTTCCGCCCCGAAGGCCCGGGCGAGAAGCTGCGACCCGAGGCAGATGCCGAGGACGGGTTTCCGGGCGGCGGTATAGGCGGCCATGAGGTCGGCGAGCGCGGGCAGGTAGAGGTGGGTGTGGTCGTCGCGGGCGGATTGTTCGCCGCCGAAGACGACCAGCGCATCGGCCTCGTCGGTGGAGGGAAGCCGGTTGTCGGCCCAGGGCTTCCAGAGGTCGACGAGCGCCGCGGCCTCGTGCAGCGCCACGCCGACCTGGCCGTGGTGGGTGATGCGGGTGTTCTCGACGATGGCGACGCGCATTTCGGGTCCTTTGCTTCCGCGCCTAATCTGCATGGGCCCGGGGCGGGGGCAAGGGGCGTTCTGGGGGCGGATTGGGTCTTGCAAAGCCTGCAGCCCCGTGAAATGGGGAACCGCCAAACGATGCTTGCTCCCGGAGGGAATACCCATGGAGATTCGTGAGGCTCTCACCTTTGATGATGTGCTTCTGGTGCCTGCGGCATCGAGCGTTCTGCCGTCCGATGCGGATACCTCGACGCACGTCACGAAGGCGATCCGGATGAACATTCCGCTTCTGTCCTCGGCGATGGATACGGTGACGGAAGGCCGGATGGCGATTGCCATGGCGCAGGCGGGGGGGATCGGGGTGATCCACCGGAACCTCGACCCAGAGGCGCAGGCGCGGGAAGTGAGCCGGGTGAAGCGGTTCGAGAGCGGGGTGGTCTACCAGCCGATCACGCTGACGCCGGACCAGACGCTGGCGGATGCGAAGGCGCTGATGGAGCGCTATTCGATCACCGGGTTCCCGGTGGTGGACGAGAAGGGCCGGGTGCTGGGGATCGTGACCAACCGGGACATGCGCTTCGCGTCCGACGACAGGACGCCGGTGCGGGTGATGATGACCTCGGAGAACCTGGCGGTGCTGAAGGAGCCGGTGGACCGGGCCGAGGCGATTTCCCTCATGAAGGCGCGGCGGATCGAGAAGCTGTTGGTCACCGATGGGGCGGGAAAGCTGACGGGGTTGCTTACGCTGAAGGACACCGAGAAGTCGGTGCTGAACCCAAATGCCTGCAAGGACGAGATGGGTCGGCTCAGGGTCGCGGCGGCCTCCACCGTGGGGGATGCGGGGTTCGAGCGGTCGCAGGCGCTGATCGATGCGGGCGTGGATCTGGTGGTGATCGACACGGCGCATGGGCATTCCGAAGGGGTGGCCCGCGCGGTGGAGCGGATCAAGAAGCTGTCGAACCGGGTGCAGGTGGTGGCGGGGAACGTGGCCACCGCCGAGGCGACGCGGGCCTTGATCGGCGCGGGGGCGGATGCGGTTAAGGTGGGGATCGGGCCAGGGTCGATCTGCACGACGCGGATCGTCGCTGGCGTGGGCGTGCCGCAGCTGACGGCGATCATGGATTCGGCTCGCGCGGCGGGGGATGTTCCGGTGATCGCGGACGGGGGCATCAAGTATTCCGGCGATTTCGCCAAGGCGATTGCGGCGGGGGCCTCTTGCGCGATGGTGGGCTCGGCGATTGCGGGGACGGATGAGTCCCCCGGCGAGGTGATCCTGTGGCAGGGGCGGTCGTTCAAGGCCTACCGGGGCATGGGCAGCCTTGGCGCGATGGCACGGGGGTCGGCGGACCGGTATTTCCAGAAGGACGCGGCTTCGGACAAGCTGGTGCCCGAGGGGATCGAGGGGCAGGTGCCCTACAAGGGCTCGGCCGCGGCGGTCATTCACCAGATGGTCGGCGGTCTGCGGGCGGCGATGGGGTATACGGGGAACCGAACCGTGGCCGAGATGCGGGAGCGCTGCCAGTTCGTGCGGATCACCGGGGCGGGGCTGAAGGAGAGCCATGTCCACGACGTGCAGATCACGCGGGAAAGCCCGAACTATCGGGTCGGCTGAGTGACGCGCGGACTTCCAGTCGGGTCACCGTCATGACCCCGGGCGCGCGGGCCGCGGCGGCGATCGAGGTTCTGGACCGGGTGCTCGCGGGGGAGCCTGCCGAGCGCGCCTTGACCAACTGGGGCCGGGCCTCGCGCTTTGCGGGGTCGGGGGACCGGGCGGCAGTTAGGGACATCGTCTATGACGCGCTGCGGCGGCGGGCGTCCGCGGCGGCGGTGGGCGGCGGGTTGACCGGCCGCGGGCTGGTTCTGGGCTTGATGCGCGAGGCGGGGCAGGAGGCGCTGTTCTCGGGCGAGGGCCATGCGCCGGGGATACCGGGGCCGGATGAGGCCGGGCGGGAGCCATCCGAGGCGGAACGGCTCGACCTGCCGGAGTGGCTGGTGCCGGAGTTGCGGGAGAGCCTGGGCGCGGATTTCGCGGCGGTGGCCGAAGCGCTGCGGTCGCGGGCGCCGGTGTTCCTGCGGGCGAACCGGGTGAAGACGGACGTGGCGGGGGCAGTGGCGGCCTTGGCCGAGGATGGGATCGTGGCGCGGCCGCATCCGCTTGCGAAGTCTGCGCTGGAAGTTACCGACAACGCTCGGAAAATCCACAACTCGACGGCGTATCGCCACGGATGGGTGGAGTTGCAGGACGCCTCGTCCCAGGCTGTGGTGGAGGTCCTGCCGCTGGCCGACGGGATGAAGGTCCTGGACCATTGCGCGGGCGGGGGTGGCAAGACGCTGGCGATGGCGGCGCGGGCGCGGCTGAAGCTTCTGGCGCACGACGCAAACCCGCGGCGGATGGCGGATCTGCCGGAGCGGGCAAAGCGCGCGGGAGTGGACGTAACACTGACAGAGCGGCCCGAGGCCGGCGCGCCTTACGACCTGGTGCTGGTCGATGCGCCCTGTTCGGGGTCGGGAAGCTGGCGACGCGACCCCGAGGGCAAGTGGCGCCTGACCGCTGAAGCCCTGACCCGGCTGCGGGAAACGCAGGCGGGAATCCTGGACCGGGTCGCCCCGATGGTCCGGGCTGGCGGCTGGCTTGCCTATGCGACCTGCTCGATGCTGGATCGCGAGAACCACGGGCAGGTGAGCGCGTTTCTGGAGCGGCATTTGCACTGGCGGTTGCAGCAGGAACACGCCTTCACCCCCTTGCGGGGCGGTGACGGCTTCTTTCTTGCACTTCTACAGAGAACCTGACATCCCGAACGCAACCTGGACGTGCCTCCGGGTCGAGTTAACAGTCGATTAACCTTGTCCAGCGATGGTCCTGCCAGCCTGGCACGGGTGCCGGGTATGTGTGGAGGACCGATTTGGCGGGACGGGAGCAGGTTGAGCGCGTCGGGCTGTTGGTTCTCTTGGCTGTGGGCGTCCTGGGACTGGCTCTGGTGCTGGCCTGGACGGTTGGCGGAGGCGAAGATGGCCTGTCACGCCTGATGGCGGGCCTGGTGCTGGTGGCCATCGGCCTTGGGATCGCCTTCTGGCTGATGCTGGGCCGTGACCAGCACGAAGAGACACAACTTGCGCTATTCCAGCTGATGGCTGCCGATCCCGCGCCCTGCTTCCTGACGGACCCGGCGGGCCAGCTTATCCTGCGCAACGAGGCGGCCGAAGCGCGGTTCGGGGGCGACGTGCGCCGGCTGCACGAGGCGCTGGGGCGGCATGTACTGAACCCGGGGGAACTGATGCTGCGCCTGCAGCGGGCAGCCGATGCCGATGGCGCGGCGCGCGAGGACCTGTCAGGCCCCGACGGTGTCCTGCGGCTGACGGTGCACCGGGCCGCTGGCGACCGCTTCTTCTGGCGCGCGGACGAGGTTGCGCTGTCGCGTGACGAGCAGTTTGCCGAGCCGCGCACGGACCGGTCGCCTGCGGTGGCGGTGGGGAGCGATCTGGAGGATGTGCCGGTTGCCATCATGACCTTTGGCCCGGACGGAGTAATGCGGATCGCAAACCTGGCGGCGCGCGAGCTGATGTGGAAGGGCGAGATCCGGGCGGCGATGTTCCACGACCTCTTCGAGGGGTTGGGCCGTCCCGTCTCGGAATGGCTGGCCGACGTGGTGGCCGGACGGCATCCGGGAGGGTCCGAGGTGCTGCGGGTCCGCGGCGAGGAGGAGCGCTTCCTGCAGATCACGCTGCGCCGCTATGACGATGGCGGGCGACCCGGCGGCCTTGCGATCCTGAATGACGCGACGCGGCTGAAGACGATGGAGGCGCAGTTCGCGCAAAGTCAGAAAATGCAGGCGATCGGCCAGCTCGCGGGCGGGATCGCGCATGATTTCAACAACCTGCTGACCGCGATCTCTGGACATTGCGACCTGCTTCTTCTGCGCCACGGGCGGGAGGACAGCGACTTCGCGGACCTGGAGCAGATCCGGCAGAACGCGAACCGGGCGGCCTCGCTGGTCGGACAGTTGCTGGCCTTCTCACGCAAGCAGACGCTGAACCCCGAGGTGATCGACCTTGAGGACGTGCTGGCGGACCTGACCCATCTTCTGAACCGGCTGATGGTCGACAAGGTGGAGCTGTCCCTGGGACATCTGGGACGTGACACCGGCAGGTCGCTTGGCAAGATCCGCGCCGACAAGCGGCAGATCGAGCAGGTGCTGATCAACCTCGTGGTCAACGCCCGCGACGCGATGCCGGAAGGCGGCGATATCCGGATCGAGACCGAGCCGGTGACGCTGGCCGAGGACATGAAGCGCGACCGGGCGACGGTCCCGGCCGGGGACTTCACGGTGATCCGGGTGGTGGATCACGGCGTGGGCATCCCGGACCACCAGTTGCGGCAGATCTTCGAGCCCTTCTTCACGACGAAGCGGGTGGGCGAGGGAACCGGTCTTGGCCTGTCGATGGCCTACGGCATCGTCAAGCAGTCCGGCGGTTACATCTTCGTCGACTCGGTGGTGGGGCAGGGCACGACCTTCTCGCTCTGGTTCCCGGTCTTCGAGGGCGAAGAGCGGGCCGCCGCCGCCGAGGTGCGACGCATCGCAATGAAGCAGGGCGAGGGGGTGATCCTTTTGGTCGAGGACGAGGCCTCGGTACGGGCCTTCGCCAGTCGGGCGCTGGCGCTGCGCGGCTATACCGTGCTGGAGGCGGCCAATGCCGAGGAGGCGCTGGCGAAACTGGCGGACACGACGCTGCATGTCGACCTGTTCGTGACCGACGTGGTGATGCCCGGGATGGACGGCCCGGCCTGGGTCCGCCGCGCGCATCTGGATCGGCCGAATGTCAAGGTGGTCTTCATGTCGGGCTATGCCGAAGACGGGCTGGCCGAGGATCAGGCTCGGGTGCCGAATTCGGTCTTCCTGCCAAAGCCGTTCTCTCTGAACGACCTGACGAACACGGTGCAGGGCCTGTTGAGCTGACGGGTCGCAGGGGCGCCAAAAGTCTTCGAAGACTTTTGCAAATTCCTTCGAAGGAATTTGGTCTCCGGTCGCGCTGGTGCGCCCTAGCCGCGCAGCAGCTTCGCCACGGCGGGCGCGAAATAGGTCAGGATGCCGTCGCAGCCGGCCCGCTTGAAAGCCATCAGGCTTTCGACCATCGCCTTCTCGCCGTCGATCCAGCCATTCTGCGCCGCGGCCTTGATCATCGCGTATTCGCCCGAGACCTGGTAGGCGAAGGTGGGGGCGCCGAAGGCTTCCTTCACGCGGTGGCAGATGTCGAGATAGGGCATGCCGGGCTTGACCATGACCATGTCCGCCCCCTCGGCGAGGTCACGGGCGACAAGCCGCAGCGCCTCGTCGGTATTGGCGGGGTTCATCTGGTAGGTCTTCTTGTCGCCCTTGAGCGCCCCCGAGGCCCCGACCGCATCGCGAAAGGGTCCGTAGAAGGCCGAGGCGTATTTCGCTGCATAGGACAGGATCGCCACGTCCTTGTGGCCGGCAGCTTCAAGGGCCGCGCGCATCGCGCCGATCCGGCCGTCCATCATGTCCGACGGGCCGAGGATGTCCGCACCGGCTTCGGCCTGGGCAAGCGCCATCCGCACCAGCGCTTCGACGGTTTCGTCGTTCAGGATGACGCCATCCACGACCAGCCCGTCGTGGCCGTAGGCATTGTAGGGATCAAGCGCCACGTCGGTCATGACCGCGATGTCCGGGACCTGCGCCTTGATCGCGCGGATGGCCCGGTTGGTGAGGTTCTCGGGGTTCCATGCCTCTTCGCAGAGAGCCGTCTTGAGCGCAGGATCGGTGTAGGGAAAGAGGCAGATCGCCGGGATGCCAAGCTCCGCCGCCTCGGCCGCGGCCTCGACCACAAGGTCAAGGGACCGCCGCTCCACTCCCGGCATCGAGGCGACCGGCTGGCGCTGGTTGACCCCGTCGCACAGGAACACCGGCCAGATCAGATCTCCGGTGGTGAGCGTATTCTCCTGCACCAGCGCGCGCAGGGCAGGGGTTCGGCGCAGGCGGCGGAAGCGGGTCATCGGGTAGGCGGCTTGCGTCGGCTGCATCGGCTGGCTCCAGGCTGGACTTCAAGGGACTTGCGGCTTTCTCTTCTGCCTGACATGGAAAGAGTGCCGCCTCAAGATATGTATGCGTGGCACGACGATACCTGAAGGAGACCGGGCAAGTTGGATGTCCTGGATACCGCGCTGGAAGTGATCGACCTGAGGTCCTTCTCCAATCTCTGGTACTGGATCGCGCTGGCGGCCCTTTGGTCTTCGGTCAGCCACTGGGTGCTGGGGGTGCCGCATGACATGATCCAGCGCGCCCGGCGCGAGGGCGGCCAGGCGCAGGCGGATGTCGAGGACCTGGTGCGGATCAACATCAACCGGCTGCTGCATATCGTCGACAGCGGCGCCTTGATGATGGTGGCGCTGGCGGCCTTCTGGCTGACCGCGCTTCTGGTCCTGGCCTTCTGGTATGACATCGAATTCGCCCAGGCCGTGGTCCTGCTCTTCGCGCCGATCCTGCTTGTCGTCTGGGCCTCGGTCCGGGCGAGCCGGCGGATCGTCGCCGAGGCCGCGACGGGCGAGGCACTTTTCCGGCGGCTGACCATTCACCGCCGGGTGGTCCAGGTGATCGGGATGCTGTCGATCACAGTGACCGCCTTCTATGGCACCTGGCAGAACATCAGCGTGTCGATCCTCAACTAGCGGCCCGCAGGGCGTGGAAGCATGACAGCCGAACGCATCTTGATGGGCGGTGCGCCCGAGGGGTTCGACGCCCGGATCGTGGTCCGCGAACTGTCGCGCGGCCAGCCGGTCGTGCATGTCGCGCGCGACGACAAGCGGGCCGAGGCGATGCGGGCCGCGCTCGCCGTGATGGCGCCCGAGGTGGCGGTGCTGGACTTCCCGGCCTGGGACTGCCTTCCTTTCGACCGGGTAAGCCCGAACCCGGAGATCTCGGCGCGGCGAATGGCGACACTGGCCGCGCTGGCGGACGGGTTGCCGGGACCCTTTGTCCTGCTGACCACGCTGAACGCGGCGACGCAGAAGGTGCCGACACGGGACGTGGTGCGGGCGGCGTCCTTCCGAGCGACCGTCGGGGACCGGGTGGATGAGGCGCGGCTGAAGGGGTTCCTCGCGCGGATGGGGTTCACCCCTGTATCTACAGTTGCTGAAGCCGGTGACTATGCCCTGCGGGGCGGCATCGTGGACATCTTTCCGCCAGGGCGCGGGGGGCCGATCCGGCTCGATTTCTTCGGCGATGTGCTGGATGGCGCACGGCGCTTCGATCCGGAGACGCAGCGGACGACGGAAAAGCTGAAAAGGGTCGAGTTTTCCGCGGTTTCCGAGGTTATCCTCGACGATGCGGCCATCGCGCGGTTTCGGCAGAACTACAGAATTTCCTTCGGCGCGGCGGGGACGGACGATCCGCTGTACGAAGCCGTCAGCGCGGGCCGGAAGCATCAGGGGATGGAGCATTGGCTGCCCTTCTTCCATGAGCGGCTGGAGACGATCTTCGACTACCTGCCCGGTGCCTCGGTGCTGCTCGACGACCAGGTGACTCCGGCGCGGCTGGCGCGGTGGGAGGGGACCCTCGACAGCTACGACTCGCGGTATGAGGCGATGGGGGCCAAGGGCCGGATCGATACGGTCTACAAGCCGGTGCCGGCGGAGGACCTGTATCTCGACGATGCGGCCTGGGAGGCGGCCCTGGCCGCGGCTCGGGTGGTGCAACTGTCGCCTTTGCCGCAGTCTCCTGGACCGGGTGTTCTGGACGCAGGCGCACGGGCAGGTCGCAACTTCGCACCAGAGCGGCAGCAGGAGAAGGTCAACCTTTTCGGGGCCTTGGCAGACCATGTTCAAGCGCTGGCGAAGACCGGGCAGGTGGTGATCGCGAGCTGGTCCGAGGGCGCGCGGGAGCGGTTGAAGGGGCTGCTCGCCGACAACGGCGTGACCGGGGCGAAGGAGATCGCCGACTTCCGCGAGGTGCCGGAGGGCAAGGGTGGCCTTTTCCTCGTCGTTTGGCCGCTGGAAGCGGGGTTCGTCGCGCCCGGCCTGGCAGTGATTTCCGAACAGGACGTGCTGGGCGAGAGGCTGGTCGGCAAGCCGCGCCGCAAGCGAAAGGCCGACAACTTCCTGCGCGAGGTCGATACGCTGTCGCCGGGCGACCTGGTGGTGCATGTCGAACATGGGGTCGGGCGCTATCTCGGGATCGAGACGATCACCGCCCTGGGGGCTCCGCATGCCTGCGTGATGCTGGAATATGCCGAGAATGCAAAGCTTTACCTGCCGGTGGAGAATATCGAACTCCTGTCCCGTTACGGGCATGAGGAGGGGTTGCTTGATCGGTTGGGTGGCGGGGCCTGGCAGGCGAAGAAGGCCAAGCTCAAGGAGCGGATCAAGGAGATCGCCGACCGGCTGATGCGGGTCGCGGCGGAGCGGGCCTTGCGCCACGCGCCGATCCTGGAGGCGCCGCATTCGATCTGGGAGGCCTTCGCGGCCCGCTTCCCCTATCAGGAAACCGACGACCAGCTGACGGCGATTGCCGATGTGGTGGCGGACCTGGAAAAAGGCAGCCCCATGGACCGGCTGATCGTCGGTGACGTGGGCTTCGGCAAGACCGAGGTCGCGATGCGGGCGGCCTTTGTCGCAGCCTTGTCGGGGATGCAGGTCGCGGTGATCTGCCCGACGACACTGCTTGCGCGGCAGCACTACCGCAGCTTCGCGGAGCGGTTCCGGGGTTTCCCGATCTCGGTCCGGCCCCTGTCGCGCTTTGTTTCCACGAAGGACGCCAATGCGACGCGGGCGGCGATGGCGGACGGGTCGGTCGACATCGTCGTCGGCACCCATGCGCTGTTGGCCAAGGGCGTGACGTTCAAGAAGCTCGGGCTTCTGATCATCGACGAAGAGCAGCATTTCGGCGTGTCGCACAAGGAACGGCTGAAAGAAATGCGGTCCGAGGTTCACGTACTGACACTCACCGCGACGCCGATCCCGCGGACCTTGCAGCTGTCGCTGACCGGCGTGCGCGACCTGTCGATCATCGCGACGCCCCCGGTCGACCGGCTGGCGATCCGGACTTATGTTTCGGAATTCGACACAATCACGATCCGTGAGGCGATCTTGCGCGAACGCTATCGCGGCGGGCAGACCTTCTATGTCGTGCCCCGGATCGCCGACCTGCCGGAGATCGAGGACTTCCTGAAGACCCACGTCCCCGAGGCGAGTTACGTCATCGCGCATGGACAGCTGGCGGCGGGAGATCTCGACGACCGGATGAACCAGTTCTACGACGGCAAGTTTGACGTGCTGCTGGCGACCTCGATTGTTGAAAGTGGGTTGGATATTCCCACGGCGAACACGATGATTGTCCACCGGGCGGATATGTTCGGCCTGTCGCAACTGTACCAGATCCGGGGTAGGGTGGGCCGGTCGAAGACGCGGGCCTATTGTTACCTGACGACCAAGCCCCGCGCACCCCTGACGCCGCAGGCGACGAAGCGGTTGCGGTTGCTGGGCAGTCTGGACTCGCTGGGCGCGGGGTTCAACCTGGCGAGCCACGACCTTGACCTGCGCGGCGCGGGGAACCTTCTGGGCGAGGAGCAGTCGGGGCACATCCGCGAGGTGGGCTACGAGCTGTACCAGCACATGCTGGAAGAGACGATCGCCAAGATCAAGTCGGGCGAGTTGCAGGGGCTGGCGAACATCGACGACGACTGGTCGCCGCAACTGAACCTGGGCGTTCCGGTCATGATTCCCGAGACTTACATACCGGACCTCGACATTCGTCTGGGGCTGTACAGACGTCTGTCGTCACTGACGACGAAGGTGGAGCTGGAGGGATTTGCGGCCGAGTTGATCGACCGCTTCGGGCCGCTGCCCAAGGAAGTGAACACGCTGATGCTGATCGTCCGGATCAAGGCGATGTGCAAGCGGGCGGGGATTTCCAAGCTGGACGCGGGGCCGAAAGGGGCAACGATCCAGTTCCGGAACGACAAGTTCGCCAATCCGGCGGGGCTGGTGGACTTCCTGAAGTCACAAGGCCCTGCTGCCCGGGTGAACGGTAACAAGATCGTGCTGACGGGCGAGATGAAGACCGAAGCCGACCGGATCAAGGGCGCGTTCAACATCGCCCGCGACCTGGCCGAGGTGGTGAAGGCCGGGAAGAAGGGCTAGCCGCGCGGCTCGCCCAGGGTTTTCAGCGACAGGATCAGGTTCAGCGCCGTGAGGACAGTGACGCCAAGGATGAGTGGCGTCGAGGTGCCGTTGAAGGCAAGGCCGATGGGGATCGCCAGGATCACAGAGCCTACGGTCGCCAGCGACGAGATGACCGAAGCTGCGAGGCCGGCGATGTGGCCGGCGGGCTCCATCGCCAGCGCATTCAGGTTGCCCATCGTCAGGCCCATCATCGAGAAAAGCCCAATGCACCAAAGCATTTGCATGGCGAAGCTGAGGTTTCCAGGCAGGAGACCGATGCCGAGGGTGGCAAGAGCCAGAAGCGAGAGGATCAGTACGCCCGCATAGGTGCGCTGTACCACGCGGCGCATGCCAAGGGTCATCACGATGCGCGAGTTGAGGAGGCTGCCACCCATCGATGCCACGGCGATGACGGCGAACCAGAGGGGAAAGGTTTCGGCGCGGTCGAACTGAAGCTCGAAGATGCCTTGCAGGCTGGAGAGGGTCGCGAAGAGGCAGCCCAGCGTGAGGGTCTGGAGGAGGGTGGAAACGAGGACGATGCGGTGGGTGAAAAGCTCTTTGGTGCCGGTCCAGAGCGTGCCGAGGTGGAGCGGGCGGCGGTTCTCGACCGGAAGGGTCTCGGGCTGGCGGAGGCCGAGCCAGAGCATCGAGAGCCCGGCGAAGAGGATGTAGGCGAGGAAGATCGCTTTCCAGCCTCCCAGGACGATGACTCCTTGACCCATCAGGGGGGCAAGGGCGGGGACGATGGTGAAGATCATCATCACGAAGGACATGATCTTGGCCATCTCGCGCCCGGAGAAGAGGTCGCGGACCATCGCGATGGCAACAGTGCGCGGGGCGGCGGCGGCGAGGCCCTGGAGGAGGCGGGCGGCCAACAGGACTTCGAGGGACGGAGCAAAGTAGCAGGCTAGCGCCGCAAGGGCGTAGAGGCCGGAGCCGACAAGGATCACGCGCTTGCGGCCGAAGGTGTCGGAGAGGGGGCCGGTGAAGAGGGTGCCGATCCCCATGCCCAGAACGAAGCTCGTGACCACGAGTTGCGCGGCGTTCGGCGCCTCGGGCGAGAGGGTGGCGGCGATTTCCGGCAGCGCGGGGAGCATCGCGTCGATGGAGATCGCGATGGTGGCGAAAAGCATGGCGATAAGCGCCACGAATTCAGTCTGGGAGGGGCGGGTTTGGGTCACTGGGCGCGGCCCATCAGTTCCACGATGACCTTGCCCCAGGTCTCGGGCGGCTGGGCGCCGGAGACGACGTATTGCTGGGCGATCAGGAAGGTCGGGACGGCGTTGACGCCCTTGTGGCGGGCGTCCTGATCCCGCGCGGCGATATCGTCGGCATCGGCGTCGGACTGGAGAAGACGCAGGGTCGCCTCGCGGTCCATCCCGTTCTCGCCGGCGATGTCGGCAAGGGTGGGAAGGTCGCCGATGTCGCGGCCCTCGGTCCAGTAGGCGCGCATCAGGTCGTTCACGACTGCCTGCTGGACGCCTTCGATCCCGGCCCAGTGGATCAGGCGGTGGGCGTTCAAAGTGTTGGGCATCCTTTGGGGCTTGTCGGGGTCCATGTCGACGCCGGCAGCGCGGGCGACTTCGCGGAGGCGTTCTTGAATGGCATCGACGCGGGCCTTGCCACCGAACTTCTGCTCCAGGTAGGCGCGCTTGCTGACGCCTTCGGCGGGCATGTCGGGATTCAGCTGGAAGGGGTGCCACTGGATGAGGAAGGGGTGGTCGGGGTGGTCCGCCAGCGCGCGGTCGAGATTGGCCTTGCCGACATAGCACCAGGGGCAGACCGGGTCCGAGAAGATGTCGAGGCGAATGGGGGCGGTGGTCATTCGGGTCTCCTGTACTGGGCTTTGAGCGCCTTGCGGATGATCTTGCCGGTGCCGGTGCGGGGCAGGGCGTCGAGGCGCTGGTAGTGCCTTGGCTGCTTCCAGCGGGCAAGGGTCTTTTCGGCGCATTCCAGCAGGGTCGAGGGTTCGATTTCGCAGGGGGCCTCGTAAAAGAGGGCGAGGATGGTGGTTCCGGGGGTCGGCTCGACCTCGGTCGCGGCGCAGGCGGTGAGGGGGAGGTCGTGGAATGCCGCCTCGATTTCCGCGGGCGAGACGCGGAAGCCGCCTGCGTTCAGGAGGTCGTCCTTGCGGCCGAGGTGGGTGATGGCGCCGTCCACGGCCATGACGGCGGCGTCGCCGGTGCGGAACCATTGGCCTTGGGGCGGGGGGTGGCCGAGATAGTGGCGCATCAGGCCGGGATCGGCGGTGGAGACCGCGAGTTCTCCTGAGGTCCCGCGCGGGGTGGGCTGGCCGTGGTCGTCCAGGATGGCGATGTGGCGGCCGGGTTGGGGGTAGCCGGTGGTGCCTTCGGGGGCCGGGCGGATGGGGGAGCCGGAGAGGTAGGTGGAGACCTCGGACATGCCGAGCGCCTGGTGCAGGTCGGTACCGGTGCGGTCGCGCCATTGGGTGCGGAGGGCGTGGGGGAGCGATTCCCCGGCGGAGAGGCTGTGGCGGAGGTGGGGGAGCGGCGGGAGTTCGGCGCGGAGGAGCTGGCGGTAGACGCCGGGGGCGGCG
>Ga0208243_1000238_pt1 | contig 38062 bp, 33 predicted proteins | sample Subbio2Aug_QV12A_FD_184826 | JGI IMG/M metagenome (GOLD analysis project Ga0208243, IMG submission 184826) | Serpentinite rock and fluid subsurface biosphere microbial communities from McLaughlin Reserve, California, USA - CR12Aug_QV12A (SPAdes) | ecosystem: Environmental > Terrestrial > Deep... | reverse complement strand
TCGTCAAAAGTCTCAAAATAAGCAATCAAGTAATCCGGATTGCCCGCAGAAGCCGCTACTCCTGCTTGGGTTAAATCAAATAAAGCAAAACCATCGTTGTTCGCATCACATACTTGTAAAGGTGTTATAGGGCCGGGATTAACACCATTATTTACAGGTAAAATTTCAACTTGGGTTTGGCTTGATATACATCCTGAAAGATTATCTCTTACAATAACTTGATAGGAATTGGTTGTTAAATTGGAAAAAGTTGGATTATCTTGAAAATTATTCCCATCAATGGAATACGAAAAATTCGAACCAACTGGATTACTTACTGAAAAAGCCCCAAAAGGAGAAACACAGTTAGGTTGTTGGATAATTGAAATAATTGGATTATCAGGATTTGCTGGTATTGGATTTATTTGAATGGATGTATTGCTTGTACAAAAAGTTTGATTGTTTAGTATTGTTAAAGTATATATTCCAGAGTTTAAGTTAGTAAAATTAGGAGAAGATTGAAAATTAGTTCCATCAACACTATAAACAAGGTTATTTCCCAAGGGAGATGTAATAGAAAAGCTTCCGGATTGAATACAATTAGGATGATTAATGGTGGCAGTTGCTTGAGCAGGTGCAGCAGGAAGATTGTTTATCACAAAAGACTGAGAGTTGATACATTGTGTAGCAGTATTTCTTACGGTAATGGTATAATTACCGGGGATTAAATTTTGGAAGGATGTATTGTTTTGATAATCAGTTCCGTTGATGCTATATTCAAAATCAACTCCTAAAGGACCGGTAACAGTTATACTTCCAGAAATAATACAGTTGGGTTGTTGAATTGTAAAAGTTGGCGCTGGTGGATTGCTCGGAGAATTTTCTATTAATACTTCAATAGAGGCTACACATTGTGTAGAAATCTCTCTTACATAAATCGAGTAATTGGCAGGAACTAATCCTGAAAACACATTAGATGATTGAAAAGAAATATTATTTAAACTATATTCATAGTTGACACCAGTAGGGGAAGTAATTTGGATACTTCCCGTAGGTAAAACACAGGTAGGCTGCTGAATGTAAGTTTCAACTATAAACGGAATCGGTGGTATTGGATTAATAGTAACGGATGTAGTATTGATGCAATTTGTATTGTTGTGTCTTACAGTTACTGTGTAGGTTCCGGGAGCTAAATTAGTAAAAGTAGTTCCTGGTTGAAATGCAACACCATCGATTGAATACTGGAAAACAGCACCCATTGGTGTAGTAACTTGAAAGCTGCCACCATTTGGATTTGCACAACTTGGTTGGGTTAAAATATTGATGTTAGGTGTAGGAACATTTGAATTAATTGTAATATTAAATGCAGAACTTCCACCGTTTATACAATTAAAATTATTTGGAGAAATACTGTAAGTAATTTCATAACTTCCTGGTGTGGAGGCTCCTAAATTAATCGCTCCTGTAGATGAGTTGATAACCAAGCCAGGAGAGCTACTAAAAGTTCCTCCCGTGGTAAAATTTGATACAAGTATTGGATTTAAAATAGTATTGGTTTGGCAATTAGGCACATTATACGAAAAGCTAGTAACTGGATTGGTGTTGGGTAAAATGGTTATTTCAAAAGAACTACTACCAGCTGGTGTACAATTTGTAGGATCAGCAATAACCTGATACGTTATCGTATAAGTTCCTGGAGTAGAAGCACTCACATTGATACTTCCACTAGAGGTATTGATGCTTAAACCCGAAGGAGTAGCTGAAAAACTTCCATTAGAAGTAAAATTATTATTTAATGATGGGGAGATATTAGGATTGTTTTGACAAATTGGAGTTTGGTAAGAAAAGCCTGTTTCTACAGTTCCTGTACCTACTGTAACTGTTGTAGAAATAGAGTAATCACAAGTATTGATACTAGTTAATTCAATATCATCTAAGGCAAAATCATTTCCGTTGGAACTAGTATTTCTATTGAATATACAAATTTGAGCAACTTCATTATTAGTTGAATTCCATACCAAATTTCTTATTTCAAAAACGCAACTATTGCTTGGGGCATTTTGAATAGGAGAAACAATAACACCATTAATAACCACTTGAAGTTGTGCAGGTGATGTAGTAACTAATGACCTAACTCGATAGCTAAAAGTATATAATTGGTTAGGTTTAACTCTAACAGTTTGACACCAAACGGCATCATTTCCGTTATTTGAGGTAGAACCATCCACAACCATCATAGGGTTAGGATTGGATGTGTCAGAGGGACAAGCTGGAAAACCTGCAAACCAAGTATTAGGATTGGTAACAATATTGTAAATTCTTTGTGCACCATTTGAAGGCGGAACGGCAAAAGTATGGTCGGAATAAAACCCAAAATTTCCGTTACTAAAATTTCCGTTTGTAATTAAGTTTAAATTGTTTTGGTTGTTGATAACTGCAGTGTATATTGTTGTTTGTGTTGGACTTACCGTAATTGGAATTGAATTTGGATTAGTTAAACTTGGATCTGGAGGTGATGCACTCCACGAAATATTTCCGTTTAAACCTGTAACCGTTAAGTTAACCGAATCACCACTACAAATAGATTGGTTTGGAGTAATAGCAACATTAGTTGGTTGTGTAATTACAATATTATTCTGTGTTACCGTTGTATTGTTACTATCTGTTACAGACAAGGTATAAGTACCTAATGGAAGGTTTGAAAAGATTCCTTGGGTGTTGGAAATATTGATTGCAGGGCCTGTAAGGTTGAATGTAAAAGGAGCTATTCCTCCTTTAATATATCCGGCAATAAAACCATCAGCTCCTCCAAAACAAGTTATCGCATTAAAAGAATACGTCAAACTTAAGGGTGCAGGTGGAGCTGTTAAAGATATGTCGTCTAATGCAAAATCATTACCAGGAAAATCGGTATTGTTGTTGAATAATTCAATATTTACACACGTATTAGATGCTGTAAATGTATATCTAACTTGTTGCCATCCATTGTTTGTGTCAGGAGCAAATGGACTTCCCGAAATTAATTGAACATTGTTGGCATTATTCCATTGAATTCCAATGTTTGCATAAGTTCCACCGGGTGTGGTAAAAATCGAACGAATCCAATAAGAAAAAGTATAGGTAACACCAACAGTTAATCCACATATACCTCCTCCATTTGTTCCTGCTCTATAAAATCGTTGTTGTCCACCAACACTAGTGCCATCAACAATCATCATGTTGCCATTTCCAGTAGTGTGATCCCCTGAAGAAATAAAAGAACTAGTGTTGTAAGGTAGTGGATTGGTTCCTATTGCCCAATCCCCGGCATTAGTAATTCCGCTTGGAGCAGCAATATAATTGTAACCTGGACTTTGTCCTCCTTGAAAACCTACATTAAAGCCTTGTTCAAAATTTCCGTTAGTAATTAAGTTTTGACTATAAAATTGCGTTACAAATATGCTAGAACAAAATATAATAAACCAAAATAAAGCCTTGTTTCTTTTCATGAATTTTAAAAATTTTATTTTTTGGGACAAATAAAGTTAGCAATTTACAAAAAAATAAGTATGTTTAATTCATAACTTTATGTTACTCTAAACGAAATCGATTTCGTTTTGTAGGAAGTTAAAAAAAAACTCCTTTTCATTTTAGAAACGAAAAGGAGTTTATTATAGATTTTAAAAAAGTTTATTTTTTGCTTTTGGCGTGTTGGTAAAACTCTTTGTAAAGCTCTAACAAGCTAAAAGTTGATTTGATTAAATCGTTAGTTTCTAATAGCAATCCAAAATACAATTTACTATTTTTAGGGCTAGTTTCGGTTGTTCGAATTCTGGTTATTTGTTTTTGAATTAATTCAGATACAAAATCCAATAAATTGCTCTTGTTTTTTAATGTTTCCTCTAAATGTACAAAGTTTTTTTGCTGAAACATTTCTTCTACTTTATCCAAAAACTCTTGCAATTGTAAATCGATGTTTTTTAAATCGCGAATCTGATTAAACTTCAATTGTTTATGGTTATTATTGATGTGGTTAAAACTTTGAAGAGTAATAAAATTTAACGATTGAGTTAAGTCTTGTAAATAGCCCAATATTATTACATAAAACTTGCTGGCCTCAACAGAAGTTTCGTCTAAGTTTTTTATAAAATAATATACATTACTCTTCAACTCATCCACTTCTTTTTCGAGCTTTTTTAGAGCTTTTTTATTCTCTTTTAATTTTGCCAAATCTTGTAACCCTAAGTTTTCAACAACATCTGAATATAAGTGATTTGTTTTAGAAATCACTTTACTTATTTGTTCTGAACTTTCGTTCATAATTTCACTAATGGTTACAATATCTTCTCTTTTTAATTGTAGCAATTCCTGTTCTTGTTTTACTTTTTCACTATGGCTTTTCGCGTTTCTATACAATAAAATAGCTACTAATATGATCATTCCAACAAAAGCTACAAAATTCCCTAACTTTAAAATAATTGCTACTATTGAAGCTGCTAAAAAAGCAACAATTGCAGTTACAAACCAACCTCCAATTACATTAAACACACCTGCAACTCTATACACGGCACTTTCTCTATCCCATGCTCTATCTGCAAAAGAAGAACCCATTGCAACCATAAAAGTTACATAAGTAGTTGATAATGGTAATTTTAAAGAAGTCCCAATAGAAATTAAAATACTTGCTACTACCAAATTAATGGAAGCACGAATCATATCAAAAGCAGGTTCGTCTTTTATTTTTTTCTTAGCAACAGGTTTTTCAAATCTTTGGTCAATTTTTTCCTGAAGTTTATTAGGGATGAAATAATCTAAAACTTTTCCAACATTAACACCCGTTCTTACAATACTTCTGGAAACTTTGGTAGAATCAAACCTTTCAGCACCATCTCCTTGTCGAGATAAATTAACGCCAGTTTCTACAACAGAACGTGCTTTTTTAGAAGTCCACAAAGTAATTACCATGATTATTCCGGCAATTAACAAATAATGGATTGGTGCTACTATGTCGTTACTTTTTAAACTATCCATCATATATTCATTGCTCTTTAAACCAGAAGCAATAAAAAAGTCATACGATTGAATGGCAGCAATTGGTACCCCAATGAAATTCACCAAGTCATTTCCTGCAAAAGCCAATGCCAATGCAAAAGTTCCAATTAAAATAACCACTTTTAAAATTTGCACTTTAAATACTGAAATTAATAATTGAGACAATAAAGTGAAAAACAAAAAGTTGAAACCAATAATCAACATCTGGTGTTCAGTAATCCATTGGTATTGGTCTTTAGTAATAAAAGATACTCCTTTTAGACCTTTGATTAAGATAAAAAACGAAATAGCAGTAATTGCAATTCCGCCAAAAACAGATCCAAAATATTTTAATTTATTTTCGTATTGAAAAGTGAACAATAATCTTGACACATACTGAACAATACTACCAAGGCCGAATGATAAAAATACAGATAAGAGTATACTAAAAACAATACCCGAAGCTTTTTCAGTGTTGATATAGTCCATTAAGGTTCCATAATCACCATCAGCAATATATATTTTATAAATAGCCAAACAAACAGAGGCTCCTAAAAGTTCAAAAATAATAGAAACAGTGGTAGAGGTAGGTAAACCTAATGAATTAAAAACGTCTAATAATAAAATGTCGGTAATCATTACCGCACAAAAAATAATCATCACATCATGAAAAGAAAACATCGATGGGTTAAAAATCCCACTTCGAGCAATTTCCATCATTCCGCTTGAAAACAGAGCCCCCAATAGTACTCCAAGCGAAGCTACTATCATTACTGTTTTAAAGGAAACAGCTTTGGAACCTATAGCAGAATTTAAAAAGTTAACTGCATCATTACTTACTCCTACTACCAAGTCTAACATAGCCATGATAGCTAATGCAATTAGCATTACAATGTATATCTGTTCCATGGAACGAATTTAAAATTTTTGCAAAATTCTAATAACTTATCTAATGCAATGTTAGGAAATTGTTATCAATTTTGAATGAACTCAGATATGAAATTTGGGGTGTAAAAACTTAAAACAATAAAAATACGTAAATAAAAAAGCTTCTCTTATTAGGAGAAGCTTTGTGAGTGGTCCCACCTGGGCTCGAACCAGGGACCACCTGATTATGAGTCAGGTGCTCTAACCAACTGAGCTATAGGACCATTAATTTTAAGTTAAATTAATAAGTGCAATAAAACTAACTAATAGGTGTGCAAAAATAAGAGGAATATTAGCTTTTACAAACAATTTCCGGTTTTTTTTGACGTTATCAATCATCAAAAATTACTATCGGTGATTTTGGTCAATGGTCGATTAGGGTTTTATACCAATGGTTTTTTTTGTTTATTTGCACCAAGTTTCCAACTAATAATGCATCGAAAAAGGAATTTACATTATTATCGTTTTCTAATTACTCTGTTATTCTGGGGGTTAGTGCCATTAGTTATGCTGGGAAATCCCAACCCTCCACCTCCAGACAATCACGATTCTTTTCCCCCACCACCTCCGGGTACTCCAATAGATAATTATTTATGGTTGCTACTAGTAGTTGGAATTTTGTACGCGGCTTATTTTCAATTTAGAAAGAATTCTTTTAAAGCTTAATTTGTTGCAATTTAGCCACATATTTTCCAAACACATCAAACTCTAAATTAATGGTATCTCCAACTTTTAAATATTGAAAAGTGGTGTGTTCATACGTATATGGAATAATTGCCACACTAAATTCATTGATTTTAGAGTCAACCACGGTTAAGCTAACCCCGTTTACGGTTATTGAGCCTTTTTCTATAGTAGTATTTCCAGTAGAAGTGTCGTATTGAAAAGTATATTTCCAACTACCTTCATGGCTGGAAATATGGATGCATTTTCCAACTTGATCCACGTGGCCTTGTACCAAATGTCCATCTAGTCGATCTCCTAGTTTTAACCCACGCTCTAAGTTAACTACATCTCCAACTTTCCATTGGTTAATACTAGTTTTAATTCTGGTTTCTTCAATGGCTGTTACCTTAAATAAATAGTCTTTTATTTCTACAACGGTAAGACAAATTCCGTTGTGGGCCACACTTTGGTCAATCTTTAATTCATGGGTAAAGTCGCAACCAATCCATAAATGAAGATTGGTGTTTTCTTGCTCTATTTGGTGTATTTTTCCTAAGCTTTCAATAATTCCTGTAAACATAGCAGTTTAATTTTGTAATTTTGCTCGTAAAATTACGACAATTTCTAGCTTTACATAGAAATATTTCTACAACATAAAAATGGATAAAAAAGAACATATCATCGTTGGAATTTCTATTGGAGATTTGAACGGCATAGGACCAGAAATTATTTTAAAAGCATTTGAAGACAATCGAGTTCTGGAGTTGTGTACTCCGGTGGTTTTTGCCAATGTTAAATTGCTTTCCTTTCTTAAAAAACACTTTGAGTTAAACGTAAATATTCACGGAATTGACCAAATTAACCAAGCATTACCTGGTAAATTAAATGTGCTTAATGTTTGGAAGGATAATTTTATTATCGATTTTGGAAAAGAAAGTCCGGAATCCGGGAAATTAGCGGTACTCTCTTTTACCGAAGCAACCAAAGCTTTAAAAACGGATGCTATTGATGTTTTGGTTACTGCACCAATTCATAAGTACAACAGTCAGTCTGATCAATTTGCATTTGCCGGACATACCGGATATTTACAACAAGAACTAGAAGGAACCGCATTAATGTTGTTGGTGAGTAGCCAATTAAGAGTTGGGTTATTAACAGAACATGTTCCTGTAGCAGATGTAGCAAAATACATTACTCCTCAATTGATTAAGAACAAGGTTGCTGTTTTGAAAAAAACCTTGCAGCAAGATTTCAAAATCAACCAGCCTAAAATTGCAATTTTAGGTTTAAATCCGCATTGTGGAGACCAAGGGGTTATTGGAAAAGAAGATGATACCGTAATCAAACCTACAATTGCAGAATTGTTTGACCAAGGAACTTATGTGTTTGGTCCGTATGCATCGGATAGTTTTTTTGGTAACCAAACCTACAAAAAGTTTGATGCTATTTTGGCTTGTTACCATGACCAAGGTTTGATCCCGTTTAAAACCATTAGTTTTGGAGAAGGAGTTAATTTTACAGCTGGTTTAAATAAAATTAGAACCTCTCCCGATCATGGAACTGGATTTGACATTGCAGGCAAAGGAATGGCCCAAGCAGATTCGTTTTTAGAGGCAATTTACGCTGCCTTAGATTTGTTTGAGGCAAGAGAAGAGTACCAGGTTTTGTCGGAAAATCCGCTGAAAATTGTTGAAAAACAATTAGAATCAAAAAAAATGAATTAAAACATCGTTTGTTTCAATAAATTTATATCTTTGCAAACCATTTTTGGAAAGGATTTAAGTGGTGTCGTATGAAAGCTTTAGATAACTTTTTAATCCCATTTATAGGTTTAAAACTAGGCAAACACCATTTCGATTTTTCCTTGGATAAGTCGTTCTTTGAATCTTATCAATACGATGAATTTGAAGATGTTGCAGCAAATGTACAATTGGTGTTAGACAAAAAATCTACCCATCTCGAACTTTTTTTTCAACATCAAACAAAAGTATTGGTTCCTTGTGATGTTACCAACGAAATGTTTTGGTTGCCCTTAAAAAGCAAGTTAAACATCATCGTAAAATTTGGTGAAGAATACAACGATACACATGATGAAATATTGATCCTTCCTCACGGAGAGTTTCAGTTACATGTGGCACAATATATTTATGAAATGATTGTGCTTTCGGCTCCAGCTAAAAGAGTGCATCCAGGGATTGCAGATGGCACTCTTAAGCATGAAGCTTTAAATCATTTGTATCAATCCAACACCCAATCACCTATTGAAGAAGAAACACAAGAAACCGACCCAAGATGGGACAAATTAAGAGAACTATTAACGGATAAAAAGAAATAGAAAATGGCACATCCTAAACGTAGACAGTCTTCTACCAGAAGAGACAAAAGAAGAACGCATTACAAAGCTACTGCTCCTCAGTTAGCTACTTGTCCGGTTACCGGAGAAACACATTTATACCACCGTGCTTACTGGCATGAAGGTAAAATGTACTACAGAGGGCAAGTGGTGATTGATAAATCGGAAGCGGTTGCTTAATCTTTGTATGAAAAATTAAAAAAACTCTCCATTCTTGGGAGAGTTTTTTTATTTATTTACATTTTAACCCGCATATTTTGATTTTTTTGTACTTTTATAAACTGTTTAAATAGCATCCGATTTATTCTATGAAGCCAATCAAAGCAGCCATTACAGCAATAGGATCGTATCTGCCAGATTACGTTTTATCTAATCAGGTTTTAGAAACTTTAGTAGATACCAACGATGAATGGATTACCACCAGAACGGGAATCAAAGAAAGACGTCTTTTAAAAGAAAAAGGGCAAGGCACTTCTTACATGGCTATCAAAGCTGCTGAAAATTTGATAAAAAAGGCCAATGTAAATCCAGCAGAAATTGATTTAGTTATTATGGCAACTGCCACTCCTGATATGCCTGTGGCTTCAACCGGAGTATATGTTGCAACTCAAATAGGTGCTGTTAATGCATTTTCGTATGATTTACAAGCAGCATGTTCCAGTTTTTTATATGCCATGTCAACTGCATCTGCATACATTGAAAGCGGGAGATATAAAAAAGTTTTGGTCATAGGTGCAGATAAAATGTCTTCTATTATTGATTATACCGACCGTGCAACTTGTATTATCTTTGGAGATGGTGCAGGAGCAATTTTGATGGAGCCAAATTACGAAGGTTTAGGCTTACAAGATGAAATTTTAAGAAGTGACGGTATTGGAAGAGAATTTTTAAAAATTGAAGCGGGAGGTTCTATTCTTCCACCTTCTGAAGAAACGGTGAAAGAGAAGAAACATTTTGTATTTCAAGATGGTAAAACAGTTTTTAAATACGCAGTTTCCGGAATGGCAGATGTGAGCGAAAAAATCATGCAACGAAACCATTTAACCCATGATGATGTACAATGGTTGGTTGCCCATCAAGCCAATAAAAGAATTATTGATGCCACTGCCCAACGTATGGGCTTAGAAGAGAGCAAGGTATTGATGAACATCCAAAAATACGGAAACACCACTTCGGCAACTTTACCTTTATTATTATCAGATTTTGAACACCTATTTAAAAAAGGAGATAACTTGATATTTGCTGCCTTTGGTGGTGGTTTTACTTGGGGATCTATCTATTTAAAATGGGCCTACGATACCAATAAATAAACTAACTTAATAACCAAAACTATACCCTATGGATATTAGAGAAATTCAAAACTTAATCAAGTTTGTAGCTAAATCAGGTGCTACAGAAGTAAAATTAGAAATGGACGATTTCAAAATAACCATTAAAACCACTGCCGAAGGTGCTGCAGAGGCTGCTTATGTAACCCATACAATGCCTCAGCAAATGATGCCTAGTATGCCAGTTGCAGCTCCTGTACAAACTGCTGCTCCAGTTCAAGCTACACCAAGTGCACCGGTAGCTGCATCAGAAGATTCTAAATACATTACCATCAAATCACCAATGATTGGAACCATGTATCGCAAACCAGCACCTGACAAAGCTCCGTTTGTAGAAGTTGGAAGTACGATTTCAAAAGGTGATGTGGTATGCGTTATTGAAGCAATGAAATTATTCAACGAAATTGAATCAGAAGTTTCAGGTAAAATTGTAAAAGTTTTGGTAGACGATTCTTCCCCAGTAGAGTTTGATCAGCCATTATTTTTGGTTGACCCATCGTAATTATTTTAAATTTTAAATTTTGAAAATTGAGTTGTTCATTTTTCAATAATAACATTTAAAATCTACAATTTATCATTTAAAATAAGCAGAAGATGTTTAAAAAAGTATTGATAGCCAATCGGGGAGAAATTGCTTTAAGAGTAATTAGAACCTGTAAAGAAATGGGAATTAAAACCGTTGCGGTTTATTCTACCGTTGATGCAGAAAGTTTACACGTAAAATTTGCAGATGAAGCAGTTTGTATAGGTCCTGCACCAAGTAGCCAATCGTATTTAAAAATGGCCAATATTATCGCAGCTGCAGAAATTACCAATGCCGATGCCATCCACCCCGGATATGGATTTTTATCAGAAAACGCCAAATTTTCAAAAATTTGCCAAGAACATGGTATCAAGTTTATAGGTGCATCTCCCGAAATGATTGAAAAAATGGGAGACAAAGCCACCGCAAAAGCTACCATGAAAGCTGCCGGAGTACCATGTGTTCCAGGGTCTGACGGAATTTTAGAATCGTTAGAGCAAGCAAAAAAAGTAGCTAAAGAAATTGGCTATCCAGTGATGATGAAAGCTACTGCAGGTGGTGGTGGAAAAGGAATGCGTGCTATTTGGAAAGAAGAAGAATTGGATAAAGCATGGGAAAGTGCCCGTTTAGAGGCAGCAGCAGCCTTTGGAAACGATGGCATGTACATGGAAAAATTAATTGAAGAACCTCGTCATATTGAAATTCAAGTAGTAGGCGATGCTTATGGCAAAGCTTGCCATTTGTCTGAAAGAGATTGTTCCGTTCAACGTCGTCATCAAAAATTAACCGAAGAAACACCTTCTCCATTTATGACCGACGAATTGCGTGAAAAAATGGGTGAAGCAGCAGTAAAAGCAGCAGAATATATCAAATACGAAGGTGCAGGAACTGTAGAATTTTTGGTGGACAAACACCGTAATTTTTACTTCATGGAGATGAATACTCGTATCCAGGTAGAACACCCAATTACGGAACAAGTAATTGATTACGACTTGATTCGCGAACAAATATTAGTTGCTGCTGGAGTGCCAATTTCTGGTAAAAACTATATTCCACAGTTGCATTCTATCGAATGTAGAATTAATGCGGAAGACCCTTACAACGATTTTAGGCCATCTCCAGGAAAAATCACAGTGTTACATGCACCGGGTGGACACGGAGTTCGTTTAGATACCCACGTGTATGCAGGTTATACCATTCCACCTAACTACGATTCGATGATTGCAAAATTGATTACCACTGCGCAAACACGAGAAGAAGCCATCAATAAAATGAAAAGAGCTTTGGACGAATTCGTGATTGAAGGAATCAAAACTACCATTCCTTTCCATAGACAATTGATGGATGACCCGGCTTATGTATCCGGAAACTACACCACTAAATTCATGGAAAGTTTTGTAATGAAATAAAAAGTAAAAACCCTCATTTGAGGGTTTTTTTATGGTTACTCTTTAATAAATAAAGCTTTTAATTCGGTTGCTTCTTCTGGCTTCATTTTTCCAGCCAACACCAAACTTAATTGTTTTCTTCGCAAAGCAGCATCAAATCGTTGTTGTTCTAATTCAGTTTCAGGTTGAATTCCAGGAATTTCAACCGGAGTTCCGGTTTCATCAACAGCCACAAAAGTATAAATAGCTTCGTTAGCTTTTGTTTTAATGCCAGAAACTCGGTCTTCTATCCAAACATCTATATAAATTTCCATAGATGATTTGAATGCTCTAGAAACTTTAGCCTCTACTGTTACCACACTTCCTATCGGGATAGCTTTGTTAAAAGCAACATGATTTACAGAAGCGGTTACACAAATTCTTCTCGAATGTCTACGTGCCGCAATACTAGCAGCTCTATCCATTCGAGCTAATAACTCACCTCCAAATAAATTGTTTAATGGATTGGTTTCACCCGGAAGTACCACGTCAGTCATGGTAGTTAGCGATTCCGAAGGAGATTTTACTTGCATTGTTTTTTTTTGCAAAAATACATTGCAATTATAAAGATTACCAAAGTTTGGGAAAGATTTAAAAGAGATTACATTTTTTGCACCATCAACCAAGCTTCCGGATTGTGATTTTGCTGTATGCTTCTCAAAGCATTTACTGCTTCTCTTTCTGAAGCATAACTTCCGTACAAAGCAGGAGTTAATCCGAATTTGTTAGGGCTGCCTAATCTGGCAGTAAAGCCTAATTTTTGGTATTCTTTTACTGCTCTGTTGGCATTGTTGAGGTCTTTAAAAGCACCACCTACTATATGATAGGTTAATCCAGAGAATTCAATTTCCGTAGGGTTTTCCTTTGCCTTCTCAACTTCTACCACTAAAGGTTGGTTCCAATTTTCTAAAGAAAAAGTAGCTTCTTGAATTTTGTTTTCGTAAGCCTCTTGAACTTTTTGCTCTACCAATAAAGTTTGGTCTTTAACGTATTGTTGGTGGTAATCCCATCCAAAATAACCACTTATTCCAAGCCCTACCACTAAAATGGCAGCATATTTTCCCCAATTTCTAAAGGTAATATTATTAACCGGAATGGTCTTCTCTTCGGTTTCTACTTTAAAAATAGGAGGAGTTAAAATCGGATTTTTCTCTATAGTAGTTTCTTGGATAATAGGTTGTTCCGAAATGACTTTTTCTACTTCCTGCAATATCACTTTTGACGAAACAGCCTTGGCAGAAGTTAATCCGAAACTACTTTTTGCATAGTTAAAAGCATTTGGTTCAAAAACCAAAGCATTTTGATCGTTTAATGTAAATGTGCCAATATTTTTCAACTCTAAAGGCAAGCCATTAGCCAAATCTTTTTTCCACGAAACAACGGTGTTTTTAATCAAACCAATTGCTTCGTCCGTAGTTCCTAACTTTTTTTGCACCAAATATTGCACCAACAAACCATCGTTGTTTTGGATGTAAGCATTAAAAAACACTTTTTTACCCGGAGGATAAATGCATTGTTCGTTGGCATGCAATTGAGCACTATACGTTTCTGTAAGAAAAGCACCAAAATCAGGCACAATTACACATGGATAGCGAAATAGTAACTCGTGGATATAAAAAGCTAAATTCATAAGGACAAAGAAATAAGAAGCGATTCGAAAATCAAAATTTATCCACATTTTTTTGTTAACAACTTTCGTGTCTTCCAAAAAAGTTATCCAAACTATATCGATGTTGTGTTTTTGTAGCGGTAAAGCCTGCCAAAATTGTTAGCAGAAAGCCTTATATTTGTAAAGTAATCATTTTTACTTATTTTAAATTATTTCTTACCAATGAAAACAATTCACGACTTTAATTTTAACGAACAAATAGCATTAATCAGGGTAGATTTTAACGTGCCATTAAATGAGCAGTTTGAGGTTACAGACACCAATCGTATAGAAGCAGCCAAACCTACTATTGATAAAATTTTAAAAGATGGAGGCAAGGTAGTGTTAATGTCGCACTTAGGCAGACCAAAAGGCAAAGAAGAAAAATATTCTTTAAAACACCTAGTTAACACTTGTTCTGAAATTTTAGGAGTGAAGGTGCAATTTGCAGAAGATTGTATAGGTAGTATAGCTGAAAATGCTGTAGCCAATTTGGCATTTGGAGAAGTATTGTTGTTGGAAAATTTACGGTTTTATGCAGAGGAAGAAAAAGGGGACTTGGCTTTTTCTGAAGCATTGTCCAAATTAGGAACTATTTATGTAAATGATGCTTTCGGTACCGCACACCGTGCCCATGCATCTACCACCATTGTCGCAAAATTTTTTCCAAACCACAAGTGTTTTGGATTGTTGTTAGCCAAAGAAATAGAAAGTATTGATCGCGTATTAAAAAATAGCGTAAAACCGGTAACTGCAATTTTAGGAGGTTCAAAAGTATCTAGTAAAATTACGGTAATCGAAAATATTTTAGACAAAGTAGATCATATGATTATTGGAGGAGGGATGACCTATACCTTTGTAAAAGCATTGGGAGGAAATATAGGAGATTCAATTTGTGAGTTAGATAAATTAGATTTGGCATTGGATATTTTAGAAAAGGCAAAAGCTAAAAATGTACAAATTCATATACCGGTAGATGTGGTAGCAGCCAATGCTTTTAGTAATGATGCTGATACAAAAGTGGTTTCGGTAAACGAAATACCAGACGGATGGCAAGGTTTGGATGTGGGGCCACAATCTTTAAAAAACTTTGAAGAAGTATTATTGGCTTCCAAAACCATTTTATGGAATGGCCCATTAGGAGTTTTTGAAATGGAAAATTTCTCTAAGGGGACTATTGCTCTGGGAGAAATCATTGCAACTTCTACCAAAAATGGTGCCTTTTCGCTAGTTGGAGGAGGTGATTCAGTTGCAGCTGTAAAACAGTTTGGCTTAGAGCCAAAAATGAGTTATGTGTCAACAGGAGGAGGTGCTATGTTAGAAAGTTTAGAAGGCATTACACTTCCTGGGATTGCTGCTATTTTAGAGTAATTATTATTAAATATTCTTATACCAAACCCTCCGAAAATAGGAGGGTTTGTTCGTTTTATAAAATTATTAGTTGTTTGAATTTGAAACTCGTTAACAAAAAAGAGGAAGTTTTTAACAATACACGGCTGTTTAATTCGTTGAGTATGTATATTTTTGTAATTGTACCCTACTACTAATTAAAATTTCAAACCAATGCAGTTAAAAATAAAATCTATCCTACTAGTTTCCAGTCTGTTGTTTGTTCCTTTTTTATTTGCACAAGAAACCGTAGTAGATTCTATTCTTAAACAAGATGCACCAAAAATCAGTTTTTTAGATTCTATCAAAAAAACTTTTGTTCATCACGAAGTAGCTGCGTGTGTAGATGAACGCTGGTTTGCAGAGTTTGCCAATCAAGACCTATTTAAGGAAATGATCAACGATATTGAGAACATTAATTTAGATGAAAAAGTTGATTTTGATTTACCTACAGAAGTTTTGAAAAAAAGATTGGCTTACTTAGATTCTAAATCGGCCTTTAACATTGAATACAATGCCGGTCTTGAAAACTTAATCAAGCATTATTTAAAAAACAGAAAAAAATCTTTTGAAAGATTAATGGGTATTGCACAGTTTTACTTTCCAATGTACGAAGCAGCATTATCCAAACATAACGTTCCGTTAGAAATTAAATATTTATCAATTGTGGAATCGGCTTTAAATCCAAAAGCAGTCTCTAGAGTTGGAGCAACAGGTTTATGGCAATTTATGTACTACACCGGAAAAGAATATGGTTTAGACATTACCACTTATGTAGATGAAAGAAGCGACCCGTTACTATCAACCGAAGCAGCATGCGAGTACATGAAAAGAATGTACGGCATTTTTGGCGATTGGGATTTGGTATTGGCATCTTACAATGCAGGTCCCGGAAATGTGTCAAAAGCAATTAGAAGATCAGGAGGAAAACAAAACTACTGGAATATTCGTCCGTTTTTACCAAAAGAAACCCAAGGATACGTACCAGCTTTTTTGGCAACCATGTATGTAATGGAGTTTCATAAAGAACACGGTATTGTACCACAAAAAGCAGTGGTAAATCCGTTAGCTACAGATACCATTCGCATTAAAAATAAAATGACATTTAAACAAATTGCAGATTTGTTAGATGTTTCTGAAAAAGAAATAGAGTTTTTAAATCCTTCTTATAAAAGAGGTGTAGTACCAAATATTGATGGTAAAAAGCATTACTTGCGATTACCTTTAGAAAAATTAGCAGTATTTATCTCCAATGAAGATAAAATGTATGCATATGCCAATTATGATTTTAACCGAAGAGAAAAACCATATTTCCGAGATGAAATGCTTGCATCAAGAGGAGGAAGTTATGATTTAAACACCAACATCAAGTTTCATAAAGTTAGAAGAGGAGAAAATTTATCAACCATAGCCCGAAAATACGGAGTTACTGTTTCAGAAATCAAAAGATGGAATGGATTAAAGTCTAATGCAGCAAAAGCTGGAGCAAATTTAAAGATTGAAGTAACAGAAAGAGTACCATCCAACACTGCGGTAGCAGCAAAAACTGCTCCTAAAAACAACCAAACAAAAGATACTGTTTCGGATAAAATTTCTAAAGAAAACGAAGAAAGAGTAGCAATTGTAAAAGCCGAAAAAGGATTATCTCCAATTGATACCATTACCCAAAAGAAACCTAAATTTATTGCTAAAGAGCATGTAGTTTCTAAAGATGATAATTTATATACCTTATCCAGAAAATATGGTGCATCGGTAGATGATTTGAAACAATGGAACCAATTGGAAACCGACATTATTAACGTAGGAAAAACTTTAGTGGTTTGTTATGATGTAGAAGTAGAAGAGGTAGAAACAGCTCAAGAGAAGCTAGAGAAAAGTTTAGCAACCATAACTCCTGTAGAAAAAACAGTTAAAAACAAAGATGTTTTTTATGTAGTGAAAAAAGGAGATACATTGATTAAAATTTCTCAAATCAAAGGAGTTTCTATCACCGATTTAAAGAAATGGAATGGGATTGATGGAAGCAAAATCAAGCCGGGAATGAAATTAAAAATTAAGGCATAATTTTTGCTTATTTTAGCGAAAATTAACCGACATGAAACTTAGGATATACTTTTTATCGCTTTTTATATTATTAATTCATACCTCATGCGAGGAAAACAACAAAGCATCGATGAGTACCTCTTCTGGGAAAATCAATGCTTTGTCGGTTTTTGTAGATAATCTTTGGTGGAAAGGAGAAGTTGGTGATAGCATTCGCTCCAAGTTTGCCTCTCCGGTGGATGGTTTGCCCACCGAAGAACCTTTGTACAACATCAAACAATACGATACCAAGCTGTTTGACGGGTTTATGACCAATAGCCGATTGATTTTGTACATCGAAAAATCAGATCAAAAAAGCTTTCAATTGTTGTCAGATAAGTATGCAAAACCTCAATTAGTTGCAAAAATTAAGGCCTCTTCTGTTCCGGAAGTTATCGAATTGTTGGAACAAAATGACGATGTAATTCTTCGTAAATTCAAACAAATGGAGTTGGCAGAAAACCAACGAAGAATTTCAAAATCGTTGATTAAAAACAAAGTTTTGGAAGAAAAGTTTGGCATTAAGTTAAAAATATCTTCTGCTTACCAAGTAGTTATGAACGAACCAAAATTTGTTTGGATTAGAAAAGAGATACCGGCCGGTAATGCAAGTTTACTGGTTTATGAAGTTCCTCTGAATAGTGCCAACAAAAATCAAGATCCTATCAACACCGTAATTCAATTAAGAGATTCTATTGGACAAAAACACATCCAAGGGAAATTAGAAGATACTTACATGATTACAGAGGCTTCCTATGCTCCATACCAATTTAATATCACTTTACAAGGCAACCCTTCTTGGGAAACCAAAGGGACATGGGAATTGAAAAACGACTTTATGCTAGGACCATTTATCCACTATGCCATTCATGATGAAAAGAACCAACGATTGCTATGTGTAGAAGGTTTTTGTTATAATCCTCAATCACCAAAACGCGATTTGATGTTTGAGTTAGAAGCCATGATCAAATCGATTCAATTTACCAAATAAATGCAACCCATTTTCCAAACCAAAACTTTTGCAGAGTTAACTACTTTAGAGTTATACCAAATTTTAGCTTTAAGAAGCGAAGTTTTTGTTGTAGAACAAAATTGCATTTACCAAGATATTGACGGAAAAGATATCAATGCTTGGCATGTATTGATGCAATATGAAGAAGAATTGGTAGGTTATGTTCGATTGTTTCAAGCTAGAGATTATTTTGACAAAGCTTCTATCGGAAGAGTAGTGGTATCCCCAAAACATAGAGGAAAACAATTTGGTTATGTTTTGATGCAATTTGCCATAAAAGAAATTGCCACTTTATTCAAAACAAACGAAATAGAAATATCTGCACAATGTTACTTGCAAAAATTTTATGAGAGCTTAGGTTTTCAAACCACAGGAGCTCCATATTTGGAAGATGACATTCCGCATGTGAGGATGATAGCAGTATTAAAATAAAAACTCACTATTGAAAGTAAAAAGTGGTTTTAAAAACACACAAATTACTTATATAAGATTTATTATTTTTTCTGCTCTTTCAACCACTGCAAAATTTCTTGTTGGTCTAATTCCAATTGCTTTTTTAAATTTACCACAGAGTCAAACTTAATTTCCTCTCTAGTTTTGTGTAGCAATTCCACGCGTATGGTTTGTTGGTACAAATCATTGTTCCAATCAAAAAAATGGACTTCTAAGTGTTGTTGGGTACCATCTACTGTTGGATTGTTGCCTATATTCATCATCCCATAAACGGTTTTACCATGTAAGGTACTTTGCACAATATATACCCCATTTTTTGGTACCAATTTATAATCGGCAGTGAGTTGTAAATTGGCAGTTGGAAAACCAATGCTTCGTCCTAATTGTTTGCCTTTTTGTACACTTCCGGTTAAAAAGTAGTGGTAGCCTAAATAGGTATTGGCAGTGGCAATATCGCCTTCTATCAAAGCATTTCTAATTTTGGTAGAACTCACAGAAATCTCATCTATTTCTTTGGCTGAAATTTGGGTCACATCAAAACCAAATTGTTTTCCAAATTGCTCCAAATCGGTGATGTTGGCTGTGCGATTTCTCCCAAAACGATGGTCGTAACCAATAATAATGTTTTGGATGTTGGCATGTTGCACCAATACCTTTTCTACAAATTCTTCTGCAGTTAACCTGGAAAATTCATAATCAAACGGATGCACCACCAAGCAATCAATTCCAAGGTTTTGTAGCAGTTCTATTCGTTCTTCAATGGTATTTAGCAACTTTAAGGTTTGATCTTGTTGCAACACCATTCTTGGGTGTGGAAAAAAAGTCAATACCACGGTTGGAGCAGGCGTTTTTTCTTGTTGCTTGAGTAGTTTTTTAATGATTTTTTGGTGACCGACATGCACCCCATCAAAAGTTCCTAAAGTAAGGATGGTTTTGGCAGGTGCTTTCCAATCGAATATGTTATTGATAATTTCCAATGTTCTTTAAGTGGTATGAGAGTTTAAAAATTCTGCAATTTTACGGTCATTACTTAATCTAGGTATTTTGTTTTGTCCTCCTAATTTTCCTTCGCTTTTCATGTAGGCATTAAAACCATTTTTAGCGATGAGAGTAATTTGCAAAGGTTGCAATACTTTGCCTGAAATCAAATCGTCATAATACACGTTTTGTTTTCGCATGGCTTCATCTAAAGCAGCTGAAAAGGCAGTAAAATTTTCTGGTAGTTGGTCAAATTCAATCAACCATTCGTGATATGGCAACCCTTGGGTTGGGTTAATTTGTGGTGCCACAGTAAATTCAGTTACACTAGCTGGATGGTTCACCAGGGTATTTTGTAAAGCCTGCTCTACTTCTTTTCCAATCACATGCTCTCCAAAAGCCGAAATAAAATGTTTGATTCTTCCGGTTACCACAATTTTGTGTGGGAATAAAGAGGTAAACATCACAGTATCTCCAATATTGTAAGCCCATAAACCTGCATTGGTAGATAATATCAACACATAATTAATCCCTAATGCTACCTCAGCAATCGTATATCTTTTCGGGTTTTCGGTAAAAAATTCGTCAGCTTTAATAAACTCGTAAAAAATTCCGGAGTTAAGTAACAATAACATACCCGAATCTTTTGGGTCGTTTTGGTAAGCAAAAAAACCTTCAGATGCAGGAAATAATTCAATACTATCTACTTTTCTTCCTATCAATTGTTCCATTTTGTTTCGGTAGGGTTCGTAGTTTACCCCACCATAAATAAACAATTGAAAGTTTGGGAATAGTTTACCAACCGGCTGTTTTCCTTGGGCAATCAATCGTTCAAAATACATTTGTACCCACGAAGGAATTCCGGAAATTACCGTCATATTCTCCGAAATAGTTTCTTGAACAATAGCCTCTACCTTGGTTTCCCAATCGTCAATAATGTTCGTTTTCCAACTAGGCATTCGGTTTTTTTGCAAGTATTTTGGCACATAATGGGCAACAATACCAGAAAGTCTCCCTAATTTGATACCATTGATTTCGTCCATTTCTGGATTCCCTTGCAAAAAAATCATTTTTCCGTTTACAAAATCTGCTTTTTGGGTATGGTAGATGTAGCTTAAAATGGCATTTCTGGCAGCACTAATATGAAAAGGCATGCTTTCTTTGCTAATCGGAATGTATTTGGCACCCGAAGTAGTTCCGGAAGTTTTTGCAAAATAAAGGGGTTTGCCTTTCCATAACACATCACTTTCACCGTTTTTGATTCGTTCAACGTATGCTTTATGGCCTTCGTAATCTCTTACCGGAACTCGCTCTTGAAAATCACGTATACTGGAAATATTGTCAAAATCGTGGTCTTTTCCAAAAGCTGTATGTTTGGCTTGTTGTATTAATTGCTCAAAAACCTTTTGTTGAGTTTGGATTGGTTGTTTTATCCATTTTTGGTTTTGGTAATGGATGTATTTTGCAAAAAGCTTGGCTGCAATGGATTTAATCGACATACAGATTATTCAAAATTGATAAATTGGGTTGGGTCAATCGGGAAACCATCTTTCCATAACTCAAAATGCAAATGCACCCCAGTAGTTTCGCTTCCTGAGTTTCCTGCCAAACCGATTACTTCTGCAGATTTTACCACATCTCCTTGTGCTTTGGTGAGCAAAGCCGCATGTTTGTACACACTTAAAATGCCTTCTCTGTGTTTGATGATGATGGTATTTCCGGTAGAGGGAGTCCAGTCTGCAAACACAACCGTACCATTGGCAACCGATTTGATTGGGGTGTCTTTTGGCACAGCAACATCTACAGCAAAATGCTTCTTTTTGGCATCAAAGCCATCTGTGATAATTCCTTTTACTGGAGAGAAAAAAACCAAACTAACTTTTGAAGCAGCTTTTTCAAATAAATTAAATTTATCTTCTCTATCTACTTCTTCACGTAATTTTAATTCGTCTTTGGTAGTTTTCATTTTAGAGGTTTCTACCATGGCATCTTTTGCAGCAATAGAATCCTTATCAAAAACCGCATATTCTAATTCTCCACGCAATAATTTCTGTACCGATTCAATATAAGCTTGGTTTTTTTGTAAATCTTTTTCTAATTGTTCAGATTTTAAAGCCAATTCAACTGCATTTTTTTTCAATTCTGACGAAGCATAACCCGGAATGTACTCACGCAAAGGGGTAAAAGCAATGATATAAGTAGTCATGGCAATCAAACTGATGCTTGATATCATGATAATTACAAAGACATTCATTAAGTTTAATTGAAATGAAAACTTTTCTTCAAAAGTATCTTCATTGATCAAAATCAACCGATTTTTGGTCAATAATTTTTGACGGATAAATTGGGTGAATTTTGCGGTTTTTGACATGCGTTTTTAAGTAAAACACAAACTTACATAATAATCTTGAATTGCTTTAAAAAATGGACTCTAGGCACCAACTTTAAAGGATAAAAATTTGTAAAACAAATAATTCGTTAGTGCTTTTATTTCTTTTTTAACGTTGCGTTGGTTCTTTTTACTAACTTTGTAACAAATTTAATCACATGAATGCGTTATTATTGCCATTACAGTTTGGTCCAATGCAAGCAATATTAATTGTTGCATTGATATTATTGTTGTTCGGAGGAAAGAAAATTCCGGAATTGATGAGAGGTTTGGGAAGCGGTATCAAAGAATTTAAGAATGCTGCCAAAGATGATGAGCCTAAGAACAGCAAAGAAGAAGAAAAAAAATAATCTCCAAGCACTTCCTAATCGAAGTGCTTTTTTTGTACATTAGTAAAAACATTTTTAGTGATGCTACATAAAATACCTCTGCAAAACATTCTGTTTTTTGATATTGAAACTGCTTCGGAGCAAGAAAAATTTTTTGATTTGCCCGATGAAAAACAGCATTTGTTCGACATAAAAACGGCCTACCAACGCAAGGATGACTATACTCCGGAGGAGTTTTACGACATGGCTGGAATTTGGGCAGAGTTCGGAAAAATCATTTGCATTTCGGTGGGTTATTTTGTGTTAAAAAATGACATTCGGAATTTTAGAGTCACTTCTTTATTTGGAGAAGAAAAAAAAATCTTACAAGATTTCACCGACCTGATTAACCAGCATTTTTCGCAAGCATCGCATTTGTTATGCGGACACAATGCTAAGGAGTTTGACATTCCGTATATTGCCAGAAGAATGATTATTCACGGAATGCCTTTGCCGGATAAAATCAATTTGTTTGGTAAAAAACCTTGGGAAGTTCCGCATTTAGATACCATGGAATTATGGCGTTTTGGCGATTATAAACACTTTACTTCGTTGAGGTTGCTAACCAACGTATTGAATATTCCATCTCCAAAAGACGATATTGATGGGAGTGAAGTCAATTATGTATATTGGGTAGAAAACGACATCGACCGAATTGTTACCTACTGCGAAAAAGATGTGATAGCCGTGGCACAAATTTTACTTCGTTTTAGAGCAGAGGAATTGTTAATACCGGAGGAAATTAAGCATGTATAAATCGTTCCGGATACACTTCTTTTAAATACTTTTCTTTATTTGCTGCAACTACATAAAAAGCAATGTAGTTGTATGCAATAAAAATGGTTATAACCAAACTCCAAAGAGCTAGTCCCCACCAATTAAAAGTGAAATGGTCAGATTTTAATGAAAATTGAACAAACATTTGCAACGGAAAATGCAAACCAAAACTTCCATTGCCAACTTGAGACAACATTTCGTCAAAAAGGTATTTTTTACCAGAATTTTCTTCTTGTTTTTTTCGATTTCTTCTCAAACTAAAAATCTCGTAAAAAGTATACAACACCAACAAAGCTGCAATGCCAAGCATAACCCAAATGTTATGTTGAATCATTTGAAGAGTAAGCAAAAGTGTAAAAAAGATACTTAAAAACATCCAGCCTTTATTGGATAAGATGGTGTTTTTAAATTCGGTGTAAATGATTTTAAAGTACTTTTTTTCCAAGGCTTTGGTTTTGGCTTCTACCACATCTTGAAAACCAAACACCCCAAATTTTTTAAAAGCTATATGCAAAGCTTCTTCAAAAGGCAATTTTGGGTGTTGTTCCCATTGTGCTTCGATATCGTTGCATAAATGATCTACCAGTTCGGTTTGAATGTCATAATGATACACAAAATGTTCGCGAGTAAAACGATACAATCGTTCGATTTGTTCGGGAGAAATTTTTACAGCCATATTTTTTCTTGAGTAATAATTTTTACAGAAGTTTTATAAACAAAGGCAATCATCCAAAGTCCAATGTAAAGATTTATCGTGCCAAATAAATTTTGATAGGGTGGATGTAAGCTTTCCGCTAATAAAAAGCCGTACATAAACAACATCATTACTATTTGAAGACGTTCAATTTTATACAGTTTTTTTCGTAAAACCCATCTAAAGTAGCCACTTTGTATCAACGATACAATTACCAAAACAACCATACTCGGAAGGTATAAGGTAAAAACATCCAACACTACCTCCCATAAAAAGTTAAAATAAAAAGGGATCAAAAGACCTAAACCAGCAAAAAAATATTGGTTTTTACAAAATTTGATAAAAGATTTTACCATGCTAAAATCAAACAACGGATAAGCTTTGTCTATCAAAACTGCTCCATTCACTCGCATATATGGTACAAATACCGTTAAAAAACTTTGGTTTTGTTCCTTCATCAATACTTCACAAGCACTTGCTACATGGTCTGTTAACTCTTGCAAAATATCGGTATGTGCCATTCCATTTTTTTGCAAAAAATCGCGTATCAATTGGATGTTTTCTTTGGTTAACTGAGTTTCCATGTGGGAGATAAAATTTGTTGTACCTGTTGTATAAACTCTTCTAACTCTTGCAATTTGGTTTGGGTTTCCACTTTACCTTTTTGGGTTAACCGGTAGTATTTTCGTACCCGATGGTCCATTTCTACCATTTCTACTTCTAAAATACCTTCTGCTTCTAACTTGTGCAATGCCGGATACAATGCCCCTTCGGTAATTTTTACTTTTCCTTGGGTGAGTTCCTTCACTTTTTGGGTCATTTCATAGCCATACATTCGGCCATTTTCCTCTAATAATTTGAGTAGTATGGTGGTTAAGCTCCCTTTATACAATGCACTTGGTTTCATTTTTTTGTTAGAATTAAAAAATTATGCAGATCCTATATGCAAATGATCAATAAAATCTTTGAGTTGTTTTTTGGTATCTTCATCCAAGGATGCTATTGAAATTTTTGCTTTTTTGTTTAGGTAATGCACCACATATTCCCCAGCAAAATAGTTAACTTTTGTAATATGATTTACATGGATTTTCTTTCCCAACGGACCATTTAAACTTATCATGTTGTTTTCGAAAACAAAATAATCGTATCGTTTTTGGTAGATAAACATCCCAAAATATAAAATAGATATAAGCATCCAAAACAAATCAAACCATTTCAATTGGGTAAAACCAGATGATTTACTTATAAAAAGTAACATCCACACGATTCCGAAAATTAAATTAAATCGCATTTGGTTTTTTGGATATCCTATTCGCACAATTAAGAATCAAAAAGTTTATTTTACAAATATACCTAAAATTCTTATGCATCAAAATCGTAGGTATTATTTTTCTTTTTCTATTTTACTTGCTTAACCAAGAGTCGGACGGAAAGTTTTATTTTTGTCAAAAAATATGATTTTCCATGACTTACTATAAACTTCGCATAGCCAAAATAATTCGAGAAACTTCCAAAGCCATTTCGGTACAATTTCACGTGCCAGATGAGTTGAAAAGTACTTTTGCTTTTCAAGCTGGACAATATGTTTCGCTGCAATTAACTTTAGATGGGCATACCGTTCGTAGAGCTTACTCAATTAGCAGTACTCCTAATAGTGGAATATTACAAATTACCATCAAAGAAATTGCCAATGGTTATTTTTCCAAATTTGCCAACCAAAATTTACAAGAAGGACATTTTTTAGAAGTTGCTGCACCAGAAGGTAGATTTTTGATAGATGCAGTTTCTGGAAAAAATTATTTGGGAATTGCTTCCGGAAGTGGCATTACCCCAATTTGGAGCATGGTTTCATCGGTTTTAGAAAAAGAAGACGGAACTTCATTTTATTTGCTTTACGGAAACAAATCCAAAGCAGATACTATTTTTTACGATGCTTTGGTACAATTGCAACAGCAACATCCTAATCGATTTTACCCACAATTGGTTTTTAGCCAAGAAAGTGCGGATGGTGCCATGTTCGGAAGAATTGATGCAGCAAAAATTCATTTTTTGATGAAAAATACCTGGAAAGATATTGCGTTTGATCAAGTGTTTTTGTGTGGTCCGGAAGAAATGATTGCTTCTGCTGAAAAAACTTTGCTAGAATATGATTTAACGGAAGATCAAATTAAAAAAGAGTTATTCAGCTCAAGTATCAACACACCTGCACCAGAAAATGTTGCAGGGACAACGAAACTTACCATAGTATTGGATGATGTTACTACTGAGTTGGAATTATCTGCCAAACAAACGGTTTTAGAAGCAGCTTTAAAATCAGGTTTGGATGCTCCTTATTCCTGTCAGGGAGGGATATGCAGCAGTTGTATGGGCAGGGTTAAAGAAGGTACCGCTGTGATGGTGAAAAATACTGTTTTAACTGATGCTGAGGTGGCAGAAGGATTGATTTTAACTTGTCAGGCACATGCCACAAGTGCTACTTTGTTGGTAGATTATGATGATATTTAAAGCATAATTTTACAGGTAATTTCAAAAGAAATTTATCTATCAAAAAAAATTAAAAGGATGGATTTAAATGAATTGACTTACCAAATAAGAGGAGCCATTTTTAATGTTTTTAATGAACTAGGTCCCGGTTTGCTTGAAAGTGTATATGAATCTGCACTAGCATACGAATTAGATTGCCTTGGTTTAGAAGTTAAAAAACAACATCCATTACCTGTAAATTATAAAAATATTAACTTAGAACAAGGATTTAGGTTGGACTTGCTGGTAAACAATCAGGTGATTATTGAAATAAAATCCGTAGAAGCAGTTCATGATGTTCATAAAAAACAATTATTAACTTATTTGAAACTATCAGGAATTAAGTTAGGAATTTTAGTGAATTTTAATTCTCATAAGTTAATAGATAAGGAATCCATCATCAGAATCATTAATGGATAGTTTTAGCTCACAGATAACACAGATAGTACAGATTATTAGAACGTTTAATAGATAAACCATTCCTTAATACTCTGTGTTTATCTGTGTAATCCGTGAGAAAAAATTTATAATTAAAACCTCACATTCAACCCTAATAAAAAGTTGGTTCCGGCTTAAGGATATAACCCAGCACCTTCAAAAGTTTGGTTAGTTTATGCTCATAGATAACACAGATAGTACAGATTCTCGGAACGTTTAATAGATAAAACCAATCCTTAATATTCTGTGTTTATCTGTGTAATCCGTGAGAAAAAAATATAATTAAAACCTCACATTCAACCCTAACAAAAAGTTGGTTCCGGCTTGTGGATAAAACCCAGCACCTTCAAAAGTTTGGTTAGTTTATGCTCATAGATAACACAGATAGTACAGATTCTTAGAACGTTTAATAGATAAACCATTCCTTAATATTCTGTGTTTATCTGTGTAATCCGTGAGAAAAAAATATAATTAAAACCTCACATTCAACCCTAACAAAAAGTTGGTTCCGGCTTGTGGATAAAACCCAGCACCTTCAACAGTTGTGATTTGTCCAGGAACTGAAAAATCATCATTAAAAGTGTAGAAATATCCATTGCTTTCATACATTCTGTTGAAAAGGTTTTGTACCAACAAAGAGACTTCTATTTTTTCCACCCAATTTTTTGGTTGCCATGCATAGCCAATATTCAAATCGTGGGTATGGTAGCTCGGTAAAACAGAGTTGTTAGAATCGATATTCCCCATATATTGTTTGCTTACATATTTACTTAGCAAATTCACATATAAATTTTCATTTGGTTGAAAACGAATTTGGTTTCCGGCAATCAAATTTGGTGAAAAGGCAATGTTGGTATTTCCTAAATTGATCAATTGGCCGTCTCTTTCAAATATAAAATCTAAGTTTTTGTTTTGACTCAACGCGATGTTTGGCTGCCAAAACCATTTTTCACTCAATTGGAATAATCCATCAATTTCCAAACCTAAACGATAGCTATCTCCCACATTTTCTCGCAATGGTGCTCCAACATCATTTAAAGCACCGGTTAAAACCAATTGGTCTTGGTAACGCATATAATACACATTGGCACTTAGTTTATTAATGCCTTTTTGCCAACGCCATCCCAACTCAAAATCGTTTAATTTTTCAGGTCTAGGGTTTCCGTTTTCATAATCGTTTCTGTTTGGTTCTCTTTGTGCTTTGGCATACGAAAAATACAATTGCTGGTAATCATTTACTGCATAAGTCAACCCTGCTTTCGGGTTCCAAAATCTAAAATGATCATTTACCAAACCGGTTTCGTTTCCATTGGCTGTAAATCGAACATATCTGAACTGCAAATCACCAAACAAACTCCACTTTTCCCCTAATTTATGATTTACTTTCACAAAATTATTGAAGTCGTTTTTAGTAGATAAATCATCGTAATAGCGATCTCTTATTTCGCTTTGAGAGGCAAACCTAGCCCAAATAATTTCTCCAAAATGAGCTCCTAAATATCGGTTTAGCGATCCTCCAAACAACACATTGGTTTGTTCATTTTTGTATTGAATAGAGTAGGTGGTTCCCCAAAAATCATTGTCGAGCCATCTTCTTCTAATTAAATCGGTTCTATCTATAGTTTCTGCCCCAATAGTTATTGGAGTTAAACCATAGTTTGAAAAGCGTTGGTTTTGTCGGTATTGTTCAAAATATCCTTTTCCGATGGTGTAGTGCAAAGCCACATTACTGCTCCAACGATGGTTCCATTTTTCGTTCCAATGTAATTGGTAGTGGTCCTGTTGGTAGTTATCCACTTCATTATCGTAAAATTGTTCATTGCCATTCTCATCAAAATACAACCCAGCCACGTTGTAGGTTCGGTTGTTCATTCGCTTATCAAAATCTTCCAAACCATACCAAGCTTGATAGGTTATTTGCTTCCCACCAAATGCCATAGCTTTCACCAAACTTGTTTTTCCTTTATAGGTTCCTTGTAAAAAATACCCTTTCATGTCAACAAAAGCACGGTCAATGTACCCATCGGAATTGATTTGAGATAGTCGTGCAGAGAACTCCCATTTATCTTTAAGTAAACCAGTACTCACTTTAACGGTGTGTTTACGGGTGTTAAAGCTTCCAAAACTGTTGTTTACTTCTGCATAACCTTTTTCCGAAAAACCATCGGTAGATAAATGGATGCTTGCTCCAAAAGCACCTGCACCATTGGTAGAAGTTCCAACACCTCGTTGTAGTTGGATACTTTCGGTAGAAGAAGCCAAATCGACCAAGTTTACCCAAAATGTACCTTGACTTTCGGGGTCGTTGTATGGCACACCGTTCAGGGTAACGTTTACACGAGTCGCATCAGATCCTCGAACCCGAATTCCGGTATACCCTATGCCAGCTCCCGCATCGGAAGTAGTGACTACAGCAGGTAAAAAGTTCATCAAAATAGGTACATCTACCCCTAAATTTCGCTTGGAAATTTCTTCTTTTCTAAGGTTAGAAAAGGTAACAGGAATTTCGTTGGTTACACGAACAGCTGAAACGATTACTTCTTCTAACTTTGTTGTGTCTTTTTCTTTGATTTGTGCGAAAAAGAAGTTCGGAAAGGCCACAAGGACCAACATGCTTCTCCAGAAATAGTTTGGAGACAAAACAATTTTTTTCATTCGATATAAAAATTTATACGAATAAAAGGGGTTATTATTCTTGGTGGAACAATAAATAAATTAAAAATTGATTTTCAATATCCCTTGGCAGCATTACCTGCCCAGGTTCATTGGGTATGATCTCAGCTCGTTATTTAGAGCACCCCTTTGAGTCGGGTGCAAAATTATAAAAGAAAAATTATTTTTTGGGGTAAATTTTGAAAAAAAAGGAAATAATTAAAGAATCCCTTACGTTCGATTCGCTTCTGGCTTTAGTTTATAAAATAAAGAGATTACCGCAAAGTCGCAATGGTCGCAAAGAAAGTAAAGGTGTAAGTATTTCTTTTATCTTAAAACTAAATAGAATTCACCACTTCTCTAAACGCAACACCCCATTTTCCATCACTCCATAAGTAAAGTAATGCACCCAATCTCCTAAATTAACATAAGTTGCTTGTTCGTTTAAAGGGATTTCTAGCGGCAGATGTCGGTGACCGAAAACAAAGTAATCACAAGGCTTTTGTACGTATTTACGTTGTGCGTATAAGTAAAGCCATTCGCTTTCTTTTCCTAAAAATTTTACGTCATCATCACCAGAAATTAATTTGTTTTTTACCGATAAATACTGTGCCAATTTAACGCCAATATCGGGATGTAACCATCGATACAACCATTTTGAAAATGGGTGCACAAACACTTTTTTCATTCGTTTGTAACCATAGTCACCAGGGCCTAAACCATCTCCATGTCCGATGAATAATTTTTTACCATGAAGTTCAAAAATTTGTGGTTGGTGGTACACCGGAATATGTAGTTCGTCTGTAAAATAATCTTGCATCCATAGGTCGTGGTTACCTACAAAAAAATGAATGGTAATGCCATTGTCTCGCATTCGGGCTAATTGTCCTAAAATACGAACATATCCTTTAGGCACAACAGTTTTGTATTCAAACCAAAAATCGAATAAATCGCCTAATAAAAAAAGGACTTCACAATTGTTTTCAATGTGTTGGAGCCATTGCAAAAAACGTGCTTCTCTGGGTTTGCTTAACTCTTTGGTAGGAGCCCCAAAATGCTGATCGGAAGCAAAATATATCTTTTTATTTTCCAACTATACGTTTTATTTTTTTGCTACAAATTTTGGGTCGGTTTCCATAACATGGCTACAATTTTTGCAGGTTCTTAAATCTTCTGAACCGTAAAAATATGCAAAGTGTGGCAAGAAATCTTTTTCTATGTTATGTAATTCAAAATACACTTCATGCAATAGTTCATTACATTTTTCGCAATGCCATATAAGACCATCTTGGTATCCTTTTCCTTCTCTTCTTTTTTCAATTACCAAGCCAATGGAGTCTTCGGTTCTTGCAGGAGAATGTGGAATTTTAGCAGGATGCAAATACATTTCGCCTTCATTAATTTCAATGGCTTTTTTTTGTCCGTTTTCTTGGGTATAAACGGTGATATTTCCTTTCAATTGAAAAAACAACTCTTCCGTTTCGTTGAAATGATAATCTTTTCGTGCATTTGGGCCGCCTACAATCATCACAATGTAATCATCAGACAAAGGATACAAGTTTTTGTTGCCAACAGGTGGCTGGAGCAAGGCTTTGTTATCCTCAATCCATTGAAACAAATTAAAAGGCAAAGCCATGTTATTTTACTTCTTTAATTAAATAAACAAATACCGGAAAGTGGTCGCTAAAGCCAGGTTCACTAGGCGAATTTCGCAAAGGATAACCTTTGTACTGCCCTTGGGTTTCAATCATATATGGTCGGTTAAAAACCCCAGCTTTCCAGAAACGGAAAGACGAAAAATCGCTTCTTACTAATGGTTCTGTCAACACCATCTGATCAAACAAATCCCATGCATCTCGGTATGCCAAAGTACCTATACCTTTTTTAGATAGCTCTTCCATTGGATTAAAGTAGCCTCCTTTTTTCAAGTCCTCTTTTTTCCCAACGGTACCAATAGATTTTTTCAAACTATTGTTAAAAGGGCCATCATTTAAATCACCCATGGTAATTACTTTTGCTTCAGGATTAATTGCGTATAATGAATCCATGATTTTTTTATTCAATGCACCAGCTGCTTCTCTGTAGGGGCTACTTCTTTTTTCACCACCGGAACGAGATGGCCAGTGGTTAACAATAAAACTAATTTCTTCTCCATCTAACAGTCCTGTTACCAAAAGTTGGTCTCTCGATTTTAACCATTTTTCAGGATCATCCGTTCTTTTTACTCGTAAAGGAATACTCGCAAAACTTGTAGGTACAAAATGGGCTTTTTGGTATAGTAAGCCTACATCAATACCTCTTCCGTCAGGAGAATCAAAGTGGATAATCCCATAATCTTTTTTTGCCAGTTTTGGCATTTGCACCAAATCCTCTAATACTCTTCTATTTTCAATTTCACACACACCCAAGATAACAGGGCCATTTGGTTGTTGGTCACTCGTACCTATTTCAGAAATCACTCTCTCTAAATTTCTTAATTTCTGACGATATTTTTTATATGTCCAACCATTTTCTGGTAAATATTCCTCGTCATTTATGGTAACATCTCTGATGGTATCAAACAGGTTTTCTACGTTGTAAAAGGCAATGGTGTGAATTTTGAATTTTTTGCTTTGAGCATTACTTGTTAAGGAGATAACAACAAAAAATAAAAAAAGAAATTTTGACTTCATAAGGTGTAATTTTCAGGAGTTGAAGAGTATCAAATTGATAATAAAAATTAATTAATTGTAAACAATGGTACAAACTTCGCACCAAAGGTAATTAATAATCTGAAAAAATGTAACTTTGCCTCGAGTTAAGAAATTTTTAACTTTACAAACTTATTTAATAACCAAACAATTTAAGATGCAAAAAAAGTTATTAAGCGTCGTTTTTTTGATGCTTTGTAGTTTTGTGTTTGGCCAGCTAAACTCCGGTTTTAAGGGAGTAATAGTTGACTCAAAAACATTAAAACCAATGCAAAGTGTGGTAGTTACAATTCAAAACACCACCTTAATGAAAGTAACCGATGCATCGGGAGCTTTCGAGTTTACTAATGTTCCCTCAGGAGAATTTTTAGTTTTAATCAAATCTGAGGGTTATACCGATCAGTTATTAACAGTAGAATTTGAACCAAATGAAGTGACAGATTTAGGACAAATTGTAATGATTTACGATGTTTCTAAAGAAGCGGAATTGGGGTTGATTGCATTAACAGAAAACGATTTGAGTGATGATAATGGAGGTTCGGAAAGCACCTCGGGATTATTACAGGCAACAAGAGATGTTTTTTTACAAGCAGCTGCTTTTAACTTAGGACAAGCTCGTTTTAGGGTAAGAGGTTTTGATAACGAGTACGGTACCACTATGATTAATGGTATTGTAATGAATAAAATGCTGGACGGAAGACCTCAATTTAGTAATTGGGGTGGTTTGAATGATGCAACCAGAAACCAAGAGTTTACTTTTGGTTCCAGACCATCTGACTATACTTTTGGAGGAGTTTTAGGTACACAAGAAATCAATACCAGAGCTTCTGTTTTTAGACCAGGAACTAGATTGACTTTTTCGGCAAATAATACCAATTACAATTTCAGAACCATGGCTACCCATGCCTCAGGTATGAATAAAGAGGGATTTGGTTACGTGGTGTCATTGTCTAGAAGGTGGGCTGATGAAGGATACTTTGATGCATCAAGTGTGAATTCAAACGCCATTTTTATTAGTGCAGAGAAAAAAATAAATGAGGATCATAGTATCAACTTTACAGGGATTTATTCTCAAAACCGAAGAGGAAGAACTTCTCCAAATACGGAAGAGGTGAATAACTTAATGGGAATTAAATACAACTCATTTTGGGGTTACCAAGAAGGAGAAAGAAGAAACTCTCGTATGAGAGATGTAAATGAGCCGATGTTTATGTTCAGTCACTATTGGAAAGTAAATTCAAAAACCAACTTAAACACCAACGTTTCCTATCAGTTTGGAAAAATCGGTAATAGTCGTTTAGATTTTAATAATGTACAAAATCCAGACCCTGTTTATTACAGAAATTTACCAAGCTATTACACTACTTTACATGGTACCGATGCTGATGGAAATACTGTATGGACTCCAAATTACCCTGCTGCTGAACAAGCAAGATTAGCTTTCTTGGCTAGTCCACAAGTAAATTGGGATGCTATGTATCGTGCCAATACCGTTCCAATTACTGATGCCAATGGGATAGAAATTGGCAGAGCCCCAGGTGAGAGTGTATATGCTTTGTATGAAGATAGAATTGACGATAAACAATGGAACATAAATACTATCATGAATTCTCAAATTTCTGATAACATTGTGATGAATGCTGGATTGAACTTTAGAAGATTGCGTTCAGAAAATTTTCAAATGATGTTGGATTTGTTAGGAGGAGGCTTCTTCAGAGATGTAGATCCATTTTTTGCTGGAGATGCTTCACAACCTGATTTAAACAACCCAAACAGAACTATTGGAATCAACGAAAAATACGGGTATAATTATATTCTTCACGGAAGAACATTAGACGCATTTACACAATTTAAATTTACTTATAGCAAAGTTGATTTTTACTTAGCACAGTCTTATACCAGAACAGAATACCAAAGAGAAGGATTGTACAGAAACGGAATTTATCCAAACAACTCTTTCGGTAAAAGCAGATTGGTTGAATTTGATAATTTTGGTTTTAAAGGAGGGTTGACATATAAACTAACAGGCAGACATTTGTTTGATGTGAATGCCATTTATATGACCAAAGCACCTAATTTAAGAAACACTTTCCCGAATGCTCGTTTAAGCAATCAAATTACTCAATTCTTAGAAAGTGAAACTATTTTTGGTGGAGATGTAAGTTACATTATTCGTGCACCTAAATTAAAAGCCAGATTTACGGGTTTCTTTAACAAAGTTAGAAATGCTACCGAAGTAGGATTCTTCTTTGCAGAAGGAATTGGTTTGGTTGGTGAAGATGGACAATTGGCTCAAGGAAATGGTAATGCTTTTGTAGCAGAGATAGTTACAGGTTTAGATAGAAAAAATATGGGAATAGAGGTAGGTTTAGAATACCAAATTACTTCTACAATAAAAGCAACCGGGGTAGCAGCTATCGGACAATACACTATTGATAGTAATCCGAATGTGCAGTTAAATGCAGATTTTGTTCGTAGAACTATAAATTATGGAACTGCAACCATGAAAAATTATAAAATGGCAGGGATGCCACAACAAGCATACTCTGTAGGTTTAGAGTACCGTGACCCAAAGTTTTGGTTTATCGGAGCAAACGTAAACTACTTGGCAGATAATTATTTAGATATTTCAGCCATTATGAGAACAGATAATTTCTTTAATAATGACCAAGTACCTATTGATAATATTCCAATTCCGAATGTAGACGAACAATTAGCTAGAAGATACTTAAAGCAAGAAAAGTTTGACGACTTTTTTATGGTTAACCTAACTGGTGGAAAATCTTGGAGAATAAGCAAAAAGAACAGAAATACTTTTGGATTTTTTGCAAGTATCAACAACTTATTAGATGTTAAATATCGTACCGGTGGGTTTGAACAAGGTAGAAATGCTAACTTTGTGCAAGTAGATCAAGACCATGCAGGAGGAGTAAGAGCATTTGGGCCAAGATATTTTTATGGTTTCGGTAGAAACTACTTTATCAACTTTTACATCAACTTATAATTACTTAGTAAATCAAAAATATTATGAAAACAAATTTTTTAAAACTATCTATCTTAACTTTATTTACAGCTAGTGTATTCACTAGTTGTGTAAAGGATGACGATTTTGACATCCCAAATTTTAAGTGTAATGAAGTAAATATAACTGCTAACAAAACTGTGGCAGATGTATATGCTTTGGCTGGAACAACCATTCAACAATATCCGGAAGTAATTGGAGGTGATGATTATTTAGAAGCTTACGTTGTTTCTTCTGATAGAGGTGGTAACTTTTTTAAATCATTATCCTTACAAACAGTTCCAACACAAGCAAATCCGCAACCGCTTGGATTTAGTATTCCTGTTGATGTAGTAAGTTTATCTAACATTTTTGAAGTTGGTAGAAAGGTTTACGTAAAATTGGATAAGAGATATTTTAATATTACCAATGGCTCATTAATTATTGGAGAAATTTTTATCGGGTCTACTGGTAATGTTTCTGTTGGTAGAATTTCACCGTTTGATTACGGAAATGTATTATTTCGTTCATGTGAAGTAAAGCCAGAAGCTGATTTGGTGAGAACTTTAACTGTAAATCAAGCTAAACAAGATATCAATTTAAATACTTTAATTGAATTAGATGGTGTTCAGTTTGTAGATGCCGCAGTTGGTAAAACTTATTTTGATCCTAACGCAGTTGTTGGAGGAGCTACCAACCATTTATTAACAGATGCTACCGGTAATACAGTTATTTTCCGCACTAGTAGCTTTGCAAATTATGCAGGTCAAGTAGTTCCTGGAGAAAATGGTAAAGTAAGAGGAGTGATGACTAAGTTTGGAAGTGATTACCAATTTATAGCTCGTACCTTTAACGATATTCAATTAACTAATCCAAGAGTTGAGATTGATTTTGCACCACCAATTGTTGGAAATAATTTAACTTTCCTTTCTACTCTTAATGAAAACTTTGAAAGTTATACTGCAGGTACAAATACAACCGGACAAAATAATTTCCCAATGTATATCAATGATGCAGTAGTTGGTCCTGCTTATTGGAGATGTCGTTCTAACGGTACTCCAGCCAACAAATTCATTCAAATGACTGCTTTTAGTACTAGTTCAGCTTGTAGAACTTATTTTATTGTTCCGGTAAACTTTACAGCCGCTAACACATTTTCCTTCCAATCCAGAGCAAGTTTTAATGTTGGTGCAGTTTTAAAAGTATATTACACTACCAATTATACTCCTGGTGGTCCAATTAATATGGCTAACTTAACTGATATTACTTCTACATTTACTATTTCTACGGCAAATAGTGCTACTGCTGCATTTACTCCAAGTGGAACTTGGAATATTCCAGCTTCTTTAACAGGAAATGGTTATATTTTGTTTGAGTATACAGGTTCTGCGGTTTCTAGTCCAGCCTTAACTACCAATATGGATTTAGATAATATAGTGATCAACTAAAATTTAGAGGTATAAATTTTTAAAACGGTCGGGTTTTTTCCCGACCGTTTTTATTTTACATTTATACGGATGATTTTATTTTTTCCGGCAACCACCAATAAATTTCGGTTTATCCATTTTGCAATGTACATTCCTTTTTCTTCCGATATTTTTTCCCAACTCAAGCCACCATCTTTGCTGTAACTGATATGATGGTCACCAACTGCAATGACTTCTTTTCCTTTTCCGTTCGGACGGTATTGCACACAAGTAATGTATCCTGGATTGGAAGAAGTTTTGATTACTTCCCATGTTTTTCCTCCGTCTTTGGTATGGATGAGGTTGTTATCTCTTTCGTTTGGTTTGGTGTAATCTCCACCTGCAATCATTCCAGTTTTTTTATTGTAAAAATCCATTGTGTAAGCTCCTTGGGTCGATTTTCCTTGAATGATAGGCAAAGAGTTTACTTTCCATTCTTTTTTTTCTTGAATAAAAAGTCTTGAAGCTTTGCCACCTGAAATAAGGTATAATTTATTTCCAACTAATTTCATGTTGCTATTACTTGCCGCAAAATGTGCTTCTTCCGGAAGGTAGGTAAAAGTATTTTTTTCAAATTCTAATAAATTCTTTTTAGGATTGTAATTAAATAAACGTAACTGAAGATTTTCGTCAGGATCACTTAATCCTAGAAGTCCTTTTTTAGTAGAAATTAAAGCATCATAAAAGGCAGTTTTTAAACTATCTGTGAATATTAACTTAGCTTTGTTGGATTTCAAATCAATTGCATAAAAATTACACGGTGAAGAAATAGAAATTGCATACAACTTACTTTTGTAAAGGGCAATGCTTCTAAATTGTTCGTAATTAGAGCTAATTTGTAAGGATTGTTTCTCGTTGTTTTTCAACGAAACATATCCAATTTTGGATTGAGTCCCAACGTACCAAAGTTGGCCGTTTTTATATTCGATTGCTCGAATGCTAATGCTATCTGTTAAAATAGTACTGCTAATAAAAGTTTGGCCTATGCCTATTTGTATCGATAAAATGGCTATTATATAAAGTGTTTTCATACATACAAACTTAGCAAAATGGATACACAAAAAAACCGCTTCCATAAGGATAGCGGTTTTTATTATGATTTTAGAGGAAGGATTATTTTTTGACAATCATAAACTCACTTCTTCTGTTTTGAGCGTGTTGTTCTTCGGTGCAGTTTTCTTTGCAATCAACGATTGGTTCGGTTTCTCCAAAACCTTTACCGGAGATTCTTTCTTTTGCAATTCCTTTAGAGATAATGTAAGCCACGGTTGATTTGGCTCTTCTGTCGG
>Ga0208243_1000237_pt1 | contig 38587 bp, 31 predicted proteins | sample Subbio2Aug_QV12A_FD_184826 | JGI IMG/M metagenome (GOLD analysis project Ga0208243, IMG submission 184826) | Serpentinite rock and fluid subsurface biosphere microbial communities from McLaughlin Reserve, California, USA - CR12Aug_QV12A (SPAdes) | ecosystem: Environmental > Terrestrial > Deep... | reverse complement strand
GTTGTGGTAGCTTGGTTGTTCAATGCCGGAGACCAGGTACCAACAATACCATTTAACGAAGTCGTTGGCAAGGCAGATAAACTTGCCCCTGGACAAATGTCGGCAACTGAGTTAAAGGTTGGGGTGATGTCATTTGGTAACACAGTTATTGTTAATGTAGTTGTAGCAGCACACTGACCAGCATCTGGAGTAAAGGTGTATGTCGTAGTTGCTTGATTGTTCAATACTGGGGACCATGTACCAACAATGCCATTTAACGAAGTAGTAGGCAGTGCGGACAAACTTGCCCCAGGGCAAATGTCGGCAACTGGAGCAAAGGTTGGGATGGTAGGGGTTAATATAGTTACAGTAGTTGATCCTGTAATGGTACATCCAGAATTATTAATTGTTACTTCATAAATACCTGCTTGCGAAACAGTGATACTACTTGTGGTATCAGGTAATGGATTATTATCCAAGGTCCAACTATAAGCAACTAAAGTTGGGTCATAATTCTGAGCGGTAATACTAATGGTACCCGAAGAATTCTGACAAATTTCTAAAGTAGCTGGCATGTCAAACAGAGGAGTTAAATCTTGAACCACCAAATCAAAACTTAAAACGGTAAAACATGGTTCTCCGTTTCTTACCAAACGCACATAAATCGTTTGTGTTGGCGTAATGTTGGTGTAAGCTGTTGGATTGGTAATTGGGTTCACATTAAAAGTTGCATCATCATCAGATAAGTGATAGCTAAATGTGTAATTTCCAGTTAATGGAGCTAACATAGCTGCTTCATTGGAAGTTAAATCAAAGGTAGAAATACCGCTAGCATTACAAACTACCAAGTTAGATGGAGTTCCTGCATCAATCAAATTATAATATTCAATACTAATATCTGCTGTATTGGTACAAGGGGTATTGATATATTGAACTGTTACTGTATATATACCAGACTCGGTAACAGTCAAGGTTGGTCCTGTTTGAGCAGGGTTAAAATTCTCCCCATTTCTTTGCCAATTAAAACTAAATTGAGCTGGATTTAATTCTGTATCTAAAACAATACTATCTCCAGGGCATAATGCAGTTCCATCAGAGACTAATAAATCATTTCCTAATTGAATATCACCAACATTAAAACTATTTGCTTTCAAGAATACTGCAGAATCATAGGCTGTATCACTTCTGTCTTGAATTACTAATTTTATTCGATAATTCTGTTGTGGGATTACGTTTGCTTGAATTTGCATTGGTACAGTTACCCCATTAAAGTTAATAGGAGCTGCATTTGGATTTACCCCATTTGCCCCATAAAAGGTTCCAAAAAACTGTGGATTTACTGAAGGACATCCAGTGTTATATAATTGATCTCTGATAGTTACTACAGAAATAGGATCGGTAGTACCAGGAACCAATGCTAAGTTTTGCCAGGTTGTTGGATTACCATTAGCATCTAATTGTGTTACAAAAAACGCAAATGCATCTGAAAACGAACATTGAAAAGTTCCATATTCTTCTGAGGCAAATAAGAAATCAAATGTAAATTGACTTGCTAAAGGCACGAAATCAAATTGTACCCAAGTTGCATTCTGATAGGTAGATGGAGTAATTACTGAATTTAAATAAGTTGTTAATTGAGGGTCGTCAGTCCAGTTAGTTACAGTATTGCTTAAAATACTATTATTAGGCCCTTGAATGTTTGTAGCAAAACCAGTACTTAATACGATCCCTTCAGTAAATGGGAACGATGCACCAGGTGTATTAAAATAACCTATTCCACTTTGGTTAGTTAAAGGGGTGTTTAAGCCAGTTCCAGTTCTCCATTGGATGTTGGAAATAGTAGCACAATTAGAGTTTAAGAAAACATCTTCCACTAATTGCGGAACAGTATAAGTAGTTACATCCCCGGTTATAGGTGGGCCTGGGGTTCCAATACAAATATTAAAAGTGGTGGTTTCTGCAGCATTGGAAGCAGAATATACACGAATGTAATAAGTTTGTCCAACTACATAATTTTGAAAGAAACTATCGTTTGGATCAGAACAGAATAAATTAGTTAAAGCCCCACATGTTCCTGAATAAACTGCATGGTTTAAATTGGTGGTAGAGCCCTGAATATTAATTAATGATATGGTGTGTCGGGTGCTTGTAGCAGTAAAACTGTACCATACGTCATTATTAGCAGTACCAGTACAAGGAGTTATTGGTTGGGTAGACGCTGTTGCACCAATTACGGTTCCTGCTATCGTTTGTGTACAGAACAATGTAGTGTTTACTGGTACATTTATAGCTGTTGCACATTCGTCGTTAGAAATTAGAGTAATAAATTGGAATGGACCCTTCCATGCACTTAGATCATTGGTTGTTGCGTTACAAACGGAACGAACATAAAATTGATAAATTGCTCCAGAATTTAATCCGGTTGCAGTGTATGGATTATTAGAAGTTATAATTCCACTAGTAATATTTAAAGCTGGATTAGGTGCTGGACCACCTTGTTGTACAACATACACTTCCCATTGGGTAGCAGTTCCAACTTCTGTCCAACTAAGCTGAGCTGAGTTAATAGTTATATTGGTTACAGCTTGGTTTTGTGGTTTAGGACATGTTGGAGGAGTACAGTTTCCAATTCCTGAAAATAATAAAGAGTTTTGATTGCCTTGTCCGGGTAATTTGGTGTAAATGTCTTCGTTGAATGGGTCATTTATCACCAACCCAATTTGTTCTGGATTGGTGCCTCCAGCATTCCAAAATACTTCAAAGGGTACTCCAGGACATAAAGAAACCGGAATAGTAACTGGCCCACCACCTGATGTAAATGTTGGTCCTAGTGTTGCAATTAAAATGTTATTTTGTGTTACAGTAATTGTATTTCCTTGCCAGCCGTTATTGCCTGTGTCTGTTAAAACAAAACTGTAAACACATTGGTCAACTGTATTACATACTAAAGTATTAAACACATGTACTTGGCTCCAAGCACTTACACCATTTCCACAAACCGCTCTTACATATACGTTGTAAATAGTTGCTGGGTTTAATCCGTTAATTTGATAAGGATTATTAGAAGTAATGGTTCCTGTTGCACCTGCTCCTGGAGTTGGTGCGTTGTTTGGTAAAACCAATACTTCCCATTGGGTTTCAAAGCCATTAGAGGTCCAACTTAATGTGGCGGAATTAATCGTGATGTTTGATGTTGCTAATGCAGATGGAGGTAAACAAACAGGATTGTTACAGTCTACCATAGCATTATAAATAGTAGTTAGTGGAAATCCGGATCCTGGAGGTTTGGTGAAAATAGTTTGGTTAAAAGGAGATGGATTTATAATTGATAATCCAACATTATTAGGAAAGTTACCTGCAATATTCCAAAAAACTTCAACAGGAATATTGTTGCACAAGGGCACGGTTACATCTAGTTGAGTACCAGAATTAAAAGTTGCCCCTAATGTTGTAACTATAACACCATTTTGAATAATTTGCATTCTTGCACCATTCCATCCACCTGAAGTACTTGTCATTCGAAAAGTGTAGTTACACTGATTGGCAACATCACAAATGGCAGTACTAAACAAAAAGGGACCAGCCCATATACTATAACTACCACCTCCACAATTGGTTCTTACCCAAAACTGATAGTTAGAAGAAGCTTGTAATGGAGTTCCATCTAATAATTGAGTTGCTAAAAAACTATTTGTTGTAACAGGAGTACCTGTTCCAAGGGGAACTGTGTCACCAGCATTTTGAACTGCTATTTCCCATGCAGCAGCGGAACCATTAATTTGCCACCCTAAAGTTGCAGATGTTTGGCCGATGTTAGTAGCTGTTAAATTGGTTGGTGGTGGAGTACAACCTGGCTGTTGAATCACTAAATTATAGGAAACATTAGGAGCACTTGCAGAAGTTGAAATTACAACAATATAAGTTTGCCCAGCTACTGCATTAAAATTGAAGTTACGAATATTTGAATTGGTATTCGCTTGACCTGCCACGCAACTTACTCCAACATTTGCACAGCTATTGTAAATAAAAATCCCTGAATGATTTCCGTTTGGTGTCATTTGAACATTTACAGGGCCATTAGCAGGTGCCGTAAAGGTGTAAAATATATCAGGTCCAGCTAAATACGCTCCGCTTGTACCGCAACTAGCCGCTGTACCTGGAGTACCAGTAACACTACTGCTTAGCCCTTGTGTTGTTCCAAGGGTTGAATAAGGTAAAGATGGTATTTGAATTGCAGAAGCACAATTGTTTCCGGGAATAGCTGTTTGAAATGAAAACGGACCAGCCCAGTTACTAAAGTTGTTTGGCTGACATCTCGCTCTTACGTAATATTGGTACTGGGTAGCAGGTTGTAGGCCAGTAGCTACATACGGATTGGTATTAACAACCACGCCAGAGCCTGTAGGATTACCAGGTTGAGGTACAATTTCGATTTCCCATTCGGTTGCACCACTAGGGTTTCCCCATTGTAATTGAGCAGTAGTTTGGGTAATATTGGTAGCTGTTAATGCAGTAGGATCAAAACATTGCTGAGCAACCAATACGTTATCTAAAAGCCACCTATCTCCATTAATTATTGCTGTTGGTTGCGTAAATTGCATTACAAATGCTATATACACTTGTTGTCCAACAAATGCAGTTAAGTTGATAACTTTTTCTTCGTATACATCATATATAGAAGACAACTCGTTCTCTGAGAATTGTTGTACCAAAGCATAGTTTCCTTGGGCAGCTTGGTTGGCATTTGTTGAAACTCGAACTTGGTAAACCGTCCCTTGGTTACCGGCTAAAGTAGTACGAGCAAAAAACTTTAACTGACCATTGGTTGGTACCAAAATTTGAGGGGTGATTAACCAGTCTTGGGCAGTGTTTCCAGCACCAATGTTTTCTCTAGTCATAAATGCTGACCATGTTCCTTGGTAAACTTGGTTTGCTTGGTTAGTTCTTGTCCATGAATTCAGAGTTCCAACGCCATTGTCCGCAACCAACCAACCAGCTGGAGGAAATGATGCACCTTCAAAATCTTCAAAAAATTGAGCACTTGAAAACATGGAAACCAGCAACAACATGCAAAGTGTAGTAATTTTCTTCATAAGGTATAAAGAGTTTGGTTTTCAATTAAAATGATTTGCCAAATTATAAATTTTTTTAAGACTTCTTTAATAAAGATTTCAATTTTGACTCAAAATCAACATATTTAAGAAATACCTTGCTTTTTGTTATAAATAAAACTTGAAATTGAGACAAAAAGACTGGATAGAATCAAATTTCAAAACTTTACTTGCTTTTGTGATAAAGGGTTTGAATGTCCAATATTTTAAAAATATTAAAAAACGCCATTTTATTTAAAGCACTGAATATCATTTAATAAAACATTTTCAAACGAATACATTCGGTTACAAACGAAATTAAATAATTTATTACCGAATAATTTTTGACAGCCATTACAACTTTGCATCGTTGAAATCAACAAAAACAAATTTTTATTAATCTTTAAATTTATTTACGCCATGAATGCATTAAAAAACAAAGTTCAATTAATCGGACACGTAGGACAAGAACCAGAAATCAAAAATTTTGACGGGAAAAAGTTGGCAAACATTTCCATTGCCACCAACGAAGTGTACACCAATCAAAAAGGTGAAAAAGTAGAACAGACTACTTGGCATCGTGTTACTGCTTGGGGAAAAACAGCAGAAATTATTGAAAAGTATGTAAACAAAGGAAAAGAAGTTGCCATTGAAGGTAAATTAAGCAACCGCTCGTATGACGACAAAGACGGAAATAAACGCTATGTAACCGAAGTAGTAGCCAATGAAATCTTATTGATTGGAAAATAATAATCCGCACCATCGAACCACTTGGTTTCGATGGTGTTTTTTTGTTTCACTTTAAATTTATAAGCCATGCAAGTACAACATTTTAAAATCAGATTACATAACGATTTTTTAGTAGAAGATCAACAAAAGTTAAACGCATTTATCAAAGATAAAAATGTGCTTCAAACATCGAGTACTTTTATCACTGGAGTAAATGAATTTTGGTCGGTATTGGTTTTTTTTGAGGGTATTCCTACCAATGAAAATAAAGAAAAATCAACCAAAACCACTTTCCCTTCTATAACCAATTCGGTGAAATTATCGGAACAAGAAAATCAATTATTTCAAAGTTTAAAAGAATGGAGAGCAGCAAAAGCTGAAAAGCTCAAAATGCCACAATACATGATTTGCCACAATTCGGAATTGTTAAGTATTGTAAAATTGCAACCTAAATCACCGGAAGACTTAACCCAAGTAAAAGGTTTTGGAGATTTGAAACGCATGAAATATGGCAATGAAATCATTCAATTGCTACAAGCCTGTTAGTAAATTAAAAAATGGTAAAAAGCTGTTCAAAGATTTTTGGGCAGCTTTTTTATTTTAAAATGTTTCTTGCCTCTCTAAAAGTATTGGTATGTGCTTCTATAATTAGTTTGATGTCTTTGCTATAACCACCTCCCATACTTACCTGAACCGGTACTTGCAATTTTTTAATCCATTCAAACACCATGATATCTCTGTTTTTGCAGCCTTGCATACTTAAGCCTAATTTTCCCAATTTATCCGTAGCCAAAACATCTACTCCTGATAAATAAAAAACAAAATCAGGGGCAAAGTTTTTTTGAATAACTCGTAAGGCATTTTGCAAAGTTTCTAAATATATGGCATCGTTGGTTTGGTCTTCTAAAGCAATGTCCCAATCAGATACTTCTTTTTTAAAAGGGTAGTTTGATTTCCCATGCATAGAAAAAGTAAAAACGGAAGGTTCGTTTTGAAACATCACTGCGGTACCATTGCCTTGATGCACATCCAAATCGAGCATTAAAATTTTTTTGGCTAACTTATGTTGAAGCAAATATTTTGCTGCCACACCTTGGTCGTTAAGCAAACAAAATGCTTCTCCACTATTCGGATAAGCATGATGGGTACCACCTGCAATGTTAGCAGCAATTCCTTCTTTGATAGCAAATGTTGCTCCTTTGATCGTACCCTGGGTGATAATCAATTCTCTTTTTACCAACTCATTACTCAATGGGAAGCCAATTTTTCGGACGTGTTTGGCATCTAATTGTAATTGCAATAAATGGTTTACATAATTCGAATCATGTACTTGAAGTACATGCTTTAAATCAACTTCCTTTGGAGTAAAAAAGTCTGATGGCTCTGCAATTCCTTCCAACAATAATTGTTGCGGAAGGAGTTCGTATTTTTCCATAGGGAATCGATGGCCTTCTGGCAATGGATGCTTATATATTGGATGAAATGCAATTGGAAAACTCATGTGCTAGTTATCAATCCAATTTATTATTTCACTCGCATGTTCAAAAGTAAAAAATTGGTCGTGAACTATTGTGTGATCAATACGTTCATGAGCCCAAGTGGTATGAAAAGGAATATGAATAGCTGTTCCTCCTAAATTTAAAACCGGAAGGACATCTGATTTTAAAGAGTTTCCAATCATTAAAAAATCTTTCGCATCAATTTCTAAACGCTGCAATAATTTTTGGTAGTCAGGTTCTTTCTTTTCCATCATCACTTCAATGTGATGAAAATATTTTCCTAGTCCGGAAAGATGTAATTTTCGATGCTGGTCTAACAAATCTCCTTTGGTAGCTACTACCAATTTGTAATGTTGGCTTAAATAAGCTAAGGTTGCCTCAATACCATCAATTAATTTGACGGGTTTTTCTAACAATTCTTTTCCGTAATCTAAAATTTTTTCAATGGCTTTGGTAGAAAGGGTGCCATTTGAAATTTTGATTCCAGCTTCAATCATAGATAAAATATATCCTTTTATGCCATACCCATAAAGGGAAAGATTTTGAATTTCGATGGCAAATAATTCTGCTGAAATTCCTTGATGCGATAAAAAATCTTCCATCAATCCACAGAACTTTTTCTCGGTTTCCTCAAAATAAGGTTCGTTTATCCAAAGGGTGTCGTCTGCATCAAATGCAATGACTTTAAATTTCTTCATTTTTAAATGTAATAAATGCGAAATTAATTTTTATGTTTACAACATCTCTTAAAAAACAAATAATTATCTACCTATGAAATCGCCATTAACAAAAAGTTAGCTGCAAGCAATTGAAAAATCATCGAACACCTATGAAAATTATAAAATTGTGAGATAAACACCGATGAGTAAAATGGCAATAACATATGTGACCACTGAAAAATCAAAATTTATACATATGAAATTAAATTACTTATTTACTGCCTTTTTTTGTTTTTGTTTGGCACAAGCCCAAATGGAATTTAAAAGTAACTTTTGGGGTTCCGGATTGTACTTAAACGGTCAAAAAATTACAGTGAACGAAGCTAAAGAAAAAGTACAACAACAGCAGGAAGTTTTGCAACTATTATCAAAAGCTCAAACCAACCGAACTATTGGACAAGTAATGGGTGCAGCCGGAGGATTTACTTTTGGATTTGTGTTGGGTCAGGAATTTAACAAAAATGCCAATCCGAATTGGGCTGTTGGAGGAGCTGGTTTGGTAGTTGGAATTATTGGGACTGTGATTGAAGGGGCAGGGAACAAAAAATTAAAAGAAGCTGCCAATCAGTACAACCAATTACAAAATAGCAAGGCCTTTGAACCTACTTTAGAGTTGGTTTCCAATCAAAATGGGATAGGAATTGGATTAAGATTTTAAAATTACTCTTTTACCAGTTGGTAAAGTTCCACTGCTTTTCCATCGGTTAACATCGAAACGAACTGTGCCATACCCAACAAACGATGGTAGGGTTCGTTTATGTTTTTCCAATATTTTTCCGGAATTTGTTTTAAAAACAATCGATCAAAGTTGGTGGTTTTTCCTTCAAAATTTCTTTCAGAAGCAAATACGCCATATTGCAACAAATGTTGAATGATTTGATACCCCTTTAATTCTTTTTGAATCACCTCATCTGATTGGTAAATTTTAGGCACGCTAATTTGAATGATATCTTCCATTTGTGCCAAATATTTACTTTTTGCCATCAACGAAACCGGGAAATTTCCTTCTAGTATTGCCTTTTCGTTTTCATTAAAAATATGAACCGCATCTGCAATTAAAGCTCCTATTGCAAGGGCTCTTAAATAACTCATACGATCTTCTTTACTTGGGAGCATGCGGTATTTTTCGTTATCAATTCGATCTTTTACCAACTGAATTAAATATTCTAAGGCATAATCTTCGGATATAAGCCCTTTATTTATGCCATCTTCAAAATCGATAATGGTGTAACAAATATCATCTGCAGCTTCTACCAAATAAACCAACGGATGTCGGTAAAACGACCAATCAGGAGTATCTTTTTTAATGAGTCCTAAAGCATTAGTTACTGAAACAAAGGCTTCCAAATCTTTTTGAAATACTCCAAATTTTTTATCTTCAATTTGATTGGTTGGTTTATGAGGCAAACTTTCTTTTGGATATTTTAAAAATGCACCTAAGGTTGCATAGGTTAATCGCAATCCGCCTTCCATTCCCGGACGTGAAGTGGTTAATAACGAAAATCCGTTGGCATTTCCTTCAAACTTTACCAAATCTTGCCACTGTTTTGGAGTTAATTGCGATTGAAATTCTTTTCCTTTTCCGAACTCAAAAAATTCTCCGATTGCTTTTTCACCAGAATGGCCAAACGGTGGGTTGCCAATATCGTGGGCCAAACATGCTGCTGCTACAATTGCTCCAAAGTCGTGAATTTGATAATCCAAATCTATTAAGTGCGGATGCTTTTGTAAGATGCTTTTTCCTGCTAATCTGCCCAACGATCTTCCAACTACCGAAACTTCCAAACTATGGGTTAATCGGGTATGCACAAAGTCGGTTTTAGACAACGGAATTACTTGGGTTTTGTCTTGCATCAATCGGAATGGAGCCGAAAAAATAATTCGATCAAAATCAACTTCAAAATCCAATCGATCTTCAGTTTGATCTTTTCTTTTTCGAGGCTTTGAATCTCCATGTTTTTGAAGTGAAAGCAATTTTTCCCACTGCATCATAGTTGCTAAATTTTTACGACTTGCAAGTTAATGAATTTGCATTTAATTAGAATTGCTCTAGGAATTTTGCCAGAAAATCTAGTTTTAACACTTTTAACTTTATTTAGAAAATTTTAAAACATTAGTCTGATGCTGTCCTAAAATGGTGCTAATTTTAAAAATAAGATTTACTTATTGGTTAAATTTATAGGAGATAATTTTAAACTCCTAAAGCATATGAAAACTATCATTTACGCAATTTTAACCTTACTTGTTTTTACTAGTTGCACGGTAATCAGACCCGGTGAAGTGGGTGTTAGACAAACTTTCGGAAAATTAAAGGGAGAGCCAGTGGAAGAAGGACTTCGGTTTGTAAATCCAATAACTACTACTTATTTAAAAGTTCCGGTTAGAACTACCAATGTGGAGCAAACTTTATTGCTGCCATCAAAAGAAGGTTTGACTATTAATGCAGAGGTTTCGGTTTTGTATCACATTAAAAAGGAAAAAGCAAAAACCATTATTGAAGAAATTGGGAAACACTTTGAAAGAAATGTTTTGATAAACACCCTTCGGTCTTCTGCTGCTAATATTTCTGCGGAGTATTTTGCAAAAGATATGCATAGTTTGAAGAGAAATGAAATTGAATTATCTATTAAAAACAAAATGAATCAAGTGCTTTCTGAAAAAGGATTTGAAATTGAAGCCGTATTGTTAAAAAGCATCAACTTACCACAAAGATTGTCGGCAGCTATTGAAGACAAGTTAAGAGCAGAGCAACAGTTTCAGGAAATGGAATTTGTGGTAGAACGTGAAAAAAAGGAAGCCGACAGAAAACGAGTTGAGGCCGAAGGGATACGTGATGCTCAAAACATCATCAACCAAGGATTGACCCCAATGATTATTAAATACCAATCTATTGAAGCATTTAGAGAACTCAGCAAATCTAACAATGCCAAGGTAATTATTACTGATGGAAAAGCTCCAATTATATTAAATCAAGAATAATTTTGAATTATTTTATACTTTAAAAAGCATCCATAGATAAAATTTCTTTGGGTGCTTTATTCTTCAGATGCACCTAGTTCTTCAAATTCATGTCTTCTTCTTTTGTCTTCGTTGAATTTTTTCACATCAATTACCAAAGTTTTGCTCCATTTGTCGTGCCATCCACTACCATCTTGTCCTAAAAAACTTAAAGGATCAAATGGTACAAATCGGCATAAGGTTCGCAAAGCGATATGTTGCGAAGAGGCTTTGTTGCCGTTTTGATCAACTACCATGGTTCCGGTAATGTATTTTCCTATGGTTCGAGCAGTTAAAATCTCCATCAATAAATAATATACAGAAACAAGTAACAGTTCTATAAATATCTCTTGCAATCGGTTCATGTTTTCAAAAAAACTGACGTAGTCGGTCATAAAAAATTGATCAGCTATGCCTATAACAATACCAATACCTAAAAAAATGACCATTCTAACGATAAAATCGATACAAAAGTTGATAAATCGTTGGCTTTTGTTGGCTAAAACTTCTTTTGGAATAGAGCTCATATGTATAAAATAATAGGTGTCCGAAAAACTTAGATTTGTATAACTGAATTTATTTCAGCTTATGAAACTAGTTCATAATGACAACTAAATTATTTTTCGAACACCTTTAATGATAAGGTTAAAATTATTAAGATCCACACATTTCGCAATCTTCCGGGCCTGCGTTTTTAGAACGTTCAATCATGGCTCTAAAATCTGCTGCACTAATTGCTTCAGCTGTTTCTGGTTGAACAGCAACTTTTTCAACCGGATTGGTTTCTGTTTTTTTGGTTAATGTAAACTTAATGGCATCTCTTGCCGATTTGGTTCTTAAGTAATACATCCCGGTTTTCAAACCTGACTTCCAAGCGTAAAAATGCATCGAAGTAAGTTTTTGCATGGTGGCATCTTCTAAGAACAAATTCAACGATTGCGATTGGTCAATGAAATAACCTCTATGACGTGACATGTCAATGATGTCTTTCATGCTCAATTCCCAAACTGTTTTGTACAATTCTTTTAATTCTTGCGGAATTCCATCAATATTTTGTACGGAACCATTGTGGTACATTAATTCGTTTTTCATATCGTCATTCCACAATCCTAAATTTACCAAGTCTTCCAACAAGTGTTTGTTAACTACAATAAATTCTCCCGACAATACTCTTCGGGTGTAAATATTAGAAGTGTATGGTTCAAAAGCTTCGTTATTCCCTAAGATTTGCGAAGTTGATGCAGTTGGCATAGGTGCTACTAACAAGGAGTTTCTTATCCCATGTTTCAACACTTCTTTACGCAATTTTTCCCAGTTCCATCTTCCGGATAAATCTTCGTCTTTCAATCCCCATAAATTGAATTGGAACAATCCTTCTGAAATAGGTGACCCTTGGTAGCTTGAATAAGGTCCTTCTACTTTTGCCAATTCCATCGAAGCAGTTACGGCAGCAAAGTAAATGGTTTCAAAAATTTCTTGGTTTAATTTTTTAGCTTCATCGCTAGCAAAAGGCAAACGCAACATGATAAAAGCATCTGCCAAACCTTGCACGCCAAGGCCAACCGGACGGTGACGCATGTTGGAGTTTTCTGCTTCTTGCACCGGGTAGTAATTGCGATCAATTACTTTATTTAAATTTTTAGTAACGTGTTTGGTAACGTCAAATAATTTTTTGTGGTTGAATTCTCCTTTTTCTACGAACATTGGAAGCGACAAAGAAGCCAGGTTACATACAGCAATTTCATCTGGAGAGGTGTATTCTAAAATTTCAGTACACAAGTTTGACGAACGAATGGTTCCCAAATTTTTCTGATTCGATTTGCGGTTTGCTGCATCTTTATACAACATGTATGGAGTTCCGGTTTCGATTTGCGACTCCACAATTTTATCCCACAATTCACGTGCTTTCACGGTTTTTCTTCCTTTGCCTTGGGCTTCATAAGAAGTATAAAGTTCCTCAAAAGCTTCGCTATGTACATCGCACAAACCAGGACACTCGTTCGGGCACATCAAAGTCCAATCCGCACCTTGTTCTACACGTTTCATAAACAAATCCGGAATCCACATGGCATAAAACAAGTCACGAGCACGCATTTCTTCTTTACCATGGTTCTTTTTGAGTTCTAAGAAGTCGAAAATATCTGCATGCCAAGGTTCTACATAAATAGCAAAACTTCCTTTTCTTTTTCCTCCACCTTGGTCTACATAACGAGCCGTATCGTTAAATACACGCAACATAGGAACAATACCGTTAGAAGTTCCGTTGGTACCACGAATATAGGAACCGGTTGCTCTTACGTTGTGAATAGATAAACCAATACCTCCAGCTGATTGAGATATTTTTGCGGTTTGTTTTAGGGTGTCGTAAATACCATCAATGCTATCGTCTTTCATGGTTAATAAAAAACAAGACGACATTTGTGGTTTTGGGGTACCCGCATTAAATAAAGTTGGGGTGGCGTGTGTGAAATATTTTTTCGACATCAATTCGTAAGTTTCCAAAGCATTTTTGATGTCGTTTAAGTGAATTCCAACCGAAACACGCATGAGCATGTGTTGGGGTCTTTCTGCAATTTTACCATTCAAACGCAATAGGTAGGAACGTTCTAATGTTTTAAAACCAAAGTAATCGTAGTTAAAATCACGGTTATAAATAATGTGCGAATCTAATTCCTCTGCATGTTTTTCAATTACTTCATAAACTTCATCTGAAATTAATGGAGCTTTTAAACCAGTACGAGGGTTTACATATTCGTACAAGTCTTTCATAGTTTCAGAAAAAGATTTTTTGGTGTTTTTATGTAAGTTAGAAACTGCAATACGTGCAGCCAACTGTGCATAATCCGGGTGTGTTACCGTCATGGTAGCAGCAGTTTCGGCAGCTAAATTATCTAACTCGGAGGTAAGCACTCCATCGTACAAACCTTCGATCACACGCATGGCAACTTTTACCGGATCCACCAAAGGGTTTAGTCCGTATGACATTTTTTTGATTCGATCGGTAATTTTATCAAACATTACCGGCTCTTTGTGCCCGTCTCTTTTTACTACATACATATGCTTAGGTGTTAGTTTGGTGAGTGATTAGTTTTTTGGTTATTGAATGCTATATTTTAGAAATCCGCATCGGTTGTGAACTCCGTTGAGGTTTCTTTTTCTTTGCTCATTACTCCTGCTTTTTGGTATTCTGAAACTCTTTTTTCAAAGAAGTTGGTTTTTCCTTGCAAGTTGATCATGTCCATAAAGTCGAATGGATTGGTTACGTTATATACTTTTGGACATCCCAACTCCACCAACAAGCGATCGGTAACAAACTCTAAGTATTGGGTCATTAATTTGGCATTCATCCCGATCAAGCTTACCGGTAAGGATTCGGTAATAAACTCTCTTTCGATATCTAATGCTTCGGTTAAAATTTCCGTAATTCTGGCAGTGGAAACTTTATTTACCAAATGATGATTGTGTAGGTGAACTGCAAAATCGCAGTGCATTCCTTCGTCACGAGAAATTAATTCGTTAGAAAAGGTTAATCCCGGCATCAAACCTCTTTTCTTTAACCAAAAGATAGAACAAAATGCTCCGGAAAAGAAAATACCTTCCACTGCAGCAAAAGCAATCAATCGTTCTGCAAACGAATCAGATTGGATCCATTTTAATGCCCATTGAGCTTTTTTCATAATGGCAGGAAACACTTCAATAGCATGGAATAATTGGTCTTTTTCTCTTTCGTCTTTTACATAAGTATCAATTAATAAAGAGTACGTTTCGCTGTGGATATTTTCCATCATGATTTGGAATCCGTAGAAAAACTTGGCTTCCGGATATTGTACTTCGTTTACAAAGTTTTCGGCTAAATTTTCGTTTACAATACCATCAGAGGCAGCAAAAAATGCCAAAATATGTTTTAAAAAATATTTTTCGTCTGCATTTAATTTGTTGTTCCAGTCACTCAAATCTTGATGTAAGTCTATTTCTTCAGCAGTCCAAAAACAAGCCTCTTGGGTTTTGTACCATTGCCATATGTCATGGTGTTTGATAGGAAAAATAACGAATCGATTTTTGTTTTCTTGCAAAATAGGTTCCACGGTTGCCATAGTATCTTGAGTGTTAGTGATGTAAATTTGGTTTTTTTTAAGAAAATCAGGTTAACAAAGATGGCAAAAAATGCCTTTGGTTAAAAGGAATAATTATTCACAATTTGGAAGAGTTTTTAACAATGCGAAATATTTTTCTTACAAAAAACAAAAAGGTTAAACACTTGTTAATCAGGGAATTAAATCGGAAAGAAATTTTTGTCTAATCAGTTTATATCCCTAGTTTTTAAAGGGGTTAAGAGGTGTTTTAATCTTCCTTTTTGGCTTCTAAAAACTCAAAAATTAATTCACGTTCAAAACCTTTTTGTAAGAGTTTGGAAATTACTTTTTGTTGTTTTTTCCAAAAGTTTTTTTCTAGAGTTTCTGACCAAGTTTTTTCGGCAGTTGTCGAAAAAGTTTGAAGATATTCGTCTTGATCGATGCTTTGCAAACTTTGTTGAATGAGGTTGGGTGTAATGCCTTTAAGTTTTAAGGCATTTTTAATTTTTTGTTTTCCCCACTTTTTTTGTCGGTTTTTACTTTGGGCAAAGTGTAGGGCAAATCGTTCCTCGTTTAAAAAAGCATGTTGTATTAAATGCACTAAGATTTGGGCATGGTCCGAAACCGGACAACCCAAATCGTAGAGTTTTTGTGTCACTTCTTGGTGACATCGTTCCTGATAGGAACAATAGTATTCTAACTTGCTTATAAATTCCTTAACGGAAGTCAAATTAAGCGATGTTTAATTCTTGGTGTGTTCTGCGAATGGCCTCGTCGTTTTTCCAATCAATCCATGCTTGTCCTTTGCGTTTACGCATATAATTGTCGTAATGACGCATGATAAATACGTTATAAGCAGCTTTTGCTAAGTTGCTAATTTTTCTTGGAAAAGCACGCAAACTCATAGAGAAACCTGGAGTTACGTAATGCATATAATGCCAATAACCTTCGGGCATGTACAACATTTCTCCGTGGTTTAATTCGCAAATCAAGCCTTGGGCTTGTTTTAAGGCAGGCCATTTTTCAAAATCAGGATTGTCAAAATCAATGTCTTCTCTTGAAATTAAGGCATGCGGAACTTTGTATAGATATTTGGTTTGGTCAGGAGCAAAAAGGATACATCTTTTTTTTCCGTGAAAATGAAAGTGTAAAATGTTAGAATAATCGATATCATAGTGCATAAACACTCTGGAGTTTTCACCTCCAAAAAACAACATTGGCAATTGTTTTACCAATCGTAAACCAATATTTGGCCAATGAAAATCTTTATTTAACGAAGGTACTTCTTTCATTAAATTGTATAAAAAGATCCGGTAATTGGTAGGTTTGCTCAACAACAAATCAATGTAATCGCTCATTTTCATTTTGGCATGAGCTTCATTGAATCCGTCTTTATAAGAAACCGGACGATCATCATATAAAGGCACCTCTTTGTCTCCAGCAATTTGCTTGATGTATTCTAATTTCCATTTCTCGTAGGCTGGCCATTCACTAGTTAGTTGTTCCACTACTACTGGCTTTTGCTTTTGCACATAATTTTCGAAAAAGTCTTTTTTCGAAATGGTTTTAACTCTTTTAATTGGTGTTAAATGTAGTCCCATATTTTCCTTGTTTAAGGCTCTCCCTAAAAGCGTAGCAAAGTTAAAAAATGTTTACAAAAATGTTAGTTGAATTTTAATAGAATAAATTGATGAATCGTAGTAATTTTTGATATTTCAATAGCATTAGTCTTTCAAACGGGCCTTTTCGTTACGTTCAATTTTATGATTTGGTCTGCTCCACTTTGGTTTTTCTCCTAAAGCTTGGTATTGAGAATCTTCTGCTTCTACCGTTGTTGGTTGCATTTTTTTAATGAATGGTTTTTGTGGTTGTAAACCTAATAATTCAAACATTTTCATGTCTTCATTTACATCCGGATTTGGAGTGGTAAGAAGTTTGTCTCCAGCAAAAATAGAGTTTGCTCCAGCAAAAAAGCACATAGCTTGTCCTTCTTGGGTCATTTGAGTTCTTCCGGCAGAAAGTCGTACTTGGGTTTCTGGCATCACAATACGGGTTGTAGCTACCATTCGAATCATTTCCCAAATTGAAACCGGTTCTTGATCTTCAAGAGGAGTCCCTTCTACAGCCACCAAAGCATTGATAGGAACGGATTCTGGTTGTGGATTTAAGGAAGACAAAGCAACCAACATTCCTGCTCTGTCTTCTATGGATTCTCCCATACCTATAATACCCCCGCTACAAACGGTAACATTGGTTTTTCGAACATTTTGAATGGTTTCAATTCTATCTTCAAATGCTCGAGTGGAAATGATGTCTTTATAGTAATCTTCAGAAGTATCTAAATTATGGTTGTAGGCATACAAACCTGCTTCAGCCAATCGGTGGGCTTGGTTTTCGGTAATCATACCTAAAGTACAGCACACCTCCATATCTAGTTTATTAATGGTGCGAACCATTTCTAAAACTTGGTCAAATTCTGGCCCATCTTTTACGTTTCTCCATGCAGCACCCATACAAACCCTAGAAGAACCTGAGGCTTTTGCACGCAAAGCCTGGGCTTTTACCTGACTTACACTCATCAAATCGTTGCCTTCCAGGTTGGTGTGATAACGGGCAGCTTGCGGACAATATCCGCAATCTTCCGGACATCCACCTGTTTTGATAGAAAGTAAAGTTGAAACTTGCACCACATTCGGATTGTGGTATTTGCGATGCACTGTGGCAGCTTGGTACAACAAATCCATCATTGGTTGGTTGTATAATGCTACAATTTCTTCTTTAGTCCAAGTATGTTTGATGTCTGACATAAAATCGTGTTTTTTAATTTCGAGTAAGGGTTGCAAAGTTCGTTTTTTTTGGCAAAATAATCTTTCTGGTTATTTTATTCTTGATATATGGCAATCTTTTTTTTGCCATTGGCATCTATGGAAGCTCTGTACATGCCTTTGGTATTGAATTCCATCACTACATTTCCGTGGCTATCTAAGGCGATAATTCCACCATCACCACCCATTTTGGCCACTTTTTGGTGGATGGTTTCTTTGGCTGCATCTGCCAAACTTTTGTTTTGATACGTCATTTGAGCAGCTATGTCGTAGGCAACTACATTTCGTATAAAAAATTCTCCCCAACCTGTAGCAGAAACTCCACAGACTTGGTTTTTGGCATAAGTACCAGCTCCAATAATAGGGACATCACCTACACGACCAAATTTTTTATTGGTCATTCCTCCAGTAGAAGTTCCTGCAGCAATGTTACCATGTTTATCTAATGCAACACAGCCCACAGTGCCAAACTTTTCGTCTTTGTTTGGATTTGAATTGGCTTCCTTTTCTTTGGCTTTTTGCAAGGCCTCTTTGCGTGATTTTGTAAAAAAGTAAGAAGGATCTACCTGTTCCAGTTGATGTAATTTTGCAAAAGTTTCTGCACCAGAGCCAATCATCATGACATGTTCAGATTCTTCCATGACTTTTCTTGCCAATGAAATTGGGTTTTTAATAGTGGTAATTCCAGAAACGGCACCAGCATTTTGGTTTTTTCCATCCATGATGGCAGCATCTAATTCAATGGTGCCTTGGTTGGTTAAAACCGCTCCTTTTCCGGCATTAAATAAAGGGGAGTCTTCTAAAATTTTCACCACTTCTTCCACTACATCTAAACTACTTGCACCTTGTTGCAACATTTTGTACCCTTTGGAAACAGCTTCATTAAGTTTTTGATGGTAGGCATTTTCTAAAGAATCGTTCATGTTTTCTTTTAAAATAGTTCCTGCCCCTCCATGAATGACAATACTTATCGGGTTTTCGGATGGTTTGTTAGGTTTTGAAGTGGTTTCTTTACAAGCAACCAATATCATCAAGCAGACCATACTTGCTACAAAATTTGTTGTATTTTTTAAATTCATAACTTTCCCTTTTAATTAAAAACAAAAACTACTGCAAAGTACAGTAGTTTTGTAAAATTAATGTTTTTAATCAGATTTATTTCTTCATAATTTTAACCACTTTGGTTTCTCCTTCCACGGTTTTTATTTGCATCAAATAAATTCCTTTTTGTAAAGCTTCGATGTTGACATTTAAAATGGTTTGTTGGTCAAAAACCTTTACAACCAATCTGCCATTCACATCATAAATTTCTACCGAAGCAATATTCGCTTTGCTAGATTGGATTTGAATGGTGGTAGTTGCAGGATTTGGATACACCACAAACTCGTTAACTGGAATTTCTTCAAAATTTAAGGTTTGAACAAATTTGGTTAAAAATGTATTGGTAATGATAGGGTCGTTGTAATCAAAATAAATGGATGCCGTGTTTGGGATGATATCATTTACTTGGTAACCTGCATTTGGCTTAATTTTAAAATGAATAAATCCTTGACTTAATTCCTCACTTTGACTTTGTGGAACCAAGTTGATATTGTTAAAATTCCATCGAAGTTGGTTACCTTTTCTTTCCAAAATATAGGCATGAGAAGCATCAATCATTTGTAAAGAAGAAGGGTTTAATTTATTGTCTAATATGTCATATACATTCACAAATATAGCTTCTGCGGTACCCGTATTTTGGAAACGAATGGTGTAGTACAAATAATCTTCTGAAGTAAATTCAGAAATCAAAATTTCTTTGCCATGCGATTCCATTTTATCGTTAGGATCGTAAGAACCAATCACGATTTGACCTAACTGACTTTGGTTGTTATTGGAAAGAGGCTCTGTAACCGTTGAAGTTACATTTGCTTGATTCAACAAAACCGTACCCAAAGCTGTAGTGGCAGGTACTTGCATGGTTACCCAATAATTTCTGGTTTCTCCGGGTTGTAAGTTTGTATAATTGATTTGAATTCCATTAGCGATACTTTGATAGGTAGTAGAAACGTTCAAAATAGTTACAGCAGTATCTGGTAAAAATTGTATTTCTCCTGATGTTGGAAACAAACCATTGTTTTTTACTATAATTTTATTGGTATAAGCAAAACCTGGTCTGGGAGAGGCACCTTGTGGAATCACATTTATGGAAACATCAGTAAATGGCTGCGAAATGGTTACCGGGAACCAATACGTATTATTACCATTTGGCACATAAGTAATATTACTGTAAGTGGTATTGCACTGTAATAAAGTAGCAAACTCAGGATGCACTTGATAAGAAAAACCAAAAGCATTACTATTATTAACTAAAATATTACTAGATCCAACCGGGCTATATAATTGCGTTGTGTTCCCTAAATTAGTATAAGTAAAAGTACCTAACGGACAAGGCAACTCATTAGAATCTTTAATGCCGTTGTTATTTAAATCAAAGAATGCATTAAGGGTAAATTGGTTATTACAAGCTTCGGTATTGCCATTAAAAATCCCTTTTCTAATAAAAACAGCCGAATCGAAAGCGCTATCTTGTCTGTCTTGAATGACCATTTTGATTCGGTAACTTTGATTTGGAGTTACATTGGCAGTAAAACTCATTGGCACGGTAATCCCATTAAAATTGATGGGTGCAGCCCATTGGTTAATTCCGTTTACCCCATAAAAAGTATGGAAAAATTGTGGATTTACAGAAGGGCAACCAGAATTATATATGTTTTCACGGATGGTTACTACGGAAATTGGCTGCTGTGTTCCTGGAGTTAAAGCTAAATTTTGCCAGTTGGTTGGGTTTCCGCTATCATCTAAAGGTGAAATAAAAAAAGCAAAACTATCTGAAAAATTACATTGATAAGTGCCATATTCATCTGATGCAAAAATATAATCAAAAGTAAAACTAGACGAGCTTGGTACAAAATCAAATTGCACCCATGATGCATTAAAATAATTAGAAGCAGGCAAAACGGAATTCAAATAATTAGTCAATTGAGGGTCTCCAAGCCAATTAGAGGAGCCATCACTTAATGTGGTTAAATTTGGACCTTGGATATTATTTACATTTCCGGTACTCAACACCAAGCCTTCTTGAAAAGGAAATAGGGAATTATTGGCGTTAAAATAACCTATTCCACTAAATCCAAAACCAGCATTATTAGCTGAAAAAGAACTCACATTTGAAATTTGAGCACAGCCAGAATTTAAAAAGACATCGTTTATTAATTGAGGAACAGAAAATAAATTAGAAGATCCAATTACAGTATTGCCAATTCTTTGCAAACATATTTTAAAATTACTCGGATTGACATTAGCAGTAATAGACGCTGTTGAAAAAACTCTTACATAATAAGTTGTTCCAATAGAGTAATTGTTGTATATGCTTTCTAAGTTATTTTGACAAAAAATCAGATTTAAATTACCACAATTTCCTGTATACACAGCATGTTTGATTGGCAATGCATTAGTTGAAACACCAAATAATTTGATTAAATGGGTAGCACTGGTTGCTTCAAATGTAAACCAAACATCATTACCGGGAACTCCATCACAATTGGACAATGTTGCCGTAGAGGAGGGAGTTGCCCCTGCTAAGGTGGAAGAAATAAAATTGGTGCAAGATAAATTGGTGTTTGCAATTAATGGAATTGCATTAATGCAATTATCTGCAAATTCTGGTGTATTATTGGCATTATAACAAATCCAATTACTTGCTCCTATCGTTGGGCCACAAACAGCTCTTATACAATAATCATAAGCAACACCTGGAGTTAATCCTGTAACAGTAAAAGGATTGGTACTAGCTACAATGCCTTGAGAATTTGCTGTAGGTGCAGGTGACCCGGTAGGTTGTACCAATACTTCCCACATGGTTTCGTCTGCTCCTGGTTGCCAATTCAATACTACAGAAGTAGTTGTAACATTACTTATTTGAATGTTGCTTGGTGGTAAGCAATTGGTATTTTGAGAAAATAATACAGAAAAGCTTAACAAAAACAGTACGTAAAGTTTTTTCATTTTTTTTGTGTTTGTATCAAAAGTAGATAATTTTTCATAACAGATGTTAAAAAGTAAAATATCTCACAATTTTGGTCTATAATATTAAAATTACTCCCCTAAACAGATTTACTATCTTTGCTGCATGACGCAAAAAAAATTTACGTATCCAACTTCTGACAAGTTAAAAAGTAAGAAAAGAATTGGTCAGTTATTTGCTGAGGGAAAAGCTGTAAAGAGTTTTCCGCTCCGATTGATTTATATTCCAATAAATGAAGAGGAGAATGTACACAGAAATTTTGGGGTGTCTGTTTCTAAAAGAAATTTCCGAAAAGCAGTCCATCGAAACAGAGTAAAACGTTTAATGCGAGAATGTTACCGGCTTAATCAACATTTATTAGAAACACCAACAAATAAAGGTTATGCTTTGATGATGATTTACCAAAACAATGAGCTACCAGAGTTTAACGCATTGATGAAAGCTACACAAAAACTATTACAAAAGTTTCAAATTGCGGTTTCTGAAAATCCGATTCCATCCTAGCGTTTGTAAATTGGCATACTTTTAAAGTTTCGTCAAAGCTTTATTTTTATTTTTGTTGATGCCTTTTGGCATATTTTTAGTTATCTCTATACAAAAAAACAAATGAATTTACTTAAAAATAAAATCCTCGTTGGCATTATTGCAGTAAGTACTTTAGGATTGGTGGCATTTTCTACCATCAAAGAAGACTACTTTGAAATTACCAAGCAAATTGAAATATTTACCACCTTATACAAAACAGTAAGCACCAACTACGTGGACCAAACCAATCCTACTGATTTGATGAACAAAGCCATCAAAAATATGCTCACAGAATTGGATCCGTATACTGTGTATTTTAATGAGCAAGAAGTCATTAAATTTAAACTAAACAGTGCAGGTGAATACACCGGAATTGGCGCAATGATTAGCAGGAAAGACGGTAAAATCATTTTAAAAGAGCCTTACAAAGGATACGCTGCCGATAAAGCCGGATTAAAAGCCGGAGATGAAATTTATCAAATTGGAGATATCAAATTAGAAGACTACAAAGAAGATGTTTCTACCTTACTAAAAGGGGCAAAAAATGCTAAAAAAGAAATTTTTTTCACCCGACAAGGCAAAAACCAAAAAGTGGAATTACAGCTAGAAGAAGTTGATATTAAAGCAGTTCCATTTTACGAAATGTTAGATGATAAAACCGGTTATATTGTGTTATCTGCCTTCAATGCTAAAACAACCACCGAAACCAAAAATGCCATTATCGATTTAAAAGCCAAAGGAGCCACCCAATTAATTTTAGATTTAAGAGGAAATCCAGGAGGTTTGTTATTGGAAGCAGTAAACATTTGTAATTTGTTTGTTCCGAAAGATGAAGTTATTGTAACCACCAAATCAAAAAACGAAAAATACAACATCACTTACAAAACTCGAAATGAACCATTAGATTTACAAATACCTTTAGCAGTGATTATTGATGGAAAAAGTGCCTCTGCATCAGAAATTGTTTCAGGTGCTTTGCAAGATTTAGACCGAGCAGTGGTAGTAGGTAGCAGAAGTTTTGGAAAAGGATTGGTACAACGTCCTATCGACTTAACTTACGGGACCCAAGTAAAAGTTACAATTTCAAGATATTATACTCCATCCGGAAGATGTATACAAGCATTAGATTATGCCAATAAAGATGCTAGTGGAAAAGCCCAAACCACAAACGAAAAAGACCGAAGAGCCTTTAAAACCAAAAAAGGAAGGACTGTTTATGATGGTGGTGGCATCCAACCGGATATTGAATTACAAGAAACTAAAACAAGCACCATTGCCAATGCGTTAACCAATAACGATGCAATTTTTTTGTATGCAACCCAGTGGTATTACAAAAACCCATCGGTTGGAGATAAAATTCCGGTGATTACTGCAACCGATTGGCAAGATTTTAAAGCTTTTATAAAGAAAGAAAAATTAGCGTTGAACACCGAGACCGAAACTTCTGTAAAAAAAATAGAAGAACTAGCTAAGAAAGAAGAAATTCACTCAGACATTCAAAAGGAATACCAAGCATTGTTGGCAGCTGTTCAAAAAAGTAACGAATTACAATTAGATAAATACCAAGAGGAGATCAAAAAATTATTGGTAGATGAACTAATCAAACGATACCAATACCGTGAAGGCTTGTATGCGTATTATGCCCAAAATAGTGCTGAGGTAAAAAAGGCAAAAGAGTTGTTGAATAATGCCTCACAAATCAAAAAAATACTTCAAAACTAATGCGATTCTTTTGTGTTTTTTATCTGCTTTTTATTTCGGTTTCTGCTCAGGAAACAGAAGTATACAGCATGTTTTTTGACACCAATAAATTCAATTTAGATACCAATCAAACCAAAGGTTTGTTAGAGTTTACCAAAGTAAAAGACACTTCATTGTTAGAAAGTATTCAAATTTATGGTTATTGTGATGACCGTGGAAAAGAAGATTATAACTTTAAATTATCAACCAACAGAGCCAATGCAGTGCGAGATTTTCTGCTTGAAAATGGCATTAAAAATAAGATTATTGTAACTATTGAAGGCAAAGGCAGAATTTTATTAGAAGAAGATATTCAAGGGGATTTGGCAGAAATTCGCTCAAAAAACCGAAGAGTAGATGTGGTATTGCAATGGAAACCGGTTGTTTTAGAAGAATTAAAAATTCCTGGCTTATATACGAGTATTCAAAAAGAGCATTTGGTTGGGGACAGAATTTATTTAGAGAAACTATTTTTTGAATCCGGAAGTAGTAGATTAACCCAGAAATCGGTAAACGAATTAAACAAGATTGCATTGTTGATGCAACGCTATCCGAATTTACACTTCGAAATTCAAGGACACATTTGCTGTACTCCTAAACACAAAAAGGAAGCTATTGACATTGATACAAAAAAAAGAGAATTATCTGTAAACAGAGCTTTGAATGTTTATAAGTACTTATTAAAAAGGAGAATTAGCAAAGACAGACTTACCTACATTGGTCTAGGCAACTCTCAACCTTTGGGAAAAGATCCATCCATGGACAGAAGGGTTGAATTGGTAATCACTAAAATCTAAAAAAAAAATCACATGCTATCAAAACATGTGATTTTTAAGAAAACAACCTTTTATAATTATTGAGCTTCGGTAACTACTTTACCTTTAATAGTTAAAATTTTAGGCAATTTATCATCTCCAAATTCTACGGTAACCGTTTTAGTAAACGGACCACCAGCAGCTGCATTATATTTTGCAGTAATGGTTCCAGTTTCGCCTGGTTTGATTGGAGTTTTGGTGTAATTGGTAGCAGTACAACCACAAGATGCCTTTACGTTAGAAATAATTACAATTTCTTTGGTGTTGTTTACAAACGAAAAGTCGTGTGTTACAGGCACGCCTTGTTTGATGTCACCAAAATCGAAAACTTCCTCTTTCCATTGTACTGTAGGAGCTGGTTTTTTTGCAACAGGAGTTTCAACTTGGGTTAATGTTGCATTTTCTGTTTTGTTTTGTAATGCTTGTTGTTCAGCGGTTGGTTTTTTTACAATTTTAGAAACTTTTGGTTGGGTTTGTGCCAAAGCAAAAGATCCAATTAAAAGGGCAGTTAATAAAATTTTCATACAATTGTTTTATTAGTTAAACTTACGATTACAAATCTATCACATTTGTTTTCAATCCATGTTAATCGCTTTTTAATTCTTGTTAACAAGCTGTTAAGTGCATGGATTTACTTTTTTGTACCATTACTTAATTAACTACATTTGTTAGGTAAAGCAATTATTCATGCTAAAAGTAAAACAACTTAATTTTTTGGTAGCTCTCGGTTTTATAGCCATTATAGGGGTGTTTGTGATGCAAGTAAGCTTGATTAAAGATGCTTTTGCTTTTGAAAAAAAAGACTTTGAGCAAAAAATTTATTTTGTTTTGGAAGATGTATTGCAAAAAATACACAAAACCAATAACACCGAACAACCTTACACCAATCAAATCCAAAAAGTATCTGACGATTATTACATTGTTAATGTAAACGATGTTTTTGACAACCAAATTTTAGAGTACTACCTAACCAACGAGTTTGAAAAGGTAAAACTCGATTTAGATTATGAATACGCTATTTACGATTGCTCTTCAGATCAAATGGTTTATGGAAATTATATCAGTTCTAAAAAAAACGTAAAACCATGTAAGGACTGTTTTCAAAAAGATGAAAATTTAATCTACTATTTCGGGATTCGATTTCCTAAGCTCAAGTGGAGTGTTGCAAACAGTATTCACTATTATTGGATTTTTGCCGGAATTTTACTTTTGGTGCTGTTTATTTATGTGTACTCTATTTATACTTTATTACAGTACCAACGTTTAGCCTCTTTACAAAAAGATTTTGTAAACAATATGACACATGAGTTTAAAACCCCTTTAACCTCTATCTTGATTGCTTCCAAACAAATGGAGCAGATGAAGGAAGAGCAAAAAGAGAAAAACCAAAAATATGCCCAACTAATTCACCAACAAGCACAAAAACTAAATGAACATGTAGAGATGATTTTACAAGTGGCACAAAGTGAACAACAACGAAAAATCATTCAGAAAAAACCAATGGATTTGGTGCAGCTCATCCATCATGTAAAAGAAGATATCGTGTCGAGTTTGCAAAAAAAAGCAGAAATTAATTTACAGCTTCCTACCAAATTAATGGTTCAAGCGGATGAGTTTCACTTTTATAACGTGATGTATAATTTGTTAGACAATGCTTTAAAATATGTGGCAGAACCGATTAAAGTAGAAGTGGAAATAGTTTTAAAAAATCATCCTACCTTATTGATTACAGATAACGGAAATGGAATAGAGGAAAATGAAATTCCGTATATTTTTGATAAATTTCACCGAGTACAAAACGAAAAAACGGAAACCATTAAAGGCTTTGGTTTAGGGCTTTTTTATGTAAAGAAAATAGTTGAATTGCACGGTTGGAAAATAAAAGCGAAAAATCAGGCAAATAAAGGATTACAATTTGAAATAACAATTCCTAAAAAAGATTGGATACATCATGACTAAAAAGCATTTATTGTATGTGGAAGACGATGCAACGATTGCATTTTTAACCAAAGATTTTTTGGAAAATCAATACGAAGTTACCCATTGTTCAGATGGAGAAGAAGCCATAACATGCTTTATGCAAAACACTTTTGATTTGTGCATTTTAGATATCATGCTCCCCAAAAAAGATGGTTTTGAAATTGCAAAATTCATCCGTCAGAAAAACCAAGAAATTCCAATTATTTTTCTTTCTGCCAAAACCATGAAAGAAGACCGAATCAAAGGATTAAAGTTAGGTGCAGATGATTATTTGGTAAAGCCATTTAGCATGGAAGAATTGCAATTAAAAATTGAAGTTTTTTTGCAGCGAAGTCAAAAATCATCCAATGCAGCAAGCAACTATACCATAGGAAATTTTACTTTTTATCCTGCTAATTTTGAGTTGGTTTCAGAGGCAACCAAAGTGCAGTTAACAGAACGTGAAGCCATGTTACTCCAAATGTTTTTAGACAACATTGGAAACGTATTAAAACGTGAAGTAATCCTTACCAAATTATGGGGTTCAGATGATTATTTTTCCGGAAGAAGTTTAGATGTATTTGTGTCTAGATTAAGAAAAATATTTAAAGATCACCCAGATATTAAGTTTGAGAATATTCCCCGAATAGGATTCAGACTAGTTATTTAAGGAACCACCGAAAGCATATAGGCTTCCAACGCCTCCAACTCCTCCAAACTCATTTTTTTGGTAATAGCAAGGTTAGCTTTCATAATTTCATATTGTTCAGGTGCTACTATAGGCTGCATATCTCCTTGTAAAAAACTAACCACAGAAGCATCTTTTTCTTGGTATATTTTCATGATTTCTACCACACTTGGTCCTATAATTTTTTGATCGGTTTTATGGCAAGTGTTGCACATGCCTACTCCAAAAAATAACTCCTTTCCCTTTTCTACTATTTGGTTAGGTGCTGTTTCTGTTGACTTTCCAAAGTTTTCTTTGGGACTTTTTTGGCATCCAATAAAAAGTAATATCACAACTGCCATTAAAAATGTATTCTTCATAAAGTAGGTTTTTACAAATTTAATGTAAATGCAAAATATCCCCAATTTTTAGAATACTTTTGTTAATGAAAAACCCTCCAATCATGAAAAAAATCTACTATTTAAAAACTTGCGATACTTGTAAAAAGATTTTAAAAAGCCTTCCGAATATTTCAGAATTTGTTTTGGTAGATATTAAAGAAAATCCTCTTACGGTATATCAGTTAGAAGAATTATATAACCTAACCCAAAGCTACGAAGTGCTTTTTAGCAGAAAAGCTAAATTGTATAAAGAAATGGGCTTGAAAGATTTTGACTTAACAGAAGCAGATTATAAACGTTATATTTTAGAGCATTACACCTTTTTAAGCAGACCAGTTATTGTGGATGAACAAAATATTTTTGTAGGGAGTAGTCCCAAAACCTTACAAGCAATCGCACAACATTTTGCCAAGTAAATCATGAGTAATATCACCAAACACCAAGTAACTTCCCGAAATTTAGTACTTTCTATCGTGCTAAATATTGCCATTACTTTATCGCAAATTATAGGTGGAATTATATCAGGTAGTTTGGCTTTGATTTCGGATGCAATCCATAATTTTTCAGATGTAGTTTCGTTATTACTAAGTTTTTTTGCACACAAACTTTCCCGAAAAAAAGCCTCTATTCAGCAAACATTTGGTTTTAAACGAGCAGAAATTATAGCAGCTTTTATTAATGCTAGTACGCTTATCATTGTGGCTTTTTATTTGATTTACGAAGCCATTCATAAGTTTTTTAACCCAGAACCCATTGAGGCTAGTTTGGTGGTTTGGTTGGCCTTATTAGGAGTAGTATTTAACGGGGTTTCTGTTTTGTTGTTACAAAATGATGCCAAGCACAATTTAAATATGCGTTCGGCTTATGTACATTTATTTACAGATATGTTGGCATCTGTAGCGGTTTTAATTGGTGGTTTGCTGATGTATTGGTATCAGTGGTTTTGGGTAGATAGTGTGCTTACATTTGCCATTGCCATTTATTTAATTGTAGTTGGATTGGATTTATTAAAAAAGTCTACCCAAATTTTGATGCTTTTCACCCCTTCTAACATCGATATTAAAGAAATTGTAAGAGAAGTGCACCAAATTCCCGGGGTTGGCAAACTACATCACATTCACGTTTGGTTACTTAATGAAGATGAATTGCATTTAGAAGCACACTTAGATTGCGAAAAGGATATACGCATGAGCGAATTCAACGATTTATTGCATCAAATTGAGGAAGTTCTCTACGAAAAATTCAACATCAACCATGTGAATATCCAACCGGAGTTTCAAAAAGCGGATCCAAAAGATTTTATTGTACAAGATTAATATTTTGTAAATTCAGTCAATCAACTGACGGAATTAATGTAAATTCAGTCAATTTGATTATAAAAATAGTCGTTTCTGGTTGTTATAAAAACAAATGCAACACCCCAAAAAACACCAATTGAATCATCAAAAAAGGCAAAGCCAATGGATTTTTCAGTGTTTCTTTTTGGCTTTGCATGATGAGTGAAAACAAGAAAGCACAAAATCCCCAGGCAATAAAATTTTGTAACGGAATATCCGGGTGATCCCAATGCCAGAATCCGTGTGCAATGGCCACAGGTTCAATCACCAAATCTAATGCAACCAAAAGTAGAGCGGTGGTAATGGCAACTAAAAACGGTGAATTCAACCATTTTTTCATAGTGACCGTTCCGGTATAAGTCAACAACAACCAATTGATTCCAATCAAGGGAGGGGTACCCCACAGTTTAAATCCTAAAGCCTGGTCATAAGCATATACTCCGAATATTTTTCCGGTATTTACTCCGGCTACTTCCACCAAAAACCCAAGTAGTACAACTGTAGTAAATTTCCAAACCAGACTTTTGCTCCAATTTTTTTGGTGGTATAATAATATAAAAGTAGATAACAACAAATTCAAAGGAGTCAACAAAAAGAAATCTGCTCCCAAAAGAGCAAAGCCCACCCATCCGGTAAGATGTAATAAAATTAAAAAGCCCAAACAAAATTTGGGATTATCGAGCCACTTCTTCCACATAATGCGTTGCGATTTTTGCACTTAATAAACATAACGGAATTCCTCCACCCGGGTGCGTACTCCCTCCTACGAAATACAATCCTTTGATTTTATTGCTAAAATTAGGATGACGTAAAAATGCCGCAAACGGATGATTACTGCTCGTACCATATAACGAGCCCTGATAAGAGGCCGTTTTCAAGTCAATGGTTCGAGGATCGAGGATGTCCTCCACTTCAATCAAACTTTCGATGTCGGTTTTTAAAATTCGGGTTAGTTTTTCCAAAACAATTTTTCGGGTTTTAGAAATTAAATTGTCCCAATCCTGGCCTATATTGCATGGAGCATTTACCATCACAAACCAGCTTTCGCAGTCTTTTGGAGCATCCTCCGGATTGAGTTTGTTGGAAATATGTACATACACCGTAGGGTCGTTTCCTAAGGTTTTCTCCTGAAAAATTTCTTGAAATTCTTTTTGGTAATCTTCCGAAAAAAAGATGTTGTGCAAATCTAAATTCGGAAAGGTTTTTTTGATGCCCCAATAAAAAATCAAAGCCGAACTCGAACGTTCTTGCTTTAAAATTCGATTGGGCTTGGCTTGTTTCGGAAGCAATTTTTCGTAGGTGTAATAAATATCCATGTTGGTTACCACATGACCGGCTTCTAAAATACCTTCAGAGGTTCGAACTCCCAACACTTGTTTGTTGTTCAATACTATTTCCTCAACCAAAGTATGGTACTGAAATGTTACCCCCAGCTCTTGAGCCAACTTTACTAAAGAATTGGTAATGTCCACCATTCCTTTTTTTGGGAAAAACGTACCCACATTCCATTCAAAATGCGGAATCACCCCCATAATACCGGGAGTTTGGTACGGATTCGATCCGTTATACGTAGCATATCGATCAAATAATTGTACCAGTTTCGGGTGTTTTACATCGCGTACATTGGCTTGATGCAGCGAACGTTGCAAATCCAGTTGGTGACTTTTCGATAAAGCTTTTAGAGTTTTGCGGTTGAGAAAGTTTTTAAAATCATGCAGACTTTGCTCTAAAAAAACCGGAGAAGTCAATTCATGAATTTTAGCTGCTTTTTCCAGTTTGTTCATAAATGGTGTAGCAGCTGTTTGGAATACCAATTCAATTTCATCTTTCAATTGCATTTTATCGGCATGACCTCTAAAAAATGTACCATCTTCCCAAAAATAATGGCAGGTAGTTGGATTGGTATGATACTCAAAATGGTCTTTCGGATTTTTTCCGGCCAAAGCAAACAATTCTTCCACCAATTCCGGCATGGTAAATAAACTCGGTCCGGCATCAAAACGATACCCTCCCAACTGTATTTCGGATAATTTACCACCGGGATAGGCATTTTTTTCCAACACAGTAACCTTATAGCCTTTGCAAGCCAACCGAATGGAGGCTGCAATTCCCGCAATTCCGGAACCGATAACAATCGCTTTTTTGTTCAATGTATGTTTTTAAAAGTTAAACAAAAATACATTCTTATTCGATTTCAGAATGGTTTTTTAGTGATTTTTTACCATTTTCTTCAAAAACTACAATTAGTAGGCTGGTAATTTTACTTTTAGGATAAAAAGTAAAATAAGAAATTTGATTCCTTGTCTTATTAGGGGTATATTTTCTTTAATTTGTAATGAATTTTTTCACCATGACTCTATTAACCTACATCCAACAAACACTTTCTCTACCCAATAAATCTATTGAAAATACCTTAGCCTTATTGGCTGAAGATTGTACCATTCCGTTTATTGCCCGTTACCGAAAAGACCAAACTGGTAATTTGGATGAGGTGCAAATTGAGCAAATTTTTAAGTTGAATAAACAATTTGATGAAATCATCAAAAGAAAAGATTCCGTTTTAAAATCGATAGAAGAACAAGGGCAACTTTCGGAGGAATTAAAACAAAAGATTGAAAACAGCTTCGATTTGCAGGAGATTGAAGATTTGTATTTACCTTATAAAAAACGCAAAAAAACAAAAGCCGATGTAGCTCGTGAAAACGGATTGGAGCCTTTGGCCAAAATCATCATGGCCCAACGGTCAGATGATCCGGAGTTTTTGGCATCGAACTATTTGAATGATAAAATTATCAACGAAGACGAAGCTTTACAAGGAGCCCGGGACATCATAGCCGAATGGATTAACGAAAATATTTTTATTCGAAAGAATCTTCGAAGGGTATTTCAACGAAAATCCATAGTGGAAACCAAAGTAGTAAAATCTAAAAAAGAAGATGCCGAAGCCCAAAAATTCCAACAGTATTTTGATTGGAATGAACCTTTGCACAAAGCCCCATCCCATCGGTTGTTGGCCATGTTACGAGCTGAAAACGAAGGTTTTGTAAAACTTAAAGTTACTTTATCAGACGAAGATAAAGAAGAAGCACTTCGCATGATGGACAAAGCTTTGATTAAAAATGAAGGAGCTTGTGCCTATCATATCGAAAAAGCGATAGACGATAGCTATAAACGTTTGCTAGAGCCGGCTATTTCCAACGAAGTATTGCAGGAAGCCAAAGCCAAAGCCGATCAAAAAGCTATCGAGGTGTTTTCGGAAAATTTGCGACAATTATTGCTAGCTTCACCCTTGGGAGAAAAACGCATCATGGGCATTGACCCCGGTTTTAAAACCGGCTGTAAAGTAGTGTGTTTGGATGAAAAAGGCGATTTGTTGAATAACGAAACCATTTATCCACATCCCCCACAAAATGATAACGCTATGGCCATGAAAAAAATTCGTTCTTTGGCCAATGCGTATCACATAGAAGCCATTGCGATTGGCAATGGAACAGCTAGCCGGGAAACCGAATTTTTTATCAAGAAAATTGCTTTTGATAAGCCCTTGCAGGTGTTTGTAGTTTCTGAAGCCGGAGCTTCGGTGTACTCAGCTAGTAAAATTGCCCGGGAAGAATTTCCGAATTATGATGTCACAGTGCGGGGTGCAGTCTCCATCGGGAGGCGATTGTCAGACCCGTTGGCTGAATTGGTAAAAATTGATCCAAAATCCATCGGAGTGGGACAATACCAACACGATGTGGACCAAACCAAACTCAAAGAAGAATTAGACCACACTGTGATGCGATGTGTGAATTTGGTTGGAGTGAATGTGAACACAGCCAGCAAGTCGTTGTTGAGTTATGTTTCGGGAATCGGAGAAAAAATGGCAGAAAACATTGTGCAATTCCGTTCAGAAAATGGCCCTTTTGTAGAGCGAAGCCAACTGAAGAAAGTCCCACGATTGGGAGAAAAAGCCTTTCAGCAAGCGGCAGCTTTTGTGCGAATTCCAAACGGAAAAAATCCGTTAGATAATTCGGCTGTGCACCCTGAATCGTATAAAACCGTGGAAAAAATGGCCAAAGATTTAGGGATTCCTGTAGCAGATTTGATAGGAAATAAAGACAAAATCAAAGCCATTGCTCCGGAAAAATATGCCAATGAAACCGTGGGAGTGTTGGGGATTCAGGACATTTTAAAAGAACTGGAAAAACCCGGACTCGATCCTCGAAAAGCAGCCAAAGTTTTCGAATTTGACCCCAATGTTCGCTCTATGAAAGACTTGAAACCCGGAATGATATTGCCCGGGATTGTGAATAATATTACTGCTTTTGGTTGTTTTGTAGATATCGGCATCAAAGAAAGTGGCCTTGTTCATATTTCCCAACTCAAAGCCGGATTTGTTTCAGATGTAAATGAAGTGGTGAAATTACACCAACATGTGCAAGTGAAAGTCGTTGAGGTAGATGAAGCGAGGAAAAGAATACAGTTGACAATGGTACTTTAAAAGTTGTGATTTAATAATGTGAAAATAGTTTGAATATAAGCACTGCCATAAAAATAATTATTCAAAAAGTTTTTCAATCCACATATCTTATAATTATCTAGGCATCAACCACTGAATGGGGTTTAGGTAAACGTCGTTTTGTAAAACGGAAAATTTCATAGATGTTTTTTGGGTAGATTCGTTAAATCGAATACTTCCGATAATGTCTTTTACTGCAATTTTTTGTCCTTTGCTCACATTTACAGTGGTTAAGTTTTGGTACACCGTAATAAAATCACCATGTTGAATAAATACTGCTCTGTTTACCGGAGACAACTCTTGCACCATCATTACTTCTCCCGGAAAAATTGCTCGAGCTTTGCTACCGTTGTCAGTAGTAATTTCAATCCCATTGCTGTTTACTATAATTGAGGGCTCTAACGGATGTGGGTTATTTCCAAATTTCATTGAAATGTATCCTTTTTCAGTTGGCCAAGGTAGCTTTCCTTTATTGGCTTTGAAATTATTAGAAACAATTTGTCCTTCTGGGGTTAAATCAATTTTATTTGGAGCTGTCGTGCTAGTGTTATTTTCTGCTTTTGTTGAACTTCCTGAAGATGTATTCCCTTTTTTTGCGGCTGCGGATTTTCTGTTAGCCTCTGCAATAGCTTGTCGAATTAGTTGGTTGATTCGTTGATCTATTTTCTTTGTTTCTGCCTGTTTTTTTGAGATTTCGGCTATAACCTTTTTTTGGTCTTTTTTTATCTTATTAGCTAAAGCTTCTTGCTCTTTTTTTTCTTTTTCAAGAACCTCTTTTTCCTTTTCTTGTTCTGCTATTAAATTTTCTTGTTGCTGCTTTTTTCTGCTTAATTTTTCGATTTCTAGTTTTAGCGATTCATTTTTTTCGTGAATCTCTTCTGCTTGTTGCTTTCGGTGGTTGGCGTATTGCTTCATATATTCGTTACGTTTATAGGCTTGTAACAAATTTTCTGACGACAACAAATACATCATTTTACTTTGTTCTGACTGACTGGTATACGATTTTTTAATCATTCTCGCATAATCTCCTTTCAACATTTCCAATTCTTTGTTAAGAGATTCTATTTCTTTTTCATTTCGTTTAATTTCATTAGCCAACACTTGTGCTTGACGCTCGTTGGTTTGAATTAACCGTTCACGCAAATCAATTTTTTGTTTTTGTTGCATGATCACTGCAACAATTGATTTTTCTTTATTTTTGATTTCAGAAAGTATTTTTTTGCTTTGCTCAATTTCTGCCAACAATCGCTGCTTTTGTTCTTCCAAACGTTGTTGTTCAGAATTTTGTGCTATGATTGGATTGCTTATACAAGCAATACATGTGAGGACAAAAAACAACCAATATTTAGTCATAGTTCTACTTTTTGGTATCCAGAAGGTACTTGGTACGGAAAGGTTAATTTTTCGTTGAATAGCAGTTGGTTGTACCTAACATCAATAACGAGGTTGTTATGGGTTTGTTGTGCCAATATTTTAAAAAACTTTGGAAAAAGTCCTTGGTTTAATTTTTGATGCTCTTCGTAAAAAACTTCAAAAGTATCTTGGCTTTGTAAGTTTTTAAAAGCTTGTTTTTTGAGTAAAAAATTCCCGCTTTCCAGCCAAAAATTCTTTTGCCAAGTGTTCGGATTTTTTTCGGTTAAAGCAAACCATCCTTCTTGTAAAGTGCTTTCGTATTGGTTGGGTGAAATGTTTTCTAAAACTTTACCGAGCAATAAATTTTGCACTTTTTCAAAGTCCATTTCTGTTCCTAACCACTGACTCAACATGCCAAAATCTCCTTCAAAATAAGTGTTGTTTGCTTTTTCGTAGTATTTCACTTCAGTAGGAGTAATCAAGGCTTTAGCTCCAGTAATTCCGAACATTCGCAATGTGATAAGAATTTTTTGGTCTTTTTCCCAACGAATATCAGAAGTTAACTGGATACTTTGTTTGCTGTCTTGATATTTTACCGAGCCATTAATTGCAACAGTAGAAAAATCAAAATTCAATTGGTTGTGTTGAAAAATAACTTCTTTAGAAGTTTTTTTCTCCGTAGCCTTTACCGAAGATAAGCCTTTGGTACTGGAACAACCAGATAAAAAACCAACAGCTGTAAAAAGAAATATATACGTTTTGAGGCTCATAATTTTTTTTGATAAAACTCTTTGTTTTTGGTGTCTTTTAATGCATCAAAAACTTGAACTAGTGCTTGGTAAAAATATTTTTCTAAAGTCAAATTATCAATCACAAAATCCAAGCCTGTCATTAGGTTTTCTTTGGCTTGGGCATAATTATTTGTCTGTAATTGTGTCCAACCTACATAGTAATAAAATTCCGGTTGCGATGGATAAATTTCTAAGGCTTCGGTAGCCTTAGTTGCTAAAGCTTCTGTTTGGTTAGAAAAACGAAGGGCTTGACACCAAAGTAGTAGGTTTTCAATTTCTGACGGATTATTTTTATCAAATATTCGATAGTAATAAATAGCGGTATTCCATTGTTGTTGGTTTTGAAAAAACTTGCCAATTTCTTTGGCTATTGGAATGGTGGTTTCAGAAGCAAAATAGCCAATGGTTTTGCTTAAACTTTGATGTAATTCGGGTTTATTTTTAATGTAAACCAACCATTCGTTTAACATTCTGTGTTTGATAAGTTCAGAAATAGAATTGGTTTGCATTACCTTTTCCATGGCTTGTAATGCTTCTGTAAATTGGTTTTCGTCTATATATTTTTTAAAAATGTAAACCGAACCCCAAGGAGAATTAGGTATTTTGGTTTGCAATTCTTTAGCAACTTCATAGCTTTTTGCCAAATTGTTTTCGTTGGCATACTTTACAATTAATGCAATATAATTGGCTTCGTCTGAATTATTGCTGGTAGCGATTTCTGCCTTACTTTGAAAAGCAGGCATTTTTAAAATTTGTTCTTTGTAACGTGTTCTGCTTTCTCTTTTGCCAACTGTTTTGTTAAGTTCTTCTATCAACGTTAGTGCTTCTTCGTATTTTTGAGCAAACATATAAGTTGAAACCAATTCTTCTTGGTACTCTGTTGAATACGGAATAAGTTTTTTAAGGTAAACGATAGCTTGTTGGTAATTTCGATTGGTTTTTGCTATTAGGTACAAACCATCCCAAGCCCATCTTTCTTCAGGTTTTAATTCTAAAACTTTTTCAAAATGAATCACTGCTTGGGTGTAATCTTTTATCGCAAAATAATTTTTTGCTAACTCAAAATGAACCACCGCTTCTTGAGGTTGAATTTGTAAACAAGCTTGTAATTTTTGAATGGCTTTGTCATGATTTTCCATCGATTTTTCTTTGATGGCATCATAAAAAGCTTCTTCAAATTGGTTGGTATCTAATGCCACGGATTCTGGCTCTTGTTCTTGTGCAAACAAGGCTCCAAAACAGCAAAAAACACCCAAAAAAACAACGGCTTTACCCATTTATATCAATTGACTATAATCTCCTATGCTAATTTTTGTAAAATTTCCATCAAACTCTGCATAATTTCCAATCATGGCTTCCTTTAAATTGGCATTTTTAATTCTTGCATTGGTTTGGATCAAACTATCCGAAATAGTACTGTTCTCAATCGCACATCCATCTCCCACAGAAACGTTTGGACCAATAGTAGTATTTATTAACACTACCTTATTTCCAATAAAACAAGGAGGGATAATGGTACTTTTTTGTAAAGTGACATTATCTGAAACCATACTTGCCCCATCTTCGTGTAAAAACCCTAACATTCTGCTGTTGGTTTCCACCGTTACGGCTTTGTTTCCACAATCCATCCATTCATTTACTTGTCCGGGTACAAAAACCATACCCTTTTGCTTCATATTTTCTAAAGCATCTGTTAATTGGTACTCTCCTCCTTTTTGGATGTTATTATCCATTAAGTATTGTACTTCATTTCTTAGAATTTCTCCTTCTTTAAAATAGTAAATTCCAATAATGGCTAGGTCAGAAACAAATTCTTTTGGTTTTTCTACAAAATCAACAATTTGGTTTTGTTCGTTTAATTGTACCACTCCAAATGCACTTGGATCGTTTACCTGTTTTACCCAAATTACACCATCTGCAGTTGCATTTAAAGTAAAATCGGCTCTAAAAAGGGTATCTGCATATGCAACTACAACCGGGCCTTGCAAACTTTCTTTGGCACACCAAATGGCATGACCTGTTCCTAAAGCTTCTTCTTGGTAATATATGATACCTTTGGCTCCTAATTGGTTGGCAATTTCTAACAAGTCTTCCTCCACTTTTTTACCAAAATCCGGGTGAATGATAAAGCCTATTTCTTCTAAAGGCTGGTTCAACACTTTTGCAATATCTTGTACCAATCGATGTACAATTGGTTTGCCTGCAATTGGAATCAATGGTTTAGGCGTGGTAAGTGTGTGAGGTCTTAATCTTGAGCCTCTTCCAGCCATAGGAACAATAATTTTCATGATAAGTAAACATTTGACGTCAAAAATAAGTATTTCCTGTGGGATAACTCTCGTTTTTATATAGATTGTTCTTGATAAAATCTACAAGAATTTTACTTTTTAAAACAAAAAACTCCCGATTTCTCAGGAGTCTTTTTTTTATCTTTTTAATGTAAAATGTGCTTTAAATTCTTTGTTTTGGTTGTTTTCGAGGTATTCTACTTTGAACCAATAATCGGTGGATGGCAGAGGGT